>OFGO01001913.1_pt1 | contig 13410 bp, 14 predicted proteins | sample 1521761 | NCBI WGS metagenome assembly OFGO01 (sample SAMEA3504128, study PRJEB24116) | mouse gut metagenome | biome: mouse gut; feature: mouse-associated habitat; material: faeces | place: Denmark | collected 2011
TAGTCTGTTACACCGTTCTTCGGAGCGTGCGGGTATCCTTGATTACTGTAAGGAAAACGGCATTACATTCTATTCCTACATGGTATTGGAACAGGGGGCGCTTACCGGACGGTATAATGAAACAAACCCATTCCCGGAGGGAACCGGAAGGGGAGAGGCATATAACCCGCATCTGAAAGAACTGACAGCATTGATTGATGAGCTGAAAATCATAGGGACACGTTTTGATGCCAGCCCTGCGCAGGTTGCGACAGCATGGGCGATTGCAAAAGGCACGCTCCCGATTATCGGAGTAACAAAGGTAAATCAGGTTGAGGAGGCAGCAAAGGCGGCACGAATTGAGCTGACTGCTGACGAGATCAGTCGCTTGGAAAGATTGGGCGATGAAACAGGCGTCCATACACTTCGGGAGTGGGAAAAGGAGATGTAGACCATGACGGTAAAGGATGTGATTGATGGATTTCGGGAAGGGGCAAAAGAGAATACCGAACGTGATGCCTATGCAAACGAACTTTTTCAGGAAGCTGTTCGGATTGGTATGGAACTGAATAATCAGTATCATACACCGGAGGAGCTTCGGGAAATCATGGGGCGGCTGACAGGGAAAAAGATTGATGATACTTTCCGGCTGTTTCCACCTTTCTATACGGACTTTGGAAAAAATATCATAATCGGGAAAGATGTCTTTATCAATTCAGGATGCCACTTTCAGGATCAGGGTGGAATTGAAATCGGGGACGGCACATTGATTGGTCATAATGTCGTGTTGGCAACAATCAACCATGACCTGAACCCAAAGGAAAACCGGAAAAATCATTATGCACCGATTAAGATTGGCGCTCATGTATGGATTGGCTCTAACGCAACCATACTGCCGGGAGTGACGCTTGGCGATTATGCGGTGGTTGCGGCGGGAGCCGTTGTGACACGGGATGTTCCTGCCATGACGGTAGTGGGAGGTGTCCCTGCGAAAGTGCTGAAAGTGGTTAAGGAATTGCCCGTGACAATTCCTGCGGAAGAAAAGGAGGAACGGTATGAAACGGCTGTTTAATCTTATACTGGCTTGTCTGCTTATCGTTTCGTTATCAGCCTGTGGAAAACAGACAGGGACAGATACCCTTGCGGATAAAGTGTCGGAGCAGTATGGGCAGACAGAAAGTGTAGAAACGGCAAAGCAGGCGGAAAAGGAGCAGTCAGCAGCACTGGAAACCGCACAGACTGAGGTACAGACAGAAAATAATCTGACTGATGGGCAGGAACAGCAGACACAGGGAGGTGATAATACAGTGACGGGGGATATTTCTTTTAACTTTGAAACAAAGACGGTTTTATTAAACAGTGGGTATGAAATGCCTATATACGGGATTGGCACATACAGCCTGACAGGAGATACCTGTGTGGAATCCGTCACGGCGGCATTAAACAGCGGAGTACGTCTGATTGATACCGCCTATATGTACCATAATGAGGAAAGTGTGGGGGAGGCGGTCAGGAACTCCGGCATACCGAGGGAGGAAATCTTTGTCATCACAAAACTGTACCCGAACCAGTTTTCCAATCTGGAAACTGCGATTGAGGAGGCGCTTGACAAATTGGATATAGATTACATTGACATGATGCTGCTCCACCACCCCGGAACAGGCGACGTGGAGGCTTACCTTGCAATGGAAAAGGCAGTTGCAGACGGTAAAATCCGCTCACTTGGTTTATCAAACTGGTATGTGGAAGAACTGGAGGAATTTTTACCGCAGATAAACATTACCCCGGCTCTGGTTCAGAATGAAATACACCCGTATTATCAGGAAAACGATGTAATCCCGTATATTCACAGTCTTGGGATTGTGGTGCAGGGCTGGTATCCGCTTGGCGGCAGGGGATATACGGCAGAGTTGCTTGGAAATGAAGTGATTTCAGAAATTGCAGCGGCACATGGGAAGTCATCGGCGCAGGTGATTCTCAGATGGAATCTACAAAAGGGCGTCGTAGTCATTCCCGGCTCCAGCAATCCCGATCATATTCAGGAAAACACAGAATTGTTTGATTTTGAATTGACGGAGGAGGAAATGGAGCGGATTAATGCCCTTGACCGTGGCGAGAAACATGATTGGTATTAAAAGATTTTGTAAAATGGAGGTAGTATATGAAAGTTTTAGCGATTAACGGCAGCGCAAGAAAGGACGGAAACACAGCAATCTTAATCAATACTGTGTTTGAGGAACTGCATAAGGCAGGAATTGAAACGGAGATGGTGCAGCTTTCCGGAAAAATCATTGAACCCTGCAAGGCTTGTTGGGCTTGCGGCGGAAGAAAAAACTGCGTGCATAATAAGGATATGTTTCAGGAAATTTTCGAGAAGATGACACAGGCTGACGGGATTATTCTTGGCTCGCCTGTTTATACGGCAAACATTTCTGCGAATATGCAGGCATTTTTAGAACGGGCATCCGTAGTAACCGATATGAATCGGAATGAAAATTTGTTTCAGTACAAAGTTGGTGCTGCTGTCACGGCTGCACGCAGAGGAGGCGCACTTACTACCCTTGATGCAATGTATCATTTCTTTATGCTGCAAAATATGTTTGTGGTCGGTTCCTCCTATTGGGCGATGGGCTATGGACAAATGCCGGGAGATGTCCAGAAAGACGAGGAAGGTCTTGACACTATGAGAAATCTTGGTCGGAATATGGCATATTTGTTGAAGGCGCTGGAAGAAAGGCGGAATGGGTAATGAGGAAAATCGTTAGTCTGTTGCTTTCTTTTGGGATGATTTTTGCTTTGGCAGCCTGCGGTCAGTCTGCTGCATCTGAAAAGCAGGAGGAAATACAGTCTGTCGTGCAGAAAACAGATGAACAGTCGGAAGCACCTCAGAATGGAACAACAGTGGAACAGACGGAAACAGAAGAACAGACGGAAATAGAAATGGAAACAGAGCCGTCTGAATTCATTTCGACAGAGGAACAGGAGGCAGATGTGAGTACAAAAACATTGGTTGTATATTTTTCGTGTACAGGGACTACGGAACTTGTAGCGGAGTATATTACGGAGATTTTAGGAGCTGATAGTTACCAGATTGTACCTGAAGATCCATACACAGAGGCAGACTTGGCATATTATACAAATGGTCGGGCAGATCAAGAACAAAATGACCCGAATGTGCGCCCGGCGATTTCCGGCGGTGTGGAGAATATGGACGAATATGATACCATAATTCTCGGTTATGCTGGTGGTATAATAGGACTAAATCAAGAGAAGCCCATAAAACAAGGGTTTGCACTGATTTAGTCCTATTTATTTAAGCCCATTTAGGTGGAGATTAGGACAGCGCTGGACGAAAATCGAAAACCTACATCAAAGAAGTCAGAAATGCCCATCACTGATGCGGCCATCCTATGGCTTTTAAGAAATGCGAGGTGAAACAGAATATTTAGCAGTTAGGAAGCAATTATTTTATTGCGTGATAAGGACTATTCAAGTGTACGTGCTTGGGTAGTCCTTATCTTTTTGCAGAATTTTAGGAGGAAGGGAACGTATGGAACTGAATGAAATGGAAAAACGGCTATTGTACCACAGAAGGAAGCGAATGGTATGCCGTCCTGCATGAGCTGGCTATGGCTTCAAGGTATGCCAAAGACCCGGACAGGCGAAAAGCGGCGGACAGCCTTATAAAAAAGCTGAACTCCCTGACGGATGGTGAGTGCATGGAGATTGTATACGATATCAGGAAAAACTACAGGATTCCCAAAGGAAGCAGGACTGTCGGCGAGATGCTTGCGGAGGCAAGGCAGAGGTCCGGCGCTGAACAGTTAAAAGGGCATGACATCATGGCGCTGGAACGGTTTGACCCGGAAGTGTGCCACATGGTCATCTTTGAAGTGCTTTCAGGTGATTCTTTTGCAGGCAGTAAAGGCGACAGGGTGCGCCTGTTCCTGACGGATGCCGGGTACCAGAAATTTAAGGAACGGCAGGAGCAGGGGGAGATCAGGATAGAGAACCATGCAAAGGTTACACCGGAAGGGCATCTATATTATGACCACAGCAGGGATATGGACTGTACCCGGTAGCGTGGATATATGGAAAGGGGGATTTTGATATGGCTGTATTCAGGGTAGAGAAGACAAAAGATTTCACTGTCATGTGCAACCACCATTTACGCAACGTGAAACTGTCGCTAAAGGCAAAGGGGCTTTTATCCCTCATGCTTTCGCTTCCGGAGGATTGGGATTATACAACAAAAGGGCTTGCCTGTATCTGTAGGGATGGGGTAGATTCCATTGGCAGTACGTTAAAGGAATTAGAGCAGCATGGGTATCTCACAAGGAAGCGCATCCGTTTTGAAAATGGGCGGCTGGGGGATATCGAATATACGATACATGAGAAGCCTGCAAGACAGGAAACGGGAGAAGATCCACCTAAACGGGATAATCCAGAACAGGTAAAGCCAATACAGGCAAAACCCGGACAGGGGAAACCAGAACAGGGAAAACCCGCACAATTAAATACTGATCCATTAAACACAGACAGATTAAATACACATCAATCAATCTATCCGGCAGGCTGCCATGAGGGGATAGATGGGATGGATAAGATGGGGGTGGCAGAAGCTTACCGGGAGATCATCTGTGAGAATATCGAGTATGGTATCCTTGCAGAACGGCATGGGAAACAGCGGATGGATGAAACAGTTGAGCTGATGCTGGAAGTAGTCCTGTCAAAACGCCCTTACATCCGCATTGCAGGAGACGATTTCCCAAGGGAGGTGGTGAGGAGCCGGTTTTTAAAGATCAATTCCAGCCACCTTGAGTATGTCTTTGGCTGTATTGACAGGAACACCACAAAGGTAGGGAATATCAAGGCGTACCTGCTGACAGCATTGTATAACGCCCCGGCGACAATGGACAGCTATTACCGGGCGGAGGTCAGCCATGACCTGTACGGCACATAAGCGCAGAAATGTCTGGATAGCATTTATATTTTACAAAAAAACAGAGGAAAAGGAGAAGAAGAGTATGGAACAGGTTTACAGGATCGGCATTGACCATGGGTATGGGAACATCAAGACGGCACACCACATTTTCCAGTCGGGAGTGGTGCAGAAGGGGAGCATCACAGAATTATCCGGCATGGTGGTTGAGCTTGAAGGGAAATTTTACGAGATCGGCTCCACCCATAAGGAGTACCAGATGGACAAGGTATGGGATGAAGATTACTACGTGCTTACCCTTGCGGCACTGGCGAAGGAATTACAGGGCAGGGGGCTATGCAATGCATCCGTCATCCTTGCAGCAGGGCTCCCCATCAAGTGGCTGGAAGAGCAGGCAGGGGCATTCCGAAAATACCTGATGCAGAAGAAGGAAGTGGCTTTTAAATGCAATGGCACACGCTACCATGTGAAGATTGAGGACGTGGAAGTGTACGCACAGGGATTCGCCGCCATTGCTGAAAACCTAAGAGACTATCAGGAATTCAATATCGTGGCGGATATCGGGAACGGGACCATGAACGTTATCTTTGTGGTGGACGGCATCCCCGATTCCACCCGCTACTATACGGAGCGTTTCGGCGTAGACTGCTGTGTGATAGAGATGCGTAGCGAACTGACAAACAAGGTGCATTCAGTGGTGGATGACCTTATCGTGAAAAAAGTCCTGAAAGACGGAACAGCGGAGATTGGAGAAAAGTACCTGAAAGCAATCGGGGAATGCGCTACGGAATATACTGAAAAGATCATGCGGAAGTTACGGGAGTATGGCTACAATGAAGAACTGGCGAAGCTCCATTTCCTTGGAGGCGGCGCCATGCTGATGAAGCACTTTGGGAAGCTGGATAAAAACAGGGTGCGTTTCATTGAGGACATCAACGCCAATGCCAAAGGTTATGAATACCTTTCCCACCAGCGCCGGATCAGGAAGCTCCGGCAGAAGTAGGGGAGGGAAAAACAGATGAGCGATAAAAGAGGGATAATCAAAAACATCAAGCCGGTATTCTGCCGGTTTGATATGGATGATGAGCCGGAGCGGAGGGCGTGGCAGATCATCCAGAAACTTAGCAAGGGGAACGGTGAAGGGAAGAACCGGAGCTATAACAGCATCATTTCAGAGGCAGTGGTGGGGTATTACGATAAAGTTACTATGAGCCACGAAGAACTATTGGAAAGGCTGGAAGAAATCATACATAAGGAAGTGGCAGCGATCCCCGGCGTTCCTTTGCAGATACCATACCCCTATCCGGCAGCACAGCCCCAGCAGACGGGGCAGCAACAGGAACAGGCAGCCCCAAAAGCCGAAGAACTGAATGATGCCGCCCTGGATTTTATGGATGGCTTCATGGGAATGTAGCAGGGTGCATTATGCATCCTGTTTTTTCGGTATAAACAGCGCAGGAACAAAGATTTTTCTGATTATGTGGAGATAGAAGATGTTACTGTCAGATATGAAAATGGTTTGCATAGCGCAGACAATTTATTTTGTAGGGAGAAATCATTGAAAGAGTACAGGATCAAAGATGTGGACATACACGAATTCCTGCATTTTATCATGGAAGATGGCGGAAAGCTCCCGGCAGATTTTGATATGTTACAAAAGTGCGGAAACTATCTTATCCATGTGGATGGGGATAGGGCGTTCTGCTTAAATGAGCGGGAAATATATCTGAAGGACAGCATGGAAAACCTGATGGCAAGGTCATTGCCATATTTCTCAGATATGAGAGTTTCCCTTTCTGTACATATAAGAGATAAAGAGGGAAAAGCAGATATAACGGTTCTGGATAACCGCAGGCTTTCCAAAGAGATCACGAGGAAACAGGCAAAAGGGAAATCCCTTACCATCCGCTACAGGAGCGGAAAAACCAGGAGCACCCACCTTTCCACAGAACAGTATATCAGAGGACCGTTCGGGGAGAAAGTCAGCTGTATCTGCTATGCCTACCTTGCTGATGCGCTGATACGGATGCGGCAGGATATGTTTTCCGGCAGGGGAGACTTTTTACCCTTTGTCTACCAGGCAGAAAATGAACGCTCCCTGTCAGCAACGGTACGGGAAATCCATACCATGCGGGAGAAAACCTTTGAAGCAGCAACTTTGGAGCAGTTCCGCAGGGATTGGGAAGAAATGCAGTCCTTGCGGATAATGGATCAGTACAATTACCAGAGGGGCAGGCCGGACAGCGAAAGGATCAAGTCTTTCCAACAGGAGATAAAACAGGCAGGGTACCAGCAAGTGACGGAACAGATGGCGGCGCAGGCGGCTTCCTTCAACCTCCCGGTTTGTTCCCTGACAAAAAGGGGAACCATTGCCCATGTCAGGGATATCAATGCACTGGATAAGAAAGCGCCTGTCTTTATGAAGAAGGACTGGCTTGTGATGCTGGATATCCTTGCCAATAAGAAAGAGATCCCATGTTCCCGGAATACACTGGTATGCCTTAAGAATGCGGCAAGGGATGCATACAGTAAAGCAGAGGAAGCCGACAAGCCGCAACTGGCAGGCATAGCGGCAAAAATAAGCTGTTTCCTTGAAGCGGTAGATAAAAAGGGGCTATCCGGTATTTTACGGGATGACAGTATCCTTTTCAGTGAAAAAACAGAGCTGCCGCCTTTCCTTTCCAATACAGAAAAAGAGAGGTTTCGCCATATCTATGAGGCAGGGGCAAAGGAGCAGATGGCAGTGGCAGAAAGAGCCGCCTATTACCCAGGGCGAGAAAGATAGCTGTTGTGGGGAAGTGCGGCACAGCCGACACACCCGTATACTTTGCCTTGTCAACCCTCTTATTGGGGAGGGCATCCGCTGTCAAGGATTTTCGGCTAGGACTAAAATACTTGACAGCGGATGTTCTTCCCGATACAATGCAGGCGGCAAAGTATGCGGTAGGGTAGCCGAAGAAGTGGAACTGCCACCCATAACCCCGGATGATTTCAAATACCAGCGGTTTGATATCCGGTCATTTTCAAGCGATTTCAAAAAATGAGGAATCGATATCAAGACATTTTCGGGCGATTTCAAAAGCCGGAGATTTGATATCCGGTCATTTTCAGGCGATTTCAGAAAACAGGGAATTGATATCAAGGCATTTTGAGACGATTTCAAAAACTGGCGGTTTGATATCCGCCTGTTTTCAGGCGATTTCATTTCCAGCGGTTTTGATTTCACCTTCCCGGTTTCTTATATCAAAAGAACCGGAACTGATATCAGTATGTAAAATATGGCAAAAATAAGGGGGTTCGGGGTACTCCCCGACAAGATTTGCATTTCGTGCCCACGAAATGCGTATCTTGCGGCGTTCCATAGAACGCCCTCTCCCCAAAAAGGAAGGAGTGGCACATGGCAAGACCGAAAGGCGAAAACACGCTGCGGAAGCATTTCAAACTGACCGAAGAGACAGCAAAACTGTTAGCAGAATGCTCCAAAGCAGAAAATATGAATGAATCAGAATACATCCGCTACCTGCTCCTAAACCAGTCGGAGCATCCAAGAAGCAAGGAGTTGGAATTGGAGATAATGCGGCTGCGGAATGAGATAAATAAAATCGGGCTGAATATTAATCAGATTGTGAAAAATAGTAATTCTCATATATATAATGAAGATGATAAAATAAAGCTTAATGTACGGATGAGCGAACTTAATGATTTATTGAAAAGATATATTTCCATTATTGATGTGTATAGTAGGATATAGCGTAGAATGTGTTTTAAAAATGGTGTGTTATTTTATGATGGGTTTCTACTATAGAAGAGCAAAGGAGGAATGCTTCTAAAGTTGTAGGAAGTATGGTAAAATAGAGTTAAAGGAAATTTTTGGAAATAAAAATAAATGACATAAAATTATTTAGTGATAAGAGGATATAAGGAGAACAGATTATATGAGAGATTCGGAAATTAGTTCGAGGCTAGATAAAATACTTATATATAAGGAGTTGAAAATGCGATGTGAGGAAGATGTAAGTTTGGCTGCTGTTTTAGCCTTGGTTCATAGCATAGGGGAAGATGCAATTAGCCTTTCTAAGGCTATCATACTGAATATGCCAGAGTATACATTGCATGATGAAAATCATATTTACAATATGTTGTATTTGGCAGGGAAAATAATTCCTCAAAATGTAATGTCTAATTTATCTACTCCAGATTTAATGATGATCATCTTATCTGTTTTTTTACATGATATTGGAATGTCACCCAATAAAGAATTGGTGCAGGCATGGAAAGGACAGTTAGAAAAAGAAGATGAAGAGAAGTACAAAGATGAAATTTATAAATTTCAAAGATATAGAAAAACTTTTGTTCAAGAAATTGATGAGATAGAGATATATCATCAAAATGGAGAAGATTCCAAAGCACAATTAATAGAAGATCAAATTATAACGAACTATATAAGAACTACACATGCAGAACGTGCCAGAAAAATGATTGCAGAACGGTGGGAGGGAAAAATAAAATTTTTAGATACAGATCTAACGGCGGATTTAGCGGAAATATGTTTTAGCCATAATGAAAGCCATATGGCACTATTAAATATGGAAACAATTAAATTATGTGCAGAAGATACATACTTATGTTTGCCATTTGTGGCGGTTATTTTAAGATTAACAGATATAATTGATTTTGATGCAAAGAGAACTCCGACGATTTTATTTTCCCATCTCACTATTAAAAATCCGGTATCATTAAAAGAATGGGTAAAGCATCTATCAGTAACAGCGTGGTCATTTGGAAGAGAAACGATAACTTTTGCTACTCAATGTACACACCCGGCTATTGAAGCTGCAATTAGAGGATTCTGTGATCAGATAGACGAAGAATTAAGAAATTGTACGTTGGTTTTGACAAATCTAAATAGTGATATAGTTGATGTAAATTTATATAAAATAAAATTACCGGCATATGTTAATAGAGATAAAATATGTGCAAAAAAAGATATAGTAACAGGAAAACCGATATATAGATATCATGATACAAAATTTACATTAAATAAAAAGCAAGTTATTGATTTGTTGATGGGAACTAAGTTATATGGAAAACCGGAAGTAGCATTAAGAGAACTTATACAGAATTCAATTGATGCGTGCTTGTTTAGGGAGAAACTTTGTGAATATTGGGGAGATTCGTACATTCCAGACATATGTGTATCATATAAACAAGAAAATGGATATGATTATTTAATTGTTGAAGATAATGGTATAGGTATGAATCAACATATTATAGACAATTTTTACACCAATATAGGACAATCCTATTATACTTCGTCGGAATTTTTTGATTTGATGGCAGAAACACAAAAAACATATAAACCAATTTCCAGATTTGGGATTGGTATTTTAGCATGTTTTATGGTTTGTGATAGTATGGAAGTAGAGACAAAAAGAATGACGGGACCATATCAGACTGATGAGGCAATAAAAATATCTGTTGAGGGATATGATAGTTTATTTGTAATTTCTGAGGGAAAGCGTAGGATGCCGGGCACTAAAACGATATTGAAACTTAGGCAAGTCCATCCTTGGCAGAGGATGAGCGAAGAAGAATTTATTGAATGTGTAAAGGATATTGTACCATTACCGCCCTTCAAAATAAAAGTAAATACAAAAAATGTAGAAGATATTTGCACACCAGATAGATTCGAAAAGTTAGATTTTAGTTTGAAAGATGACTATACTTGGAAGGAAGATGAAAATATTAGAGTTATTAAAATTAACCTTAATGACAAAGAAAAAGGTTTTAGAGGAAGGGCAGAAATTGCATACATCTCAAATTTAGCAGGAGATATTTTGGAATCGTTTGTCATAACGGAAAAGAAAGTGCGCGTTGATAATGAGGATTATACTTTATCAGCAAATATTACTTATGGGGATAATTATATTGAAAAAAATGTTACAAGTCTGGAAGTAAATGAAGAAGGTGATGTTGAAACAAAAAATAATTTTCATCAAATATATAAGTCTAGTGCCTCCTTTTCATTGCATGGAATAGATGTGCCATGTAACATGTTTTCTGATTATTCTAATTTAGGGCAGAAAGCAATATTGCATTTTCCGTTTCCCATACGATTCAGATTAGATATTGGCGCACCAAATGATTTAAATTTGAATTCGGCACGTACACAGATTATTTATGATGAAGTATGGGCTAATTTTGAAAAAATGTTCACAGAAACAGTTTGTGATAAAATAAAAGAAAATGTAAGAAAAGAAGACTGGGAACAAATGAAAAGGGTTTTTGTAAAAAGACCAAAAAATGAAGTGTTTGATCAGGTAGCTAATATAAAAATATAATCTGCAAAAGTAAATAGGGTTTTCTTATAACAGGAGATACAGAAGTGAAACATTATAATGCAGAAGAAAAGAATAAAATTGTTGAATTGATTTTAAATAAAGAAAAAACAGTTAAGGAATTAGCCAGTGAGAGTGAAGATAGTCCGAGTGTAGGGACAATTGCGCGGTGGAAAAAAGAATATTTAAGCCAAGGTCCATATGTGGATGATAATAATAATGATGCGATTCCCTCATGGAGTGGATACAGTTATCAAGGGAAAGTGGCAATTTTATGTGTATTGGAAAAAATAAATGAGTTAAATAATTTCTCTGAGTTAGATGGTTGGGCGATTCAGCTAGAGAAAGTACAAGATTTCATTTTTTTTAAAGATAAAGAAATAGTTTCGCTATGGCAGGTTAAAGCGATGCTTTCATCAGTAAGGTATCAATCTTATGTAAATGCTATGGATAAACTTTTAGAAGATAAAAGAAGAACTGGTTTTTTGGATGCAAAATGTTATCTCGTAGCTGCAGTTGATATTACTAATTGGAATGATGAGGATAACGCGTATAAAGACAACATTCATTTATATATGCGTGACGAAAGAGCAGTTACGATTAAGGAAGTTTCAAATGAGATAAAAAAGGAAATTGGAGATTTAATAAATCAGATAGGAATAACAGTAGATGAGGAAGCAGCATATCTGAATCTGTGTTATTTGATTGATAAAAAGGTATCTGAATTTCATCAGGCAGGTAAAAAGGATAATTATTTGATTAGCTTTACTGAGATCATTAAACAAATAGAGGAAACAGAAGCATTTGAAAAACGAATAAGTGAACTACGGATAAAGGAAAGTATATATCAAAATATTTGTGAAAAAATTCAAGGAGGAATTAGTTCATATTGTGAGGATTGTGAAAAAAGAGAAAATGGAAGCTGTGATCCAGGGTATTGTGCCATCAATCGAAATAACGAACTAGTAGGTGGAGTAGATGTTCAAAATTATATGAAAAGTATTCGTCCTGAGATTGAAAAAGATATTGATTATACAATCAATCATCCAGAGGATTATTCAGATACAATATGTTATAGTATAAGAACTGCTCCTGCCATAGCTATGCAGCAAGAAAATGATATAATCTCTGTTACTTGTTATAATGGGAAAATTAATGTAATACCAACAATGCTTGACTTGTCACGTGGGACAGAAAGGAGATTGTCAAAAACGTTAGAAGCAGTTGAGAAAAATGAGTGGCTTAAAAGCAATATAGGAAGAAAAATTTTGGTTGGAAATACGCAAAATGTGATATTTGGTACTGAACTCACGAAATTCACCAATATAAGATTGAATGATTTGTTAAAGGGTGAGGAAGTTGACAATACGAAGAATATAGGCGTCAAATATTTTACAGAGAGAATAGATGAAAAAGCATCTACAGTACATAACAGCATTATTGTAATTGATAGAGAACAATTAATAAATTATTTTGGAGAAGATGATGAATAAAGATATTATAGAAATATTAGAAAAAAGTGAAGAAATTAAGTTTGAAGTGAAAAGTACTGAGGATTATAAATATTATTTTATAAAAGGTTTATATGGAAAAGTATTTTTATTATGCGAAGAAAGAAAAAATTTAGAGGACACCTTAAAAATAGTAGAGAAATTATGTATCAGTGATGAAGTCCTAAAGGATATGTGGCCGCAATTTATTTATGTGATAATTATGAAACAAGTAAATCAGGTAAATAATCAAACATTAAAAGAGATTATATCAGTAGAGGAAAATGAGTATTTTTGTAAAAAATATGTTCTTTATTATGAGAAAAAAGAAATTGATGCATTGAAGGAGTGGATGAATAAAGAAAATGAATATAAATTAGGAAATATGATAAATTTGGATGAATGTGTACGTTATATGAATGAAGAGGAAAAGAAAGAAGTAGAGGAAGAAGAGGATAAGAAAGAAGAAGGGGATAAAAAGGGCAAATATGCTGTGAAAATGTTGCTTCGATTGCTGATAAAATGTCCTTTTGTTCAATATAGGTTTGATAAGAAAGTTTTTGAAGATTTTGATGCAGAATTGGATTCCAAGCTCAAAGGGATAAGAAACTATAAATGAGCAAATTTAAAAAACTGCACAATGCACCTATGCAACTAAAGC
>OFGO01001917.1_pt1 | contig 13394 bp, 13 predicted proteins | sample 1521761 | NCBI WGS metagenome assembly OFGO01 (sample SAMEA3504128, study PRJEB24116) | mouse gut metagenome | biome: mouse gut; feature: mouse-associated habitat; material: faeces | place: Denmark | collected 2011
ATTCTGGCCGACAACAACGGCAACGTCATCAAGCTGGAGCACAACCAGTTTGTCAACATCAACCGCCAGTCCGGCGTGGAGCTGCGGGTCACCCTGGAGGCCTTTGGCCACGAGCACAAGGAGCAGATCCTCTCCGCCCTCCGGGCCCAGGGCTTCCAGGCCAAGGAGGCGGACACCGGGGATTTCTACACCTGAGTTGTCCTCTGCCGCCCGCCGGGGACCGGAACGGCCTCCGGCGGACGGCTATCTGAAAGCGGCGGGCCGGCCGGGCCGGCGGGGGACGGGTTTGGGCCGTGGGACCGGCCTGGAGCGATCCACCCGCGCCCGGGGCCTCTCTCCGCTGCATTATCCTATGCGCCGGGGCTGTCCTCAGCGCCTGTCCATAAAAAGGAGGAACACGTCATGATTAAAATTGCACCATCCATCCTGTCCGCCGACTTCGCCAACCTGGAGCGGGACATCAAAGCGGCGTCCTCCGCCGACTACCTCCATGTGGACGTGATGGACGGCGCCTTTGTGCCCAACATCACCATCGGCGTGCCGGTGGTCAGGTCCATCCGCAAGTGCACCGATATGTTTCTGGACGTCCACCTCATGGTGGAAAAGCCGGTGCGGTACATCGAGGCCTTCGCCAAGGCGGGAGCTGACCTGCTGTCCGTCCATCTGGAGGCCGACCACCCAACCCGCATCGCCGAGGCCCTCCGCATCATGGGGGATTGCGGCGTGAAAAAGGCGGCGGCCCTACGGCCCATCACCAAGGCGGAGGCCGTCCTGCCCTATATTGAGGAACTGGACCTGGTACTGGTCATGACGGTGGAGCCTGGCTTCGGCGGTCAGGCCTTTATGGAGAGCCAGCTGGAGACCGTCCGACAGGTACGGGCCATTATTGACAAGTACAACCCCGCCTGCGAGCTGGAGGTAGACGGGGGCATCGCCCCCGGGACCGCCCCTCTGGCGGCGCAGGCCGGGGCCAACGTGCTGGTGGCCGGCTCCGCCGTCTACGGCGCGGCCGACATTCCCGCCGCCATCGCGGCGCTGAGAGGATAAACGACTATGCAGTACTTTCCCCCCGCACTGGAAAATCTGGTGGAGCACTTCGCCAAGCTGCCCGGGGTGGGCGTCAAGTCCGCCCAGCGGCTGGCCTTTCATGTGCTGTCTCTCCCCGAGGAGGAGGCGTCCGCTTTTGCTCGGGCCATCACCGACGCCAAGGCCCACATCCACACCTGCCCCGTCTGCCGGAACCTCACCGAAGGGGAGGGCCCCTGTCCCATCTGCGCCAGCCCCAAGCGGGACGCCTCCACCGTCTGTGTGGTGGCCGACCCCAAGGACGTGGCGGCCATGGAGCGCAGCCGGGAGTACAATGGGACTTACCACGTCCTCCACGGCGTCCTTTCCCCCATGAACCGGGTGGGCCCGGACGACCTGCATATCCGCTCCCTGGTGGAGCGGGTGGGCGCCGGAGGGATCGAGGAAGTGATTATGGCCACCAACCCGGATACTGAGGGGGAGGCCACCGCCATGTACCTGTCCCGCTTGCTGAAACCCTTCCAGGTAAAGGTCACCCGGCTGGCCTACGGCATTCCGGTGGGCAGTCACCTGGAATACGCCGACGACGCAACCCTGGTCCGGGCCCTGGAGGGCCGCAGAGAGATATGAAAATGCCCGGCTTTTGCCGGGCATTTCACGTTTATTCTTCCTCGTCGGAGCCGTCCTCCAGCTCGTCCACCATAATCAGGGCCGCGATGTCCTGACACATCTGTTTCAGCTTCAGCTCCTGGGACATGGCTTCCAGTTCCTCCTCGTCCATCTGCTGGGGAGGCGTCTCCGGGGCGCCGCCCTGAAGTCGCTGTCTGGCCGCCTTCTCATACAGAATGGCCGCCGCCTCCGCCTGCTCCTCCTCGGTCCGTTCCGTCCACTGCTGCTTCATCTCAAACCTGTCGATGGGGGTTCTCACCGGGGCGGCTCCTCCTCCGGAAGGGGTCTGTCCCCCGGAGGGAACAAAGGTGTCCTGGCTCATCCGCGCAACAGCCTCCTCTTTCAGCTTCTCATGATATATTATCGGCCGCCGGGCCCGAAAACTTTACCCCTCACAGCCGCACTGGAATTTTCCCGCTGATCTCCAGCCGCCCCGGCTCCACCCGGCACCCCAGGGCCAGCGCCTCCACCCCGGCCTGGACGGCCCGGCGGAGGGCCGCTCCGAACTCCGGATGGGTGGCATCATTGGACTCCACCCGGTCCATTCCCTCCATCTGGACGATAAAGCACACCCCCGCCTCATAGCCCGCCTCACGGGCCGCGATCAGCTCCTCCAGGTGCTTCACTCCCCGGATGGTGGGGGCGTCGGGGAAGCGGGCCACGCCGGCCTGCTCCAGGGTGACCCCCTTCACCTCCCAAAAGCCCCGGCGCAAGGCGCCCTCCTTTGAAAACTCCCAGTAATAATCAAGTCTGGAATTGCCATATGTCATCTCCGGTCGCAGGAGATCGGGGATAAAACCCAGTCCGCCGGCAGCCGCCCACTCCCCAAAGACCCGGTTGGGGGCCTGGGAGTCCATGTTGATGAGCAGAGGGCCGCCCTCCCGCTCCTTCTCCACGGCGATCAGGTCGTATTTTGTCTTTCGGGCGGGGTTGGCGCTCTCCTCCAGCCAAATGTTCACTCCGGGGATCAGCAGCTCCCGGCACCGGCCGGTATTCTTCACATGGCAGACTTCCACCCGTCCTCCCACATCCACGTGGGCGACAAAGCGGTTGGGCCGGGCCAGAAAAACTCCCGGCAAAATTTTTCCGTAGATCATCTTGCTATTTCTCCCGTTTCCCGATATGATGTAGGGGCGGTTTTTTCCGCCTGTGTATCATAACCTATTTCGAAAAGAGAAACAAGCATGAAAAAAGCCTATCTGCAAATCATTGCCGCCGCCGCCCTTTGGGGATGCATCGGCCTGTTCTTAAAGCTGCTCACCGCCGCCGGACTCACCTCCATGCAGGGGGTGGCTCTGCGCAGCGTGGTGGGGGTGTTATTTTACGGCCTATTTCTCTTCTTCACCGACCGAACAGCCCTGTTTATCGTACCCAGGGACTGGTATTATTTCTTCGGCACCGGGGTGTGCTCCCTGCTGTTCTTCAACTGGTGCTACTTCAGCGCCATTACCCGCAGCTCCATGTCGGTGGCGGCGGTGCTGCTGTACACCTCCCCCGTCTTTGTCACCCTCATGTCGGCCCTCTTCTTCCGGGAGAAGATCACCCCCGTCAAAACCGCCGCCCTGGCGGCCACTTTCGCCGGCTGCGTACTGGTAACGGGGCTGTTTCCCCTGGGCCGGGAGACCGTCTCCTTGCCGGTGATCCTCTTCGGGCTTGGCTCCGGCTTCGGGTACGCCCTGTACTCCATCTTCGGCAAGTTCGTGCTGAAAAAATACTCCCCCTCCACCGTCACCTTCTACACCATCCTCTTCTGCGCCCTTTTCTCTCTGCCCATCTCAGGGCTGCCCGCCAATTCGGCCTCCCTGGGAGATTGGCGGGCCTGGGCGGGAGCGCTGGGAGTGGGGGTGCTGTGCTGCGCTCTGCCCTACCATCTGTACACCGCCGGCCTGCGGGACGCCGAGCCGGGCCGGGCGGCCATTCTGGCTACCATCGAGCCCTTCGTGGCCGCCGGGCTGGGCATCCTGCTTTTCCATGAGGCAGTTACCCCCTGGAAGCTGCTGGGCATGGCCGCCATTCTGGGGGCGGTAATCCTGCTGAACGCAAAAAACTAACTTGATTTGGGAAGGAGAACAATCATGTCCTGTAAAGAGGAATTTATCGAGATTTTCAAGGCCAACATCACCCGGGAGGGGGCCGACAAGCTGCTGGACTATCTGGAGCACAAGAGCGATTTCTTCACCGCTCCCGCCTCCGCCCGCTACCATGGGGCCTACGAGGGCGGGCTGTGCGAGCACAGCCTGAATGTCTACCACTGTCTGGCGGACTACCTCCGGCGGGAGCGGGTGCAGGAGCTTTACGGCCTGGATTACAGCGGCGAGTCCATCGCCATTGTGGCGCTGTGCCATGACCTATGCAAGATCGGCTGCTACAAAAAGACCTTCCGCAACGTAAAGGACGACGCCACCGGCCAGTGGACCAAGGTGCCCTCCTACACCTTTGACGACCCTCTGCCCTACGGCCACGGTGAGAAGAGCGTATACATCACCAACGGCTTTATCCGCCTCACCCGGGAGGAGGCCATGGCCATCCGCTGGCACATGGGCTTCTCCGGCCCGGAGGACAACCGCACGGTGGGCCAGGCGTTACAGATGTACCCCCTGGCCTTCGCCCTGGCCACGGCGGACATGGAGGCCTCCTACTTCCTGGAGAATGAGGAGTGAGCGCTTCTTTTCTGGAAAGAAGAGGAACCGAAAGAACTTTAATGCAAAATGCAAAACCGCCCAAATTGGGCGGTTTTGTTGGTTATAGATGGGCCAGCCTCTGTTCCGGGATGTAGGGCCGCAGGACGGGCACTCTGGGCAGGACAGTCAGCAGCAGCTCCCCCAGTACAAAGCAGGCGATCAGCTCCGCCAGCCCCACCGTCACGATGTTAAAGGCGTAGGCCGTCCAGAAGCCGGGGCCAAAGCCGGTGGCGTACCAGGCGATCTCCGCCCCCACAATGAGGGCGTTGCACAGCACCGGGGGCAAGGGAGCCAGCCAGCGGTTGGGCATGTGCCGGGTCATCAGGCAGGCCAGCAGGGTGGCCAGGGTGCCGAACAGGATGTCCAGGGGGTAGGGGGAAAACAGGTTGACGATGAAGCACCCCACTGCCAGACCCGGTATGGCGGCGGGAAACAGGAAGGGCAGCACCGTCATGGCCTCCGACACCCGCAGCTGGATTTCTCCGTAAGCGGGCAGGAGCATGGTGAGTGCGGCATACACCGCCGCGATGAGGGCGGCCAGGGTCAGGTCTCGGGTCGTGAATCTGCGCATAAAAAAACCTCCATTTTTTGTTTAGAGAACGGCGGACGCAGAGCGTCCCCGAACGAACATGTCACGCCTTGCCTGTTCACAACGGCTCGGACGCTTCCATGCTTGGACGAGATGGTATCAAACTCGTCAGGAGGCATTTTACCACAGCCGGGGCGGTTTGTCCAGAAAAAAATGCCTTCCCCGGAGGGAAGGCACCGTTCACATATTCTCGGGCTCCGGGTCGCCGGGGAGGGAGCACAGAAACTGGTACTGGGGCGTCAGGGACTTCCAGCCCTCCAGCACCTGACCGGCCAGCTCGGGGGTAAAAAACACGCCCTCGCAGTTGCAGTCCCGGGCAAAGCTGATCTGCCTGCTGTTGTACCAGGGCCAAAGCAGCGGCCCCGGGTCCCCCTTGGGCCGCTTGTAGACGTGCCCGTCCATATGGAACTCCCCCCGCTTCTCCACCGCCCGGGCCAGCTTCTCCACGGGCTTGGGGTCCCGGTCGATGCGGGCGCGAAGCTTGGCCATGACCGCGGGAGGCATCTCCCAGCAGCCCATGCCGTAGCCGTAGTGGTCGGGGGCGATCTCAAACCAGAAGCAAGGAATCTGCCCGTCGTGCTCCCCTGGCTTGCGCAGAGAGAACCACAGGTGGTCCTTGTAGGGCCCCCGGCCGAAGAGCCGCCGGGCGTCCCGGTAGATGCGGCTCACCTTCAGCTCCAGCCCCAGCTTGGGGTAGAGCTCGGTCATCTCGTCCCGAAGCTGTCCGGCCAGCTCCCGGGTAGGCCGGCCCACCAGGGAGTTGAACTCCTCCTTATGCTCCTGGAACCAGGCGCGCTCATTGTTCAGCTTCAGGCCCCACAAAAAGTCGATGGCGCCCTGGGTGTAGCCCTGAAACATAACGTTACCTCTCTGTCTGTACTCATGTCGCCGCCCCGTTGGGGTCGATGGGGCTGATCCCCGAGTCGGACGGGGGCGGGGCGGTGGGGTCGGCGGGCGTCTCCGCGCCCGGGTCCGCCGTACCGGGATCAACAGCCGTGCCGGGGTCGGTGGAGGGCGGGGCGGGCGGCTTGCCGTCCACCCAGGTGGAGGGGTCGCCGTCGGCCGGGTTGTAGAAGTAGGTGTTGGGCCGCATCTTGTAGGCGCTCACCCCCAGGTCCTGCTTCTCCACCACCGTGCCATCCGCCTCATAGATGGTGCGGTAGGTGCGTGCCTTCAGGCCGGTGTAGGCGTACTGCTCCTTGTCCAGCACCAGAGTGCCCCGGGCCACATTGGGGTCGGGCTTATAGGCGGTGCTGGGGGCCACCTTGTCAAAGACGGCGTTGGTGGGTTTGGCGTAGCGGCCGTCCTCATTGGTGCCGTACAGCTGGACCTCCAGATAGCGAACGCCCTTGCTGTTGTCATAGCTCCGGGTGACCACCTTTATCGGGTAATTTGTGTTGTTTTTAAAGCGGAAATCCAGGCTGCCGTAGTACACCGTGGCGTCCATCCCCGGGTCCAGGTAGCTGACGGCAAACTGGTGGTCGTGGCGCTCCACGATCTCCAGGGTGGTGTGGAGCACGGCGTAGTAGATGGTGGAGGACACCTGACAGATGCCTCCGCCCACGCCGTCCTCCGAGCGGCCCCCCGCGTAGATGGGGGCGGGGAGATAGCCCTTGTCGGGGGAGCGGCTTCCGGTGGTGTTGTTGTAGGAAAACTCCTCTCCAGGCAGCAGGATCTTCTCGTTGCAGGCCGCCGCGGCCAGCTTCACGTTGGTTTTCCGGGCGGAGCTTCCGCTCACCCGGGTAGTGGCCTGCCCCAGCAGGTCCTTGAACAGCCGGCCTCCCAGGTCGTCCTTGGTCACGTTGGGCCGGGTGACGGTCAGGGGGATAATGACGGTCTCACCGCTCTTGGCGTTCCGGTAGGCGCTTTTCAGCTCCTCCACGTCGAAGTCCACCCCCATAGTGTGGTCGGTGATGGTCATAGACTCCAGGTCCAGAACCGCGTCCTTGGGTTCGGTGTACACCTCCCGGCGGATGGCCTCAAAGTCGGGCTCCGCCGCCTCGCTCTGGGAGGCAGACAGGACGACTGTGTCCCGCACCGTGCCGCTCTCCCCGCTGAACCGGGCTGTAAACGCCTGCTGCAGCTTCTCGCCCATGGCGGTCCTCGCGGCCTCCCAGTCCACCGTGGTCACGGGGGCCCCCTTTGTCATCACCAGCTCCGTCTGGGTGACCTCATAGCCGTGGTCTCGGGTGGCTTCGTTGACAGCCTGCTCCATCCGTGCCAGAAGCTCGGCCTGGGCGGGCTCGTTCTCGGGCAGGATCAGGGGCACCTGGGCCGAGGTCCCCAACATATGTCCCAGCAGCTTGGGGCCGCTGGTGAAAAAGTTGTCGTGGCCCACATTCCAGGCGTCCTGGGCGCTCCGGGCCGTGTCCGCCGCCAGCTTGCTCACATCCAGCTGCTCCTCCAGGTCCTCATAGATCAGGGAAAGGCTGATATCCTGGCTCTGCTGGTCCAAAGCGGCCTGCACCGCGCTCTGGGCCTGCTCCACCGTCATGTTGGAGACATCCACACCGGCTATGGCCACGTTGGGAAAAATCGTGCTCCGGCCGCTGGCCCAAGCGCACGTCCCGATATAGGCCGCGGCCAGCACTCCAACCACTCCTCCGGTTATGATCCAGGGCAGCTTGCTCCCGCCTTCTCTTTTCGCCTCGCGCTGTCCCTTCATCGCTCTCACCTTCTTCTCCGGTCCCGCTTTCCGGGTCTGCGCCGCGCGCCTTTCACCTGTCTTTTTCTCAAAGCGCTTTTGCGGCAATTGTTGATATTATAGCACGCGGCCCCTACAAAATAATTACAGAATAGTTACAACTCCTCCGAAAATCTCCCCAAATCTTCCTCCTCTTTCCAGAGAAAAAATTGGACGGGGCATTTACTTTTATTCTCCGGTGCGCTATGATAGGATTTACAGTGCGCCGGCGGCGCTCTTCACGAAATTTTAAGAAAAATTCAATTCCAATTTGGGAATTTTCTGTTATAGTTATCGTAAGGGGCTGGGTGTTTTCTCCGCCGGAGACGGGGAAAACACAAACAATAAATTTTTCGTTTCAGGGGGATATAAGATGGCTGACTATCAGGACCGGAACAACAACGGCGACGGCTTCTACTGGCTGATCGCCCTGGGGCTGATCTTTACCGGCGTGGCCGCTCCGGTAGGCGTGCTGATGATCGTGATGAAGATGCTCAGCGGAGACGGCCGGAAAAAGCGCCAGCAGGGCCGTCACCCCTATTACCAGCAGCAGTCCGGGGGCGCGGGGGCCCGTACCGCCCGGGATGGAGCCTCCTGGGAGGAGCCCTCCCAGGCCGCGCCTTCTTGGGAGGCGCCCAAAAAGGCGGCCAAGCCCAAAAAGAAGAAAAGGCCCGGCCGGGACCTGATCGCCGAGATGGATAAAACGGGCAAAAGCTGGGCCATCGCCGGGGCCGCCACCGCCGCCGGCTGCCTCATCGGCTTTATCAGCAGCCTGGGCGACCCGCTGTACTGGCTGTTCAACGGCGATTTCGCCTTTTTCATCGAGGGGCTCATGGGACTCATGGTGCTGCCCTGCATCGCCGCCGCCGGGCTGGGCGGCCTGTGGGCCGGACTGCGCAAGCGCAAGCAGGCCAGCCGCTACCGCAATTACCTGGCCATGGTGGGCAATCAGAGCTCGGTCTCCGTCTCCGCTCTGGCCTCGGCCGCCGGGCTTCCCCCCAATAAGGTGCGGGACGATCTGGCCGACATGCTGGACGACGGCCTGCTCCCCCAGGGCTATCTGGACTATGGCGGCGACCGGCTGGTGCTCACCGGCGATGGCATCGCCCAGCCGGCCAGAGAGCAGCCCGCTCCCCCTCCGCCCCCCAAGGAAGATGAGAACGCCATCCTGGCCGAGATTAAGGCGGTCAACGATGCCATTGACAACGAGAAGATGTCCGCCCAGATCGACCGGATCGGGGTCATCACCGCCAAGATTCTGGATTACCAAAAGACCCACCCGGACAAGGCCGCTCAGCTCCACAGCTTTTTGAGCTACTACCTGCCCACCACCCTGAAGATTCTCCGAGCCTACGGCCAGCTGGAGGATCAAGAGGTATCCGGCTCCAACATCACCGCCGCCATGCAGCGCATCGAGGGCATGATGGACAAGGTGGTAGAGGGCTTCGAAAAGCAGCTGGACCTCCTCTTTCAGGGAGACGCTATGGACATCACCACCGACGTGGAGGTTCTGGAGCGTATGCTGGCCAAGGATGGCCTGTCCGACCAGCAGGGCCTTACCTTGGGACTGTAAACCGAAAGCCGCCCCGAGACCGAGGCGGCTTTTTTATGCTCTTTGATAGGTCACATAGCGGAACCTGACCCCTTCCTCCTCCAGCTCCGGGCCCTCCTCCACCACACGCCACTCTGACAGCGCGTCCAGATCGGGGAAAAAGCAGTCGGCCACCGGGAAACGACCGCTGATCTTGGTCACATAGGCGGTATCGCATTTGTCCAGCAAGGCGGCGTAGACCGAGGCCCCGCCGACAACGAAGGCGTCCTCCGGGGCGGCGGCCAGTAGGGAATCAAGGTCCCGGAACACCTCCGCCTCCTTCGGGGCAAAGCCGGGGTCCCGGGACAGGATCAGATTGCGCCGTCCCTTCAGAGGCCGTCCCCCGGGGAAGGTGGCCAGGGTCTTGCGGCCCAGGATCACCGTATGGCCGGCGGTCAGGGCTTTGAAGTGCTTTAGGTCCTCCGATATGTAGATCAGCTGGTCGCCGTCCTTTCCAATGGCCCAGTTCCGGTCCACAGCAACGATAACATTCATATAATTCCTCTTTTCCGTTCACGCCCCGTCTGTCTGCGGCGGCTCAAACGCTATACCGCAACGGGTATTTTTCCCTCCAGGGGGTGGGCCTGATAGCCCTCCAGCTTTACGCTGGCGGGGGTGAAGCCGTAGAAGTCGGCGACGGACCTGTCCAGGCTGAATCTGGGGGCGTCGAAGGGTTCGCGGGAGATCAGCTCCTCCACCACGGGGACGTGGCGGTCATAGATGTGACAGTCCGCGATCACGTGGACCAGCTCCCCGGCCTCAAAGCCGGTGACCTGGGCGATCATGTGCAGCAGCACGGCGTACTGCATCACATTCCAGCCGTTGGCGGTGAGCATATCCTGGGAGCGCTGGTTCAAAATGGCGTTGAGGGTGTTCCCCGACACGTTGAAGGTCATGGAGTAGGCACAGGGATAGAGGGCCATCTCGCTGAGGTCGTGGTGGTTGTACATGATGGCCAGAATCCGCCGGGAGGCCGGGTCGTGCTTCAGGTCCCAGAGAACTTTGTCCACCTGGTCCATGTCCCCCTGGGGGTAGCGGTGCTTCACGCCCAGCTGATAGCCGTAGGCCTTGCCGATGGAGCCGGTCTCGTCTGCCCAGGCGTCCCAGACGTGGCTGTTCAGGTCGTGTATGTTGTTGGACTTCTTCTGCCAGATCCACAGCAGCTCGTCCACCGCCGATTTGATAAACTGCTTCCGAACCGTGAGGATGGGAAACTCCTCTCGCAGGTCGTAGCGGTTCACCACCCCAAACAGCTTGATTGTGTGGGCGGGGGAGCCGTCCTCCCAGCGGGGACGGACCTGGCGGCCGGTGTCCCAGACACCCCGGGATAAGATGTCCCTGCAGTTCTGGATAAATACCTGATCGGCGTAGCTCATGACGCGTTCTCCCTCTCTGTTTGTTCATATTTAGAACGATTGTAACACAAAACCGCCCAGGACACAACCCCCGTAAAATCCAAAGAGAAACGCCGCATTCCCCGCCTCCGGCGGGGAATGCGAATCAAAATTCCGGGCTTGGGACATTCCCAAAAAAGCAGTTGACAACCGCCGAAAATATGATAGAATAGGTTCCGCGAAATGCGATGATGGAGTTAAGCATGTTTCAGCGGCCGCAAGCGAGAGGGGACGGTGGGAGCCCTCGGCCGGCAGAAACGCGCACGCCGCTCCGGAGCGGCCCGGGACGACCGGGACGGCCCGTCCCCGTGACCGGACGGCTTGAGACGCCCCGCCTGCGGGGATAATCAGGGTGGTACCGTGGAGTTTTCCGCCCCTGACACCAAGTGTCGGGGGCGGTTTTTTGCGGAAAGGAGTGGAACATGAAAAAACATCTGCTTTTGCTGCCGGCGGTATTGGCCTGTTTTCTTCTGCTGTCCGGCTGCAAGGTGTCCGGAAACCCATTGCCGGAGGGGATGGAGGAGGAGACTGTGCTGTCCCAGGGCCGGGAGGTGGTGGCCCTGCTCAACGGCGGGGGCTGGCAGGAGGTCTACGATCTGCTGCGCTCCGACGCGAAGGAGACCTCCAGCCCGGAGGCCATTCAGAGCTATATGGAGGAGCGGCTGGACAAGGCCGGGGCCTACAAGAGCGAGACCGAGGCCATGGCCACCGGACAGAAGCTCAAGGACACCGGCGAGGAGTACGGCACGGCGGTGCTGTACTGCAAACACGAGAAGAAGAGCATGATGTACCGCGTCGCCTACAGCGCCGGCATGGAGCTGATGGGCATTGAGGTCAAGGTGCGGTAGAAATTTTTTGAAAACCTATAAAATCCATTATATAACGGAGGTAATCAACATGAAAGAACCCAAGCCCTACGGCCTGAACGAGCTGCGGGAGATGTTCCTGAAATTCTTTGAATCCAAGGGCCATCTCCGGCTGCCCAGCTTTTCCCTGATCCCCCGGAACGACGCCTCTCTGCTGCTCATCAACAGCGGCATGGCCCCCATGAAGCCCTGGTTCACCGGGGAGGAGGAGCCCCCCCGCCACCGGGTGTGCACCTGCCAGAAGTGCATCCGCACCGGCGACATTGAGAACATCGGCAAGACCGCCCGCCACGGCACCTATTTTGAGATGCTGGGCAACTTCTCCTTCGGCGACTACTTCAAGAAGGAGGCCATCCCCTACGCCTGGGAATTCCTTACCTCCCCGGAGTGGGTGGGCCTGGACCCGGAGCGGCTCTACCCCTCCGTCTTCGCCGGCAACGAGACCACCCCCGCCGACGACGAGGCCTTCCGCATCTGGCACGAGGTCATCGGCATCCCCAAGGAGCGCATCTTCAAGTTCGGCAAGGAGGACAACTTCTGGGAGCACGGCTCCGGCCCCTGCGGTCCCTGTTCGGAGATCTACTACGACCGGGGCGAGCAGTGGGGCTGCGGCAAGCCGGGCTGCACCGTGGGCTGCGACTGCGACCGGTATATTGAGGTCTGGAACGTGGTGTTCTCCCAGTTTGACAACGATGGCGAGGGCCACTACGAGGAGCTGAAGCAGAAGAACATCGACACCGGCATGGGCCTGGAGCGGCTGGCCTGCGTGTGCCAGGGGGTGGGCTCCCTGTTCGACGTGGACACCGTCATGAACATCACCAACAAGGTGTCCGAGATCACCCACGCCCACTACGGCGAGAGCCGGGAGAAGGACGTGTCCCTCCGGGTGATCACCGACCACATCCGCTCCTCCGTGTTCATGATCTGCGACGGCGTGCTGCCCTCCAACGAGGGCCGGGGCTATGTGCTGCGCCGCCTGCTGCGCCGGGCCGCCCGCCACGGCAAGCTGCTGGGGGTGAACGAGCCCTTCCTGTACCAGGTGTGCGACACCGTCATCCACGAGAACGGGGGCCACTACCCCGAGCTGCGGGAGCGGCAGGACTATATTACCAAGGTGATCCGGGTGGAGGAGGAGAACTTCGCCAAGACCATCGACGGCGGGCTGAAGATCTTCAACGAGATGCTCTCCGGCCACAAGGAGAAGGGGGACAAGACCTTCTCCGGCGCGGACGCCTTTAAGCTCTACGACACCTACGGCTTCCCGGTGGACCTGACTCTGGAGATGGTGCAGGAGCAGGGGATGGAGCTGAACGAGGCCGAGTTCAAAACGCTCATGGAGGAGCAGCGTCAGCGGGCCCGGAAGGCCCGGGAGGCCCTGGGCGACCTGGGCTGGGCCGGGGTGGAGTTCGGCAAGGACGTGCCCGAGACGGAGTTCGTGGGCTACGACCACACCGCCATCCAGGATGCCAAGGTGGTGGCCCTGGTGGTGGAGAACGAGCTGGCCGAGGAGCTGATGCCCGGCGTGGAGGGCATCGTGGTGCTGGACAAGACCCCCTTCTACGCCGAGATGGGCGGACAGGTGGCCGACCACGGCGCAATTTTTGCGGACAAGGCTGGCTTTGAGGTCACCGACGTGCAGAAGAACAAGGGCGGCAAATATATGCACTACGGCAGGATGACTGAGGGCGTGCTCAAGGTGGGCGACACCGTGCAGGCCCAGATCGACGGGGAACGCCGGAAGGCCATTATGCGCGCCCACACCGCCACCCACCTGCTGGATAAGGCTCTGCGCACTGTGCTGGGCGACCACGTCCACCAGGCCGGCTCCCTGGTGGAGCCGGACCGGCTGCGCTTCGACTTCACCCACTTCGAGGCCATGACCCCGGAGCAGGTGG
>OFGO01001927.1_pt1 | contig 13335 bp, 10 predicted proteins | sample 1521761 | NCBI WGS metagenome assembly OFGO01 (sample SAMEA3504128, study PRJEB24116) | mouse gut metagenome | biome: mouse gut; feature: mouse-associated habitat; material: faeces | place: Denmark | collected 2011
CTCTTAGGCTGCGTTCTTTGCTGCCTTAGAGTTGGTTAATGTTTTTCTCACACTAACCGTGATACTTCTTCACCAGCAGGCTGGCATTGTGTCCGCCAAATCCCAGCGAATTGGACAGTGCATACTCCACGTCCTCCGTATATGCCTCCTTACAGTAGTTCAGATCCAGCTCCTCGTCCGGCACCTGATAGCCTACCGTTCTGTGGATATAGCCTTCCTCGATCTCCTTCACGCAGGTCACAAACTCGATCGCGCCTGCGGCGCCAAGCAGATGTCCCACCATGGATTTCGTAGAATTGATCTTGATATCCTTGGCATGTTCACCGAACAATAACTTGATCGCTCTCGTCTCGAAAAGGTCATTGTGGTGCGTGCCTGTTCCGTGGGCATTGATATAAGTAACGTCTTCCTTCGCAATACCTGCATCAGCCATCGCATATTCCATAGCTTTCGCTGCCCCGGCGCCGTCTTCCGCCGGCGAAGTGATATGATAAGCATCGGAAGAACAGCCATAACCGGCAACTTCCGCGTAGATCTTCGCTCCCCTCGCCTTGGCGTGCTCCAATTCCTCCAAGACTACCACTGCCGCACCTTCTCCCATCACGAAGCCGCCTCTTTCCTTGTCAAAAGGGATTGAGCACCGCTCCGGATCCTCGCTGGTAGACAGCGCTGTCAACGCCGAGAAACCGCCCACACCGATCGGACAGATACTGCCTTCCGTGCCGCCTGCGACCATAACCTCTGCATCACCGTACTGGATCGCACGAAACGCCTCGCCGATGGAGTTCGTACCCGTAGCACAGGCCGTCACCACATTGATACTTTTGCCTTTTAATCCAAACTGAATCGACACGTTGCCCGCCGCCATATTAGAGATCGTCAGCGGTACGAACAGAGGCTCGATCCTGCCCGGTCCTTTCTCCACCAGTCTGGTATGGGAACGCTCCATCGCCTGCAGCGATCCTGTGCCGGAACCGACAGCTACGCCTACACGATAGGGGTCCTCCTTCGCCATATCCAGTCCCGCATCCTCCAAAGCTTCCTTCGTTGCCGCCACTGCATACTGGGAGAAAAGTTCCATCCGCTTAGCCGCCTTGAAATCCATATAGTTCTTTCCTTCAAATCCCTTGACTTCCGCCGCCAGTTTACACTTAAAGTCTGCGGTGTCAAATCTCGTGATCTTGTCAAACCCAATCTTTCCTTCTTTCACGCCGGCCCAAAATTCATCCACACTTAGCCCGATCGGTGTGATCGCGCCCATCCCCGTCACTACTACTCGTCTGCTCATACCTGCCTCCATTTTCCTTCTTATGATTAATTTCTTCTCGACCTTTATACTTTCTCAATAACTATCACTTATACAATGGGATCTCCTGACCACGATTACAGCGGCAGGTACCTACATTGCCATCCCGCCATCCACCGAGATGACCTGACCCGTAATGTATGCCGCCTTATCGCTTGCCAGAAACGCCACCGTCTCCGCAATATCTCTTGGCGTTCCCACTCGTTTCAACGGAATCTGTGCCACCGTCGCTTCTTTCGCTGCATCTGTCATCGCCTGCGTCATGTCCGTATCGATAAAGCCCGGCGCCACCGCATTGACTGTGATGTTCCGGCTGGCCAGCTCCCTTGCCATGGATTTCGTCAGACCGATTACGCCGGCCTTGGATGCCGCATAATTAGCCTGTCCGGCATTTCCAAGCACGCCCGTCACTGAAGACAGGTTGATGATGCGGCCCGCCTTCTGTTTGATCATCGGCCGATACATATGCTTGATGGTGTTAAAAGTCCCTTTCAGGTTCGTGTCGATGACCGCGTCGAAATCCTGCTCCGTCATCTTGATCACCAGATTATCCTTTGTGATCCCCGCATTATTCACGAGAATATCAATATGTCCGAATTCTGCCAGCATATCCGTGATCATCTTGCCACAAGCCTCAAAGTCCGCCACACTGCACTGCACCGCCACGGCCTTTCTGCCCATCTTTTCAATCTTCCCAGCTACTTTCTCCGCCTTTTCCTTTGAACCGTTATAATTTACGATTACATCCGCGCCATACTCCGCCAGAGTCAGTGCGATCTCTTCTCCGATTCCTCTGCCTGCACCCGTCACGAGTGCCACTTTTCCTTCTAACATAAATGCCTCCAATCCGTTTTCACCGAAATCTCTATGCCATCAGGTCATTCAGCTTCTCCAGGTCTTCCACCTTTTCCACGTTTATGACCTTCACGTCCCTGCTGATCTTACGCATAAATCCGGACAGCGTCTTACCCGGCCCGATCTCTACGAAAGTATCCACTCCGTCCGCGATCATTCGCTCTATCGTCTGCTGCCATTTCACGGAGGAAGACACCTGCTTCTCCAAAAGCGCCTTCACCTCCGACCGATCCGTCACATAGTCTGCGGTCACATTGGCAATATAAGGGGTCTTGATCTCCTCGATCGTAACATGCTCCAACTCCTTCGCCAGCTTCTCCCCGGCACCTGCCAGCATTGGCGAGTGAAAAGGCCCGCTGACTTTCAAAGGCACGCATCTCTTGGCGCCTGCTGCCGTCAGTTTCTCTATCGCTGCCTGTGCCGCTGCCTCTTCACCGGTGATAACGATCTGTCCCGGACAATTGTAATTCGCGATCGACACACAGCCTTCCGTCTCCTCACAGATTTTCTCGATCACTGCCGTATCCAAGCCTAACACTGCCACCATGGCGCCGCCGTTTGGCACTGCCTCCTGCATATAAATGCCACGCTTACGCACTACCCTGAATACATCTTCTGCACTCATCACGCCGCTTGCTGCCAGCGCACCGTATTCTCCCAGACTTAAGCCCGCAGTCACATCCGCCTTTAAACCCTTTTCCTCTATTGCTCTTAACATTGCCACCTCTGTGGCCAGCATGGCAATCTGTGTATATTCCGTAATATTGATCTGCTCATTTTCTTCAAAGCAAAGAGCTGCCACATCCAAGCCGCCGGCTTTTCCTGCCAACTCGAACATCTCTCTGCTCACCGGAATCTGCTCGTAGAAATCCTTTCCCATCCTCACATACTGGGCACCCTGCCCCGGAAACATAAATGCTGTTTTTCCCATAATCTCCCTCTTTCTGTACATGTTAGCTGTACAACATCTGTCATCTTATCTGTTCAATGCTTTGAATTTCAAAGTATTTGCCTCTAAAAAATCGTCGCCTGGCAGCGACGATTCAGAGAATGCTCCGCATTCTCCTTGAATGGTTTACACTGTCGCAATTTCCTATAAAAAAACGAGCATAGCTATTAGCAGCGCTCGTTTACATGCGAATCTCGTTCACGAGATTCGCATTACTAATTTGAATAAGCGGAAGAATCACCATTCTCCTTCCTTTCTCTCCTTCCTTTCTCTCCTTCCTTTCTCTCCTTCCTGTCCCGCCAATATCCCACGAAAGGATAATAAAGCGGGATCGTCAGGAAAAGTACCCATGTGGGATGCCATCGAAAATGTACAAACCCCATATATAAGAAAATAAACAACACAAAGACCGGGTAAGCAAACAGATTCGCATTCCCCTTTCGCACCGCATGGATGAGCGAACTGATGACCGGCACCAGAAAGAAGAGGATCCAGCCCGGGTGCCACAGATCAAAGAAGATACCGATCACGATATAGATCACGATCGCAAGAATCCCCAGCGGAAATTCTGCCCGTTCCCTTTCATACATAAAGAGATGTTTCCGCGCCTCTTCCCCGTTTACAATAATGCCGTTCTTATCGATATGCACGTCATTATCCTTATCATGTACATGGATACCATCCCAGCCGATATACACCTCGTCTCCGTTTCGTTCTTTCACATGAATGCCCCGAAATCCAATGTGTACATCATCTTCTAAGCCGTCGTCAGCGCTGTTCCAGCCGTCCTCCGCTTCCATTCCCGATCGCTCAGCAAAGTCTTCCCCCTCACCTGATGCCCACGGACCATCCTGCCTGTCTTCACCATATGCGTCTCTGCCTGTCCCGCTGTTGTCAGCCGGCGTTTCAACCTTTATCATGCTATCATTGCAGGCTGGGGCACTGACCAGCCCGGCATTATCATATGTTTCCTCGCATCCCCCAACGTCATTCTCTTCCTCATCATTTATCTTCAACAATTCATCCAGCGAGACATGATACAGTCTCGCCAGTGCGATCAGATTATCCGTATCCGGCGACGCTTCTGCCCGCTCCCACTTACTGACCGCCTGTCTGCTGATCCCCAGCTTCTCCGCCAGCGCCTCCTGCGACAGATTATTTGCTTTACGCAGTCCTACCAGTCTGGTTGCAATTTCAAGATTCATGAAACATTTCCTCCATTCCGAAACGTCAGCTAATCTCCCGGTCTGCCGGAAAATTCTGTTTAGGAGCAGACGTCCCTCGCCATATTCTTGTAAGGCAATTATATGTAAAAAAGGGCTTCTTCACCATAACTTCTACTTTCCAATCCCGCAACTATTGGTTTCCCTTCCCACAAATACGCCATTTAAAGCCTACCTTCCGCTCTTTGCAGCTATGTCCTGTCTCCCCGGAAGAATGCCTGTCCCAAACCTCCATCCGGCATCGCCTCACTCTCACTGCCGCTCCAACCACTCCCGCACCAGTACCAGATCATCCAGCACCGCCACACTCTTCTCACACATCTCTTCCGTCGGAGGCAGCAGATCCGGCACCATTATGGGCATCATTCCCGCACTGTAAGCGGATCGGATCCCATTATAAGAATCCTCCACCGCATAAGTCTCCTCCGGCCTCACTCCCAGCTTCCCGCATGCCATCAGATAGATATCCGGCTCCGGCTTGCTGCGCTTTAACTGGTCGCCGCCGGTCACCGCCTGAAAATAATCAAATATCCCTGCCGCTTTCAACTCTTCCGTCACCACAGCCACTCTTGTAGACGAAGCCAGGCCTACCGGAACTTTTTCTTTTTTCAGGTACTCCAGAAGCTCCCGTACACCCTTTTTCACCGGAAGTCCCTCTCTCGCGGTCATCTCCCGAAAAAGCGCCGTGGCCTCTTTTCTAAATACCGCATACGGAAAATCTTCGCCATAGAACGCCTCCATGATTTCCTTCATCCTGGCATCATTTACCCCGATACAAGGAATATAGGCTTCCCGCATTCGCGACAGATGATATTTCTCCGCCAGCCGTTCCCAGCAGTCAAGTACCATCCGTTCGCTGTCAAAAATAATTCCGTCCATATCGAAGATCACTGCCCTGCCCATTGTCATCTTTCCTCCATTCCGAAGCGTCACAAATTCTTGGTTCCTTCCTCCTATTCCTTCCGTACATATGTGATAAATCGGTTCCCGTTCTCATTTAGCCATTCCGTCGAATCATTCATCCCTTTTTTGTACAGCGTCCCTGTCATCGGATCCATCACTACGATATTCAATTCATTGAATCCCACGATCAGCACCGCATTACCGTCCGACAACAGTGCGAGCACCGGAATATCCTTATTCACATAGTAGAGCACCGCATCCAGACTGCAGCCGGTCAGATCCAATACGGTCTCTTCCTGCAGATCCGTATCCAGAATCGATAACACGGTACTTCCCCCGTCCAGAAGGCGCTGTGTATACCTGGAGATACCCTCAAACTTGAGGATCGTGTCCAGGCAGACTGCCAGAGAACTCCGCTCCTCTGATATTTCGTCCTCCGTAATGGCCATGATCTGATTCCTGGCGCTTCTGCTCTCCCGCCGCCACACATAGCCGCCGTCATCGTCCACCACGACACCTGCCGCCGTATAGGCCAACGCCACAGCCCGACCCGGATCTGCAAAGATTCCTTCGATCCCGTTCTTTCCATACACGTAATAACGGGGCTGTGCCTCTTCGGATTCCGCCAGCTCCACATTGTGATTTCCTTCAAAAAGTACTTCCCTTGGCGTCAGTCTCTTCATGCCCTTCACATCGATCTCGTTCTTGACCGTGATCTGACTGATCGTCTCATACTTTTCAATGGCCACTTGACTGATCGTGTTGACCCCCGCTTTCGTCTGCTCCGTGCTCATGATATGATCATCCGAAGCCGCCTCGTACTCTTGCGTCTCTTCATTCCACTGTACTCTCGACAGCGTGATCTGATTCTCCTCGATCGTACTGTCAGCCACATAGATACCTTCCTTCTGATAGGTTTTCAGTACGTCTCCATTCTCACTCTGAATGCGCACACAGTACATGGGCATCAGCACCGAACCGGTACTCTGTTCCACGATGTCCCGCCGCCTTGTCAGCCCGTAGATCATATCCTCATCCATAAATCCCAGGATTGAAATATATTCGCCTGCGCCTGCCTCAATGCTTGTTTTCGACTGTGTATTCAAATTCATCAGGAAAAGCCGGCTACTGTCCTGCAGATCCTCGTCTTCCTGCCAGACAAGCATTTTATTAGACTCGGACACATGATATCTGCCCTCCTTGAGCCCATGCGCTATGATCTGGCAGACTTCCGTCTCCAAATTGACAGCATAGACGCAACCGTCCAACATGAAATAGTAGACATTGACCCGGTTTACATAGGATAGCCGGTTGATATCGTTTTTCAGTAATTCGTAAGATCTCTGATAAGGGATATAAACCTTCTCCTCGACGGTATTGGTCATACTGCTGTAATTGTAGACAGCAACCCCCACTTGGCCCTCATGCCGTCCTCTGTTCATATAGCCGTAGACCATGAAATTAACATTCCCCGTCTCATCCACGGATAATATCTGGATATCATGTCGGTCATACCCATTTCTGATGTCCGTCATCCCCTCCGTGTTCTCATAGAAGCTAAAAAGTCTAGCCAGCTTATTATCCGTCACATTATAGCTGTAGAGCTTGTCCGCCGCCACGAAGGCAAACACGTTGCCCCCGTCACTCTCATGGAGCTTCACGTCATCTCCCACAATGCCCAGCACAATCTTATCATTGACAAAAATATCAGCTTCCTCATCAAAAATCTGCTCCATCTGCCTCTCATAATCTAACAGGTACATCCTGTCCGGCGTATAACGGATGCGGTAATATTCATTCACACGGTAATACTGGTTCTTCCTGCCATCCCGCACGGAAGCCAGATATTCTATCTGGAAAGAGCCTGTCTGTCCCGCCAGTTCCTTAATAGAAAGCGCCGGCTCCGTGATCCTGCTGACCGTCAGATCTCCCCATGTAACCTGATCAAAGCTGCTGTGGATCGTCACCCGATAAAATGTCGTATTATCCCCTTCGGAATTGGATTCCAGATACTTGGTCAGCTCAGCGGCCTCCTCCTTGTCGAAAGTCCGCTCATGGAAATCCATGATATAGTCCAGTTCCTCCTGCATATGCATGGATTCACTCAGCACGATCCTGGTATAGTAGCGGATCGGCGTACCTCCCTGAGGCGTGACGAGAAATACCAACATATACTCTTTATCATACTCGATCAGATCCTTTAGCGTAATATCGAAACGAATCGTAGACTCTTCCTGTACAAATTCCGCCACTTCGGTGCTCTCCACCAGCCGTTCCCCATCCAGACTCCTGACCTCGAACCCAATCTGTTCTATCTCTCTGTCATAGGTATCCAGCATGACACTGATCTTCCTGTCACTTTCCACTGGCTGCAGCGTATCCCGCAGATAAGCACAATCCATGCTCTCAGCATAACCGTGGAGGTTGTTTACCCGATAACCGGCTGCTGACATGGCAACCACCGGAAAGGTGGCCTCCCCCATCTCCGTGGTCATATCTGTATTGCCCTGATTCATGATCGTGCTGATCAGCATCAATGCCGCCATGAAGATAACACCCAGCAAGCATCCTTTTATGATCGCTCTTCTCATTGCCTTCCTCGTTTCTTCTCTCTGTTCTGTCCTGCCTTACTGCGTATGCCGTTCTCCCAGCAGCTTCTGCAGGGTTGGCTCAATATGCAGAAAAGCCGTCGTATCCTGAACTTTACGCCGCACCTGCTCCTGGCACTGTCCCTGCCTGTCCGTTTTACGTACGGCACGGATCAGCAGATTCTTTGGTGTATGTTCCATATCGATAAATTCCAGAATATCCACGGTATAGCCCTCTGTCTCCAGCAGCTGCGCCCGTATAGCGTCCGTGACCAGGGCTGCCATACGTTCCTTGATTATCCCGTATTTCATTATCGTATCGAGCTTATCGCATCTGATCTGGCGGTTCACCTCATGCTGGCAGCAAGGTACCGACAAGATCACCTCCGCATGCCATTCCACCGCCCTGGCCAGCGCATAGTCCGTGGCCGTATCACAGGCATGGAGCGTTACCACCATATCAACAGGGCCGTGCCCTTCATATTCCGCGATATCTCCTTTCAGGAAACGAAGTCCTCCGTAGCCATATTTCTCACTGAGCCGGCTGCAGTGCTCGATCACATCCTCCTTTAAGTCCAGCCCCGTGATCTCCACATCATATCGCTTCAATTCATGCAGATAGTAGTACATGGCAAACGTCAGATAAGATTTCCCGCATCCGAAATCGATGATCTTCACGGTCCTCTCTTTTGAGAGTGTTGGCAGAATATCCTCGATAAATTCCAGAAAACGGTTGATCTGCCTGAATTTATCATAGCGGGCATGTACCACCCGTCCTTCTTTCGTCTGTACACCAAGATCGACCAGAAACGGGACCGGAATCCCTTCCTCCAGGATGTATTTCTTCGTCCTGTTATGTGCCATCCGGATCTGTCCGGATATTTCCGTTCCCGCACCAGTATCCTGAGTCCGTTTACGACTGATCGTTATCTTCCCTTTCTTGCTGACTAAAACCGTTGCCCGCCAACTCCGGTGTTCCACCTCACACTGCTTAAAATCCCGGGCAAGCAGCTGCTCTATGCGGTCGATCATGATCCCACTGTCCCTGTTCTCATGAAATACTTTCGTCCCCTCATACAATGTTTCCTGAAAAAGGACCGCGCCCTTAACCATAACCGGCCGTATCTTTATCTTAAATGCTTCGTCCTTCCTTCTGGGGTTGCTGATCGTGATCCGATATAAGTCTTCATTCACAGTTTCCTCCAAAAGTTTCCTCAGTTCTCCCTGCATTCCGCCTCCTGTCGCTGTTACACTCCCACTCCCGTTTTCCTCATCCCGCTTTCCCGGCAGTTCCTGTGACACAGTCTGTTTCTATTGTAATAAGAATGCCGAAAAACCTCAACTAAAATTTTAAGATTCCGTTATTATTACAGTGGCGTCTTCTGTAAATCTCATAACATAATAGTATCTGGACAAACTCCGTCGTTTTATTCCAATCTTCCTCCACCGGACCCTCTTCTCCCGACTTCTTTATCTTGTCTGTGATCATCTGCGTAAGCCTATAGATCTGCCATTTATCCGGATACTCGTCATAGATCATGCTGCCTTCATAGTCGATGTGATCCAGAGTCTCCGCGATCATCTTCTGAAATTTCTTCGCCTGAGCAGGATACATCTGTTGCAAATATTCCAGGTCTCGTGTCACACTGTCTTCCTGCTGATAATACATAGGCAGCGGATACGCCATATAGAAAGGTAATATTCTGGGTTGATTCATATTTTCCTCCATTCCGAAGCGCTTTGCACTGAAAACGCGTAGCGTTTTTTGCGCACATTAGCCATAAATGCTAATAAGGTTGTGAAATGCCTTTTTACTCTATCATATGCGGTATGCATTGGATGGCGCAGTCGTTTTTTGCAATTGAACCGTCTTTTTTTTCATGGTATAGTAAGATTAAGGGAACACGAGATACTCCTTAAATCAGTCTCCGAAAGCCCGCATATTATATAGGAAGTTCAAGGAAATATCCTATATGGAATCTATAGAAAGAAAAATGTGCCACGACAGCAATGTCGGAACAGTTCAGAAAGGAGGTATCTGTATGACACGTATACGCAGAACTGTTATTTCTATGTTGATCCCCCATTCTTGTTCAACCTGCAAATTTGAGCGCAAGCATGGATTTGCATCTGAGCTTGTTTGGACCGTGAAACAATCTTCCCTACGTGGATTTTTCACATTATTTTCGTGCTTATTAGCATTGATGACCTTTTGCTCCAGCACTCTTTTATGTCACGCTTCTGAGAATGGTGCCGACGGAGTTCCGGCCGACGAAGGAAGCGTGAAACGAGCAAATGATACCGGGCAGGAAACCGAACACGGCCTGTCTGCAGACAAGACACTGCTCGATTTCGGCACACCCGAACAAGGGACGCCTGTGACCGACCAGAATATCACTCTGACAAATAACGGCACCGAAGACCTTACGCTCTTATGGTATGAATTTGATTACTATAACTGTATTTCAGTAGACGCTCCGGACGACTGTTCCTTAGGTCAGGGAAAGTCCTGTACTTTCACTATCCAGGCGGATACTTCCCTGGCACCCGGATCTTATAACAGTTTTCTTCTATTCAGCGATACGGCAGATCCTTATTTCGAGAACGGGATCCAGGTCAACATTACACTGGAGATCCGAGAGACGGTTCCGACGGCACCCGTCGTCACATCTGTCAGTGTTTCTCCCGGAACCTGTGTTGCTTCCAAAGGTTCGACCTACGCCTTTACGGCTTCCGTTAGCGGAGAGAACGCTCCCAGCCAGGAGGTAGTCTGGAGCGTTTCCGGCCAGAAGAGCAACAGTACCTTTATTGACGATAACGGTATCTTAACCGTCGCATCAGATGAGACTGCATCTTCTCTGATCGTAAAGGCTGTCTCCAGACAGGACAGCCGATACAGCGCATCATCGCTGGTATCCTTGCAGAAATCAAGCTATTTTGTACAGGTAGAAGCATCCCCTGATAACGGCGGTACCGTATACGGCAGCCGTATCGTGGAAGAAGGGGGATCTGCGGTGCTCTCTGCGGCACCGCACAACGGTTTTCTCTTTGAAGGTTGGTTCTTGGACGGCAGCAAAGTCTCCCGGAACTCTCAGTTTACTGTCAATAATATACGCAGTGACAGAACTTATACTGCTGTCTTTCAACCCGTCAGCTGCCGAATTAACGTTCATGTCAACAACAGCAATGCGGGCACTGCCACCGCAAGCCGGACTATAGGCTATGGAGACAGCATAACCCTGGAAGCCGCCGCAAAAGATGGTTATCGCTTTGACTACTGGCTGGAAAATGGAGTCATCATAAGCACCGATGCGAAGCTGCAGTTGAATAAAGTTACACAGTCCAGAAATCTCACCGCTATGTTTTCACAGACCAGATTCCATCTCACCCTCAACTGCTCTCCGGCAGATACAGGAACCGTATCGGGAGCAGGCACTTATGATATAGGAAATAACATTAAAATAACAGCCGATCCGATACAGGGCTATCGCTTTATCGGATGGGTAGAGAATGGTGCGATCATAAGCAAAGACCGGGAATATTCTGTCAATAACATAACAAGAGATATGTGCTTAACGGCAAATTTCGAGAAGAAAACAGCCGTTACCTATATAATAGCCGCCTCCGTAACTTCCTCCAACGGAACGATCACACCCGAAGGGAGGAGCACCGTCGCAGAAGGCTCCGGGCTCTTATATTCTATCGTTCCCAAAAGCGGCTATACTGTCAGCGCCGTATATGTAGACGGGAACCCGATAGGTGCAGTGTCCTCCTACAGTTTTACTGATGTTAAAGATAATCATACTATTGTCGCCGATTTTGCGGCAGTGCCCAAGCCGGAAAGCAATAGCACGAAGCCTGTCCGGCCAGAATCTTCCGACGGTGCTACGAACGGCTCAACGAATTCTTCCCCTTCATCCGGAAAAGAACCTGCACCTGAAAATAACACCAAACCAAGCCAGCCGCCTTCATCAGCAGACACGGATTCTTTGAGTGGTACACTCCAATACCTTAACACTTCCGTAGAAGAAGCAAGCCGGCTGATCGATGAAAATAACGACAGGGAACTGATGATGGGCGCCTTGGAGACCGGAGATCTGCAGGTAACGATCCACAATGATTTTGCTGATGATGTCCAGGAAACATCCTCCGTCAGCTTTTATGAGAATTCCAGCGTCGGAAACTTTGAGACCGTGATCGATCATCTTCTGAATAAAGAGGATAAGATCAATATGCTGTTGGGAAAGAGTCCCGTTACTTTAAACTTCCATATAGAATGCATTGATGATGAAGAGCCACAGGACACCCTGACAGTATTTGAAGAGAATAAAATGCCCGGAATGCAGATCGGCCAATATTTTGAAGTATCACTTCTGGAATCAAGACAGAATGATACAAATATCATTACCGAACTTCCCACCGCACTTAAAGTAGTGCTAAATCTTCCGGATGATCTGAGAGCAGAAAACCGCAGATTTTATATACTAAGGCTACATACAAATGAGGATGGCAGCCAAGAATACGCGGAGCTTGTGGATGAGGATAAGAATCCGGATACGATCACCTTTTCCACTGACAGGTTTTCTCCTTACGCGATCGCCTATATCGACCTACCTTCCAGTGGATCTGCTCTTCCGGAAATAACAGTAGATACGACAGACAGACACAGTCCCATGACAGCTGTTATTGTTGTTCTCCTCATTCTACTCACCGCTACCGTGGGTGGTATACTGTTATTATTCTTCACAAATCATAGAAAAAATCAATCTACGGATATGTGAGGAAATTTCTCATGAAATAACGAAAAGGGCGGGATTTCTCCCGCCTTTTACTTTGTCTTTCAACCTTCTCACACTATTTGCGAACAGCTTCTATTCTGGCTACCGCACGCTTTAAAGACAATTCCGCCCTGTCCATATCCGTTCCCGGAGCATGCTCTCTGATGCGCTCCTCAGCACGGGACTTGGAATTCTCGGCACGCGGCACGTCAATCTCCGACGGCCACTCTATGATCTCGGCAAGAATGGTCACCTTATCCTGCAGCACCTCAGTAAAACCCGCATGCAGAGCGGCTTCCTTCACCTCGCCGTCTTTCGTGATCGTCAGAATCCCCGGTGCAATGATCATCGTCATCGGAATATGATCCTTATAGACGCCAACTTCCCCTTCCACCGTGTTGAATTCCACCATGGATACTTCTTCCTCGTAGAAGACTCTGTCCGGTGTGATAATCTTTAATGTAAAATTTCTATCATCAGCCATATACTACCTGCTTTCATCTAACTTTAGACGCTGCCATAGTTTACGAGAATACAAGTTTCATGAATTCTCGAAACATGAATAGTTATACCAACTTTATGTTTCATTATTTTACACGTGCAAGCACATCGTCTATGCTTCCTGCATTCAGGAAGTAGCTTTCCGGAACATCGTCATGCTTACCTTCCAGAATCTCCTTAAAGCTGCGGATCGTCTCTGCGATCGGCACATACTTACCTTCCAGACCGGTAA
>OFGO01001932.1_pt1 | contig 13300 bp, 15 predicted proteins | sample 1521761 | NCBI WGS metagenome assembly OFGO01 (sample SAMEA3504128, study PRJEB24116) | mouse gut metagenome | biome: mouse gut; feature: mouse-associated habitat; material: faeces | place: Denmark | collected 2011
GTTTCCCCTGTTGTCTGCCGCAAGGCAGGCAAAGCCCCGCAGGGCGCACACACGCAAGGCGTGTATAAGTGCGCCCTATCCAAGAACTCGGATAGGGCGCATTATCCGAGATTTTTAATTATCCGAGGAAATTCTTAAAAACCTTTTGTATGCGGGGGGTCATGCAAAAAATCTCGGATAAAATTTATCCACATGGGCATAGTACAGTTAAAGCTATCAAACAGGAGGTTTTAACTATGGGTTACCATACAAGGGAAACCAACACAGTGCCATGCGGATACCGCGAATTGAATCCGGAAATGGAGGCTCTTTTAGCGGAGTACCTTGAAGACGGGAAACGCAAGGGGCTTCAGGAAAGCAGCATCCATCTTCACGATAAGATTGGGCACTACTTTTTATTCGCCCTGGCTGATACAGGCTGCGCAGCGCCGCAGGCAATGAACGCCCAAAATGTAGGAGCCGCGTGTTTAATGGTGAGCAGCAAATGGTACCTTTCACACATCCGGACATTCCTCAGATATGCATATCAGGCCAGACATACCGACAGGGATTACAGCGGAATCGTCCCTCTTTTCAAGAGGCCGCAGCCGTACCCTTCTGTTTATACAATAGAAGAAATCCTGAAAATTGAAAACAGCGTAGACCGGGACTCCCCACATGGAAAGCGTGATTACGCAGTGCTGCTTCTTGCGACACGGCTGGGGATCAGGAGCGGGGACATCTCATCCATGACATTCCGGGAACTGGATTTTGGCAGGAACCTGATTCTGCTTACACAGCACAAAACCGGCGTTGACATTGAACTTCCCATGGTCCCGGATGTAAAGGCCGCCCTGAAACAGTATTTAGAGGAAGAACGAGCCTGCTATGACAGCCCGTATGTATTTCTCCGCATCGTTCCCCCTTACAGCCATATCTCTGTGCAGATCGTCAGGACTGCCATTATGGCAGCCGGAATTGATCCGGCGGGACGCAAACAGGGCGCACATGCTTTCCGGTCGTCCCTGGCAAGTTCCATGGTCAATGACAACATCCCTTATGAGGCGGTAAGGAAAGCCCTTGGGCATACAGACCAGAACGCCATCCAATCCTATGCCAGTCTGGATGTGGAGCAGCTGCGGAACTACGCCCTCCCGGTCATGGAGGCGACAGGTACATTTGCCGCTTTTCTGGAGGGGAGGTGGCGCCTGTCATGACACAGTTCCGGTCGGTTTTCAAACATGAGCTTGCAGAATATCTGGAAATCAGCCAGGGGACTGTCAGCGATGATACTTTGCGGAGTACACGCAGAACCCTTCTTTCGTTCGATTCACTGCTGGTGGCAGAAAACGCCGACAGGGTTACGGAAACAGCCATCAATCACTGGATCAGGGAACTCCAGCAGACAAACGCGCCCAAAACGGTCAGCGATAAGGTAAGCTGTCTCCGCAAATTTTTGCGGTACCTTCAATACAAGGGGTACAGTGTTTTCATGCCCGCCTGCCCCAAAACATCAGACAGCTATGTCCCATATATTTTTTCGGACAGGGAAATCCAGACGCTTCTGTCCTGCGCCGACAGCTGGGCCAACAGGCATACAGACCCGAAAACCCGCCGGACGGACATGGAGCTCTGTATGCTGCTCCGGATGCTCCTTGGGTGCGGGTTCCGCCTGGGAGAACCGCTTGCCGCCAGGGTAAAAGATATAAATTTCCGCAATGGGACCATCCTGATCCGCCATGCCAAGAACAACAAACAGCGTGTTGTTCCAATGGACAGGACATTGACAGAGATGCTGGAAAGATACTGCATTGCTATGGGGATCAAAACAGAACCGGAAAGCTGTCTGTTCCCGGCAGCCAGGGGCCAAGAGTTTTCCGTCAGTAAAGGAACCTTTGATTTTCGGTTTAGGAACCTCTTGCGGGAAACCGGCCTGTATGTACAGGAAAAATCCCATTCCAGAGGGCAGTGCCTTCATTGCTTCCGTCACTATTTTGCCATCCATTCATTTGCGCAGGCAGAGAAAAACGGACGCCCGACAGATGACTCTGTTCCTTTCCTGTCAGTCTATCTTGGGCACCATGACATGGACGAAACGGAGAAATATCTGAAATTCAGTGGTGATATGTTCCCTGAATATACGGAGCTGTTTGAAGATTATGCCGCCGGCGTATTCACGGAGGTGGCGTATGAGGAAAAATAAACTTCCTGAATTCATGCTCCTTCTGGAACAGTTTTTTACGGAATATATGCCGCTCTCGTCAGGGCTTTCCCCTAATACCACGAGATCCTATAAACATGCCTTCCGCCTTTTGTTCCAGTATGTTTATCAGGAAAAGAAGAAAAATGCTGGCGAAATCCTCTTCCGGGATTTGAATTTCGAGACTATTGACGGCTTCCTGAAATGGATCGAAGCAGAACGGGGATGCTCAGTATCCACAAGGAATCTCAGGCTTTCAGCATTGGCCTCTTTTGCCGGTTACGCACAGAACAGGAATTTTGAAGCAGCGACTGTGTTTGCAAATGCGGTGAAAAGAGTGCCTGTAAAAAAAGAGGCCGTCCAGCCGAGGACCACCTTTACGCTTGATGAAGTTTCAATCCTGCTCCGGCTTCCTGATCCCGGGAAACGGATGGGCTTCCGTGACCAGGTCCTTTTGAACCTGATGTATGCCAGCGGAGCCAGGGCACAGGAAATCTGCGATCTCAAAGTCAGGGACTTCCTGGCCGAGAAAAACCTCTATAAGCTTACAATTACTGGAAAGGGAAACAAAACCCGGAGGATCGTGATTGCAAGGCCTAGCGGAACTCTTCTGGAACGATATCTGGAGGAAACGGGAAAGGCCGGTCGGTTGGAGGCCTACATCTTTTCCAGCCAGACCCATCCGCAGATGAGCATTTCCTGTATTGAGGAGATTTATAAAAAATATATCATGCTCGCAAGAGCCGGGCATCCGGAAATGTTCCTTGAAAAACGCTACACCCCGCACACCATGAGGCATACGACCGCCACACATATGTTGGAAGCCGGGGTACCAATTATGGCAATCAAAAATTTTCTCGGACATTCCTCGATCTCCACAACAGAACGGTATGCTGAACTTTCACAGGGAACCGTAAATAGGCATATCCGGGATTGGAACGAAAAGTGGTTTTCCCATCAAAAAGAAAATCCTGTTACACAAAAGAAAGAGCATCAGCTCCCTGACTTCCTGAAATAGTTCTTACATTATCCGAGGCAACTTCTCTGAAAGCCTTTTATGTGGCGGTTTTGAGAGTTTCCTCGGATAATTGATTATCTCGGATAATGCGCCCTTCGGGATAAAAGAAACGGGACGCTCGGTTGCCCGAACGCCCCTCGTCTCATGTTTATCGTTTTAGCCCGCATAGAAAGTCCTCCAATTCGTCAAGGCTCATGGAAGCAACGTTCGGAAAGACCTTTTCCAGTATCGCTCCCTTCTGGATCAGCCGTCGTGTCCTCGCTTTTCGCTCCTTATTACGGTCACGCATCTCTGCTTCCTCCAGTCTGTGCTTGGCTTGTAGTAATTTCTTCTCGTCTGTGATCATAGAAAAACCTCCTGTGGTAGTAAAAATTGGGTTATTTGATAGCAGTGCAATACCAAATATCCGTCCGTTTGGTATCATGCTTTTTTTGAAAATCGTTGTAGTAGCAAAAATGCCCCCGTTTAGTATCGCAGTAGTACCAAACGAGGGCAATAGTAGTATCAGAAACTGTCAGCAAAGTCCAATGCCGCCGAAATGTTCTCGTCATCCTCGTCGGGAATGACCTGCGGAACATCGTGTGTCAAAGGTGTAGAGTTGTAGAGTACGGTTTTTTCTATAATTCTCTGTATTAAACCAAGAAAAGCATCATCTTTTTCACGGGTTTCCAAATAAGGATCGGAAGCAAGCCGTGCCTGCCGTTCAAAATGGTCATTGATGGCGGTAACAATCGCCTTGCTATACGAGCGATACTGCTTTTTGTCCATCTGCTGTAAATGCTCGTAGGCTCGGCGGTCATCCTCATCCGCAAGATTTAAGCGCAGGGTAGTCGTGTAGATCTGCTTCATACGATGCCTCCTTTTCTGTTCTGCTTCTGTTCAGCAAGCAGTTCATAGCCTTTTGCGGTAGCGCAAATATCGTCGTTGATAATCACACGGTCTTTGTCATAGCTGCCGAAGTTTTTGAGAATACAGCTTCCGCCGCCTACCACATACAGGCGCACCAGTTCCGGATCGTATTCATGCTCACGCAGTCTGCGGAAGATGCCCTCCGCATATTCGGTTGCGGTATCACGGATGGCGGTCAGATAACGCTGGCTGATGTCTGCCGTTCCGTGACGGATAACACGCTCAAGGACGGTTTCATCCACCGATACACCAAATTGCTTCATCAGATTTTCACGCACAGCAAGCATACACTGATTTGTGCCGTATTTTTCGGTAAAACACTTTTTCGCAAGAGGGCGGCACTCGTTGATATACATGACGTTCATCGTACCGTTGCCAATATCGCAGAGCATATTGATGCCCTTGAACTCACGGAGCTTGTCTGCAACCGCAGAAAAGCCCTGCGGAAAAATATCCGCACCGGCAAATTCAACGTGGTAGTCAACTCCCTTGAAAGTGAAGTCGGCGCTGTCGTTCTGCAGGAGGTATTCCCTGAAGCTGTCCTTCTGTTCGCTCACCCAAGTCAGAGGGAGTCCCGCCGCAAGGTGGACACGGGCAGAGATCAGCTTGCGGATGTTCAGCTCACGGGCAACAGCGGCAAGAGTAAGAATATAGTAGTCGCTGTCTGTCATTTTGTCGGAGATAAATTCCTTGTGTTCCTCACCAATGAGATAATATCTGCCCTCGTAGACAAGCAGATTGCTCTTGAAGGTCGGCTCCTTGTCGTAGGCGGCTACGCCCGTCTTAAAGCAACAATGGGCAGTCTTGATGTTGCCATAGCCGTGATCGATGCCGATGATGATGGGATTGGTGTTGTTGTAGTTGTTCATAAAATTCATAGAGATTCCTTTCTGCCGCTTTGCGGCGATACAAAATATTATCGGTTTTAGCAAAGTGCCAAGTTGGCACTTTGCCGCTGATAGTTGGTGAGTGGACATTTTGTCCACTCACCTCGAAAAGCATCAAGAATCAAAGTTTCAAAATGATACAATGATGCAAAACAGGCATAAAAAATCAAGTTGCCAAAATGACAACTTGAAACAGAAGAAGCGGATCGACATACATCAATCCGCTTCAAATATCGTTATGCTGTTTTTTTGTTCGTTTTCCGTCGGTGCCTGTTCGTGCTTTGCTTCTCGTAAGTCTTTCTTCCGTTCGCCTTGCCGCTTGATCTGTGCCGCATACCGGCAATCATCTGAACAATATTTTACGCTGTTTCGTGTCGTGGTAAACTCCTTGCCGCAGTGTTCACAGGTAAGCTCACGGATACGCTCTTTTGCCGCTTCCTGCCGCTGGATCTCTTCCTCGGTCAGCTCCGGTGCGGGAAGTTCAAAATGCCCGATAAACTTCAAATAAATTTCAACTTCCTGCACTCTGTCGCCTTTCACCTTTTCGGGAGCGTGAACGATGATCTTGTCGATAAACTCGTTAATCATCATTGTGGTCAGCTCGGAAAAGTCGGTGTATTTTCTTGCAAGCTCCATAAACTGCTCCACACGGACGGTATCTTCCTCAAAAGAGGATACCCGCTGTTCGGCTTCTGCCACGGATGCCTGCAAGGTTTTTTGCTCGGCTTCATATTCGGCAAGCAGGGTATCAAAGCGTTCATCGGTAATACGTCCGATGGCAAAGGATTCATAGAGCTTTTTGATGATATTGTCAAGCTCGGCAATGCGTTTCTTGTCCTTGCTCAGCCTGCGCTTGGTTTCTTTCGCCGCTTCCTTTTGCTTGATCTGCGAAGCGGCACGTACCTTTTCTGCAAATTCCTCTTGATTAGAGATAGCAAAGGTGCTGACGGTGCGGATGGTATTCAAAACAAGTTCCCGAACGGCTTTTGTGCGGATATAGTGACCGCAGCAGGCGTTAGTGCGCTTTTGATGCGCCAGCGTATAGGTGGAGCAATCGTAGAAGTCAGAGGGATAGGGGCTGCTTTCCGTGCCGCCTCTGGAACGGTGGTTGGTCATCTTTGCTCCGCAGTCAGCGCAGAACATAAGTCCCGTCAAAGGATTTGCTTCACCAAGTGTATCGTGGCGTCTCGGTGTCTTACGGAGCTTCTGTGCAAGCTCCCACGTTTCCTTATCCACGATGGCTTCGTGGGTGTTCTCAAAGATCAGCCATTCCTCTTTGGGATTCATCACGGGATTTTTGTCCTTGTAGGACTGCTTGTGAGAACGGAAGTTGACCGTGTGCCCCATATATTCGGGCTTGGAAAGAATCTGCCCAACGATATAATCACTCCAGTTATACGGGTTGGGAAATTCCTCCTTGCTTTTCCAAACGCCCTTGTTCTGTTTGCCGAAGTAAACGGCAGGGGTTTCCACCTTATCATCATAGAGGATACGGGCAATGTCGTAGGGGCCTTTGCCCTCGATGGTCAGTCGGAATATTCTGCTGACAACCTCGGCGGCTTCCTCGTCGATATACCAACTGTACTTATCACCCGGCATCTTCTTGTAGCCGTAGATGGCGCAGTTTGTTGTAGGCTTGCCCGATTCGCCTTTTACACGGATAGCAGTGTGCTGTTTGCGGCTCAAGTCCCGTAAATACCATTCGTTCATGATATTCAAAAACGGCGCAAACTCGTTGCTGTTCTGGTCATCGCTGTCCACGCTGTTGGCAATCGCAATAAAGTGAACGCCGTGCTCACGGAAGAATACCTCCGTGTAAAAGCCGGTTTGCAGATAATCTCTGCCGATTCGGCTCATGTCCTTTACGATCACATGGACAACCTTACCTGCTTCAATATCTGCCTCCAACTGCTTCCATGCGGGACGGTTAAAATTTCCGCCGCTCCAACCGTCATCGGTATAGTGCTGAATATTCGTGTAGCCTCTTTGCTCGGCATAGCTTTCGAGGTATTTTTTCTGATTGACAATGCTGTTGCTATCGCCAACCTGGTCATCGTCACGGGAAAGTCTCTCGTACAATGCCGTAATTTTATTGGGATCCTGTCCCACAGTCTGTTTCACGCTCATCATGATGCGCTCCTTTCAGACTGTCGGCTCATTCGTGGTTTATTTATTATATCATATTTTTCGCAACTTGTGTGAACTTCATTGCGAATAATTCGTAAAATTTTATCTTCCATTGTTTCGGTGCCGCTTTCATTGAACACGACCTTGACCTTGTAGGTCGTGCCGCCGATGCGGTGGGTGGTATAAGCAAAGTTCTTGTTTTCGTTTTTTACCATAGGCAAATTTCCTCCATAGATTGAAAAATTCACAATTTTCGTGTATAATGATGATAGTTCCGATAACGTGTAACCATTTGACCGACAAAAACGGCATAGGGTATACAAACACATTACCGGCATGAAGATAGCCCCCGAAACGCCTGTAAATCAAGGCATTTCAGAGGCTAATTCGTTACATAGCGTCTTACTGACGCTTCTTTTCTCTGTGCTTTCGCACTCTTGCCGCCGTTTGCTTACGTCTTGCTTCTGCGGCGCACTTGTCGGAACAGTAGGCACGTTTACCGTTCTTCTGAAAATGCTTGCCGCACTCCTTGCAGACAGCAAGGGGGATCGGCTCGAATACGGCTTGCAGTTCCTTATCTTCCGGCAGTACAGCCTTGCGGAAATAACTGCACAGCCTACTGCATGAGTAGCATACCCCGAACATATAGCACTCACAGTCCAGCGGCAGGCAACCGTATTCCTTGTCGTAGTTGGCGCACTTGGAGACAGCCAACTTCTTGATCTGTCTTTTCTCCTTTCTCGTCAGCTCACGATAGGTTTTGGTCATAGGCAGTTTCCTCCTTTCTTTAGCGTCGGCAGTAATATAATCACGGACGAAATATATTACTCCATCACCAATAGGAGAAATACGGGGTGTTTAGCGGAACTGTTTTTTCGGAAAATCAAAGAAAATTTGAAAAATAATTTTGAAGGGAGGTTTCCTGCGGTGTACGACGATCACAAACGATACGAAAATGACGGTCTTTATAATGAAGATACCGATTATGAAGATGAATATGATGCGGACGATTCCGATTACATAGTCGATGACGAGGACGAGGACGAAGACGAAAACGCCCTTTGGGATGATGCGGAAGAAGATACCGATGAACCTCCCGAAAAGAAGCGAAGGAAGCGAAAGAAGAAAGATCTTTTCGCTGACAGCGATACTGATGCTGAGAATGCGGAAGCCGAGGAATATGAAAAGACACGGCGCAGACTTGCAAAGGAACAGCGTATCATTGATGAAATAGAAGCCGATGCCGCAGAAAATCCCATAGAGGATGATGGAGATGATGCCGGGGAAGAGCAGCCCGAACGAAAGCTCCTAAAACGTGAGCTTCGGGCGCAGGCGTTGAAGCGGTTGGAGGATTCTGCACGAACGCTCAAAGATTACGAAAATCTTGTGGCGTGGTATGATCGGTTCGATGCCAACCGTCAGCGCAAAGAGCGTTACCACGAGCTGTACCGGAGTGGTGACGATGTTCCCCTTGTCTACGGCGCATCCGAAGATGCTTTATGTTTCCCCGACACGCTGAACGATGTATTAAAGCGGCAGGAGCGCAAAGGCGATTTCATAGATACGATCTTTTACTGTCCATACGATATTCACGAGCTTGTGACGGATGCGGATATGTCTGTCATCCTGCGGGAGCTGAACGAGGATCACAAGCTCCTCCTGTTCCTGTCTGCTCTGCGGCAGTACAGCTCCGTCAAGATCGCCGCTATTCGTGGGCAGTCAGACCGCAACATCCGCAAGGTACGGAATACGATGCTCAAAAAGATACGAAAAAAGCTGCTTGCCGCACTTACCGAAAAAGTGCAGGCACAGCAGCCCTTGACCTTGCTTGAAAAAGAATTTCTGAGCGAAAATGGCGTGGATATTGAAAAATACACGAAAAAGTAGTATAATAGTAATATAATTGTGAATTATACGGGTTACAATATATAGTGGAGGGTTTTGACGATGAAAAACCTGTTTCAGCGCACCAGTTCACATTGGGTGCGATATAGTGAATATGAATGGAAAACAGCGGAGAACGGTATGCTGTACCTCACGCCTACCGCAACAGCACAGCCGGGTATTTACGACCCGCTGAGCGAATATCAACGGCTTATCCTGGATGCCATTGATATTGGTCGGATGGAATCGCAGAAGAAAACACAGCAGGAGATACAAAAGGCAATTCAACAGTTTGCGGTAAAATATGGCTTGCTTGGTCTTATGACAGCGCTGCCTACCACACCGAACTTTATGGATTATGAGGCTGTATATCTGCCGAAGAATCATTTTATCCGTGAGGAATCCATGTCCACGATGGACTATCTTGATTTGTTCTTTCCTTCTGTCAAGCCGGATGTGGTCAAGCATGGCGTGGAATCCATGTGGAATATAAGCAATGACCGTGCGATGATGGCACTTGCTTTGACTATGTCAACAGATAAGCCGATGGCGGTCAATATGAGCTTCCAGAGAGAATACGCCGAGCCTTATGAATGGATAAAGCAGCAATTCATTGATATTGCCTTTACCTATCTGACTTCCGTGCTGTTCTATGAGGATTATGATACGATGACTCCCGAACAGCGGCTCTTGATGCAGCAGGGTATGGAAGCCTTTGGCGGCAATGCGCCGACCTACCGTATCGCTCTGCTCGACAAGCCGACGATTGTATGGGATTTCCACTCCCTTATGCTTGGAATACAGATGATGTTCAGTTTTATGCTGACCGACACGGAGAAGCCCATCCGTATATGCAAGCATTGTTTGCAGACCTTTGTGGCAAGCAGACCGAGTGCGATCTTCTGCAGCCCGCAGTGCAAGAATAAGTATAATGTTTATAAGAGCAGAACGAAGGAAAAGAAGGAATGATGGGAAAGGAAACGAATTTATGATAGATAGATGGATTGCAGAAGCAACGGAATGCGATTTCAAGGTTGCTTTGGAAGTTAAAAAGCCGAAAAGCTGGCTCAAAAGTGTCAGTGCCTTTGCCAACGGTATCGGCGGCACACTCTTTTTCGGCATTGATAATGACAGAAACGTAATAGGCTTGGCTGACGCACAGACCGATGCAGAGACGATCAGCCGCTTGATTAAGGAACGTATCACGCCATATCCGAACTTTATCCTCGCTCCCGAACGGGATAATGGCAAGGATATTCTTGTGCTGTCCGTTTCCGCAGGACGCTCCACGCCCTATTATTACAAGGCAGACGGCATTACGGAAGCATATATCCGTATTGGCAACGAAAGCGTGATTGCCCCGTCGTATGTATTGAATCAGCTTCTTCTCAAGGGTATGAACCGCACTTATGATGCGCTGGATTCCGAGTACGATTTCAAAGACTATGCTTTTTCCAAGCTGCGTGAACGCTACAAGGCTTGGACGGGCAACAGTATGGAGGAAAAGCTGTTTGATTCCTTTGAAATGCGGGATGACCACGGCAAGCTGACCAACGCAGGCGCTTTACTTGCGGACGATGCTCCGATTAAGCACTCCCGTCTGTTCTGTACCCGTTGGAACGGTCTTGATAAAAGCGGCGGTATGGTGGATGCTCTCGACAGCGCAGAGTATTCCGGCAGCTTGATCATTCTGCTCAATGAAGGTGTGGGCTTCGTAAAGCGGAACATGAAAACTCGTTGGAAGAAAACCGCCAACTCCCGTATTGAAATGCCCGATTACTGTGAGCGAAGCGTTTTTGAAGCCCTTGTCAATGCGCTGATCCACCGTGATTATCTGATTTTGGGCAGCGAAGTCCATATCGACATTTACGATAACCGTCTTACCATTACTTCTCCCGGTGGTATGGCAGACGGCTCACGGATACAGGAACGAGATATTTCCAATATTTCTTCCACTCGTCGCAATCCCGTCCTTGCCGACGTTTTCGGCAGATTGGGCTATATGGAGCGTCAAGGCAGCGGATTTAAGAAGATCACAGAAGCTTACCGTGCCGCCCATAATTACCGTGACGAACTGGAGCCGAAGTTCTATTCCGATGCCAGTTCGTTCCAAGTTACACTGTATAATTTGAATTATGGAACAGACGAAAATGGAGTTGTTGGAGAGGAAAAAGTAGCGCTCAAACAGGAAAAAGTAGCGCTCAAACAGGAAAAAGTAGCGTTTGAAGCAAAAAAGGTAGCGTTTGAACGCTCCATTTCTGAATTAAAGCTCAACAAGCCTACCAAAGATAATATTCTGTCCTTGTTTGAGAGCTTTGGATATGATGTTCCTTTTTCCCGTGCGGATGTAATTGAATTATGTGGTTTAGCGCCGTCCTCCGCAGGCAAGATGTTGAGCAAGATAAAAGAATTTGACTTAATTGTGCCTGTAACCGAACAAGGCAGAGGAAAATACATTTTCATCGAAGCCAAAAAATAACGCAAGTATCAGTCACCCCACCCAAAAGATAATGCCCGTTATCAGCCATACAGCCGATAACGGGCATTCAACTAAGCATATACAAGTTCGGTCAAGATGATTTCCTCCGCACGGTTGCGGATGCTGTTCATGCGGCGCACCCATTCCATTTGGTCAGCCGCTTTGAGTGCTTCGGTCACGCCTTCCTGCTTTGCCATGGTGGAAACGATGTTTTCCATGCGCTCGTTGCAGGCTTGGTCAATCTCTGACAGATGCTTGAACAACGTACCTTCTACCACATAATTGGTGTAAAGGATTTTTCGATGTTCTTTCAGATAGCTGCGGCGCATACGCCCGTATTTGCCTATCTGATATTCGCCGTCATCCGGCAAAACAAGGTCGGGGATGAAATAATCGCCCACTTGACGGTATGTACCGCCCATTTCCTCAAATAGAGATTTCATAGCATTTCAGCTCCTTTTTGTGTTGATTTTCAGCGGTTATAAGGCTTTTTCTGCTCCTTTCCTATAACTGCTTTTCAATTCACCACAAATGAGCCGCAGTCATATGTATTAGGTGGCAGAAACCACCCTTTACATATTACATCTCAAAAGGCAATGCTTGAGGATTATGCGGAAAAGAATGGTTTTACGGGCATACGCCACTTTACCGATGGCGGAATCTCCGGCACGACCTTTGAGCGTGAGGGATTGCAAGCCATGCTTGCAGAGGTTGAGAAAGGCAATATCGGAACAATTATTGTGAAAGATATGAGCCGTCTGGGAAGAAATTATGTGCAGATGGAAATGTTGCGGGAGCAGTTGCGCAGGGCGAATGTGAGATTGATTGCGGTCAACGAGGGCGTTGACACGGGTTCGGGCTTTGATGATGATTTCCTTCCCTTCCGCGATGTAATCAATGAATACTATGCAAAGGACATCAGCAAGAAAATCAAGTCCACATTTAAGGCAAAGGGAGAAAGCGGAAAGCACGTTGCGAGCAGTCCGCCATATGGTTATCTGAAAGACAGTACAGACAAAAACCAATGGGTAATTGATGAAGAGGCAGCGCCCATTGTCAGACGGATATTCCGAATGACTTTGGAGGGCTACGGTCCGTATCAGATTGCAACGCAGTTCACAGCCGAGCATATCCCCATTCCTGCCTACAACCAAGCGCAGTTGGGCGTGGGATTGTGGCAGAACAGGGAGATTAAATATCCCTACAAGTGGACGAGTTCCACCATAGCGCATATTTTACAGAAACATGAATACTTAGGGCATACGGTAAACTTCAAGACACGCAAGCATTTTAAGGATAAAAAGAGCCATTATGTAGATAAGGACCAGTGGTTAATCCATTAGATATTGCAATGGCAAGAAGAATTTTGCGTGATATGGGTAATGCCACAGGTGATGAAATAAGACAAAATATGGAACTATATCTCAAGTATGCCAGAATTGCTTATATTCAAATGATAAAGGATGTTTTGCCATCATCGGATTACATAATAGATGGAACAAAAGAATTATCAGAAAAGACTGATGAAATAAAAAAGATAATGTTATCCCTTTAAATTCCCATTTGTCGGGGGAAATCAGAACAAAAAATGATGTAAAAACTGAATATTTTTTTACCTTTAGGTAGCGATTATCTTAACAGTCAATCAGCTACTTTTTTTATTTCCAGTAACTATCAACACAGCACAGAAAGAATGAGGTATCAAAAATGATTGGGAGTAAGAACGATGCAAGCAGGAACTTAGAAAAGGCATTGCAGGCATTGGAACAGGCAAAACAGCGTGTAGCCAATGAAAAGAAAAAACAGAACGAGAAGAA
>OFGO01001933.1_pt1 | contig 13293 bp, 8 predicted proteins | sample 1521761 | NCBI WGS metagenome assembly OFGO01 (sample SAMEA3504128, study PRJEB24116) | mouse gut metagenome | biome: mouse gut; feature: mouse-associated habitat; material: faeces | place: Denmark | collected 2011
AGGGAAGCATCACCGTACCCGTACCGAACACCGGCAGGAAATCCAGGAATGCGATCCCCAGCGCCACCAGCGGCACATACCGCACCTTCAAGATAAAGAGACCTATCACCAGCATTACATAAATCCAGCATTCAATCTTAAACTGTGCCTTGAAATAACCGCCCACCGCATTCCGGAAACTTCTCCGGATCAGGTCAAACCGGTAAAGCACCGCCCCCGGCACACACTTTTTCATGATATTCGCCATATATCCCTTATCCGCCACGAAGAAATACGCCGAAAGAACACACATGATGACGCCCAGGAAGATATCCGGCAGCTGTTTGGCCACATTCCCCACCGCCTCAAAAGTCGGTGAACCGATACTCTCAATGATCCCTCCGAAATAAGTACCCATCTCCGAACCGAGATTGTCCAGCGTCTGCTGTGTTTCCAGAGGCAGCTTATTGAAAAGCCCTTCCAGATTGTCTCCAACCTCATTAAACTCCGCCATGATACTGTCCCACAGTATGGGCAGCTCGTTGACGAAATTGATACCTTCCTTCACCAGTTTTGCGCCAACCGCATAGAACAGGAGAATCACCCCCGCAAGCACGGCCACGATCACGATCACCGACGCACCCTTGCGCCGTATCTTCAACCGTTCCTCGAAAAAGCGAACCACCGGCGAAGCGATCAGTGATATGAACCACCCGATGATAAACGGCATAAAGAAGATGATGCACCGCGGCAGCAGAAAAATACACAAAAGCAGTATGATCAGCGCCGTCAGCAGATTCAATATGACTTTCAGGTATGTCTTGCTCGATTGTCTCATCCAAATTCCTCCATTTCTAACCAAGCCGCCCCTCACTTTATCGCACCGTTACCAAAACCAAATCAGTTTCCTTACCGGAGTATCACCTCTGTCAAACTTCTTCCTCATCCTCCAACATCCTGTCCAGAAGCTCATAGATCTCGTCCCGCCCCTGTTTCGACAAAGAAGAATAGGGAATGACTGTAGTGTCCTCCACCACTGCCAGCGTATCACAGATCAGCTTCACGTGCTTTTGCACCTGGCTTCTCTTGATCTTATCCAACTTCGTGGCAATGATGATCGGCTTATATCCTCTGTCCAGGATCCAGTCGTACATGATCCTGTCATTCTCGGAAGGCGCATGCCTGATATCGATCAGCAGAAAAACCGCGCGGATCTTCTTTGACTGATACAGATAATCCTCGATCAATTTGCCCCACTGCGCTTTCACTTTCTCATTGGCGGTGGCATACCCGTACCCGGGCAGATCCACGAAATATATCTGGCCATTCACATTATAGTAGTTGATCGTCTGCGTCTTGCCCGGCTGAGAGCTGGTACGCGCCAGAGACTTGCGGTTCATCAGCCCGTTGATCAACGACGATTTTCCCACATTGCTCTTTCCCGCAAAAGCTACCTCCGGCAGCACATTCTCCGGCAGCGTACTGGTGATCCCGCATACCGTCTCCAAGTTTACATTTTTGATTATCATTGATTCGTCCTTTCCTCTACTCCAAAGCGGCACAAAAAAGCATACTCACGCTATACGCAAGTAAACGCATAGCCTGCGACCTCTTCCATATGCTCAACCATGCAGATTTCTAAACCGTCCGTGATCTCCCGGTCCAGTTCCGCGATATCTTTCTCATTATCCTTCGGAACGAGCACCCTATGTACTCCCGCCGTCTTCGCCGCCAGTATCTTCTCCTTCAACCCACCGATGGGCAGTACCCTTCCGCGGAGAGTGACTTCACCGGTCATCGCAACGTCCGCCCGCACCGGCCTTCCCGTCACGGCAGAGAGAATCGCCGTCGCCATGGTAATGCCCGCTGACGGTCCGTCCTTGGGAACGGCTCCTTCCGGAATATGAAGATGAAAGTCCCTCTTTCGGAACAGCTTCTCCTCGATCTGATACTGCTCACTGACAGAGCGCACATAGCTCATGGCTATCCGCGCGGATTCCTGCATTACGTCACCCATTTGACCGGTTAGGTCGATCTTTCCTTCTCCAGGCATCATGTTTACCTCGATCTGCAGGGTGTCGCCACCCACACTGGTCCAGGCCAGGCCGCGCACGATACCGACCTCATCTTTTTGCGCGATCTTATCCTGCTGATACCGGGGCTTGCCCAGATACTGTTCCAGATTATCCGCAGTAATCACGACCTTATCAGTCAATTGCGCTTTTTCCTCTCCTGCATGGCTTTTCTTCTTCGCCGCCGTCTCCTGTCGTCTCTCCAGAATATGCCGCGCCTCCTTCCGACATACAGCCCCGATCTGCCTCTCCAATCCACGCACGCCTGCTTCTCTCGTATAACGACTGATGATGGCACAAAGCGCTTCGTCGGTAAAATCTATCTCTTCCTCCCGGATGCCGTTCTTATCCATTTCCTTCTGTACCAGATGTTCCCTGGCGATATGAAATTTCTCATTGGCCGTGTAGCTATTGATCTCGATCAGCTCCATACGGTCGAGAAGCGGCCTCGGAATGGTGTCCGTGCCGTTCGCCGTAGCGATAAACAGTACCTCTGACAGATCAATAGGAATCTCCACATAATGATCACGGAATGCCTCGTTCTGTTCCCCGTCCAGCACTTCCAACAGCGCCGAACTGGGATCACCCTTATAGTCACTGCTCACCTTATCGATCTCGTCCAGAAGCAGCAACGGATTCTTCACCCCTGCCTGTCTGACCGCATTGACGATCCTTCCTGGCATAGCACCCACATAAGTCTTGCGATGTCCTCTGATCTCGGCCTCATCCCGAATGCCGCCCAGACAGATGCGCACATACTTCTTATTCAGTGATGCCGCCACACTGCGGGCAATAGAAGTCTTACCGGTGCCTGGAGGTCCCACCAGACAGATGATCGGGCTTCTGCCCTTACCGGTCAACACACGCACCGCCAGATATTCGAGAATCCTCTCCTTAACCTTCGTCAGTCCATAATGGTCGTCACCAAGAATCTTCTCTGCCCTGGCTAAATCGTTGCTGTCCCGGGAAGCCTTATCCCAGGGCAGTTCCAACAGTGTTTCGATATAAGCCCGCTCCACCGCTGCCTCCGAATTACTGCCGAGCACATTCTTGTAGCGGCCGATCTCCCTGCGGATCTTCTCCTTGACTTCCTTCTTCGCCTTAAGCTTCTCCACTGCTGCCTCAAACTGTTTCACATCGGAATCCGCAGTATTTTCCCCTAACTCCTCTTTAATATAATATAACTGCTCCCGCAGGATATAATCTCTCTGATTCTTATCGATCCGCTCCCTGATATCCTTCGCCAGCTCATTCTTGATCCGGATCACATCCACTTCCCGTGCCAGAAGCCCCGTCAGAATCTCAAACCTTTCCTTCACGGATACCGCTCCGAGGATCGCCTGCTTATCCGCCAGCGCCAGGGGCATGTTGATGGTGATACAGTCTAACAGCCGTCCCAGCTGCATCTCCTCCTCGATCTGATCCGCCACAGCCTTGCCCACTTTGGGAAAGCAGGTATAATATGCTGCAAAAGATTCCTTGACCATTCTGGTCATCGCTTCCTGTTCTTCTTCCGTCAGCTCTGTCATATCGTCATTTTCATACGACACTTCCGCCATAATATAATTATTTTCCTGTACAAGCCGATATATTCTACCTCTGAACGTTCCTTCCACCAATACCCGCAAAACATGTCCTGGCAGCTTCGTCACCTGCCTGATCACAGCGATCGTACCGGTCTCATAGACATCCTCGAGCCCCGGCTCTTCCGCTTCCACATTCTTCTGCGTCACGACAAAGATCCTCTGATCCGCTAACATCGCCTGCTCCACCGCTTCGATCGACTTATCCGTGCTTAAGTCAAAATGAATGACCATCCCCGGCAGGATTGACAGCCCACGGAGCATCACTGTAGGAAGGATGTTTGTCCCTGTTCCCATTTCTCTATAATGCAGACAGGGCAGCACTCCCATATCAACAGCTTCGTATTCCCTGCCGTTTTCTGTATCTCTGCTCATAAATCATTCCCTCTCTTCGTAACATTTCCAATAATTCAGAACAATCTATCCCCATAACATATCATTTCTCTGTAATGGCAACAAACGCCGCCTGGTTTCGGGCGACGTTTTCTTTATCATGATTGGCTGTTCTTATCCTATTTATTCGGCGCGCATCAGCCTGTTGCGATAAACAATGCGCGGTTTACCTTTGCCATCCACAACATCTTTAGTCAAAATACACTCCGCAATATTATCGTCCGACGGGATCTCATACATAACGTCCATCAAAACATCTTCCATGATGGAGCGAAGACCTCTGGCGCCTGTCTTACGTTCATATGCCAGCCGCGCTATTTCCTGCACCGCCTCATCTTCCACACCCAATTTGACTTCGTCAAACTCAAACAATTTCTTATACTGCTTGATCAGTGCATTCTTGGGCTCTTTCAGAATACGGACAAGTGCCTCCTGATCCAAGCCTTCCAATGTGACCGTGATCGGCACACGACCGATAAACTCCGGAATCAGTCCAAACTTCATCAGATCCTGTGAAGATACTTCCTTCAATACCGCACCGATATCCTTACTGCTCTTCTCTACGACCTGCGCATTGAATCCGATGGAATTGCGATCCAGGCGCTCCTCCACGATCTTCTCCAAACCGTCAAACGCGCCACCGCAAAGGAACAGGATATTGGACGTATCAATCTGCAGCAACTCCTGATGCGGGTGCTTCCTGCCGCCCTGAGGAGGGACACTCGCCACCGTTCCCTCTATGATCTTCAGAAGCGCCTGCTGAACACCTTCGCCGGAAACGTCTCTGGTAATAGATACATTCTCACTCTTCTTCGTGATCTTATCAATCTCATCGATATAGATAATGCCGTACTGTGCCCTGTCGATGTCGTAATCGGCTGCCTGAATCAGTTTAAGCAAGATATTCTCTACATCTTCTCCGACATAGCCTGCCTCTGTCAAAGTCGTAGCATCCGCGATCGCAAACGGCACATTGATGATCTTCGCCAGCGTCTGTGCCAAATATGTCTTACCGCAGCCGGTCGGCCCCACTATGATGATATTGCTCTTCTGCAGCTCCACACCGTCGTCCTCTTGTGGCGCCAATACTCTTTTGTAATGATTGTAGACGGAAACCGCCAGCACTTTCTTGGCGTCTTCCTGTCCGATCACATATTCATCCAGAAAATGTTTGATCTCCACCGGTTTCAGGAGATTGATCTCCATCTCCTGTGCTTCCGGCCCTTCCTCGTACTCTTCCTCGATGATATCCGCACAGATCTCCACGCACTCATCACAAATATAAACACCCGCAGGACCTGCGATCAGTTTCTTAACCTGTCCTTGTGTCTTATTGCAAAAAGAACACCTCACTCTGTCTTCAGAATTCTTTCCTGCCATTTTAATGCTCCATGCCTTTCCCTTCATTATTTAGCGGCCATAAAGCCATATGGCCTCACAGCCGCTACTCCTTTGACCCATGCGAATGAAGACTGCTTACCCTGTCTTGGCCGTTTTCACGCTAGCCTCCATGATTCCGCTCTGCGGAATCTCAAAATTCAAAGACAAGCAAGCTTGTCTGGAAGAATGCCCTGTTTTGGGTATTCTCTTAAACATTTAGCAACTCTTAGGCTGCGTCCTTTGCTGTCTTAGAGTTGGTTAATGTTTTTCTCACACTAACTAAGATACTCCTTATACCAATCGATTGCCAGCCCGATCCCTTTCTCAAAGTCATACTCCGGATCATACCCCAGAAGTTCTCTTGCCTTACTGATATCCGCGTTGGAATCCCGCACGTCTCCTTTACGCGGGGGCCCAAAGTTGGGCTTGACATCTTTGCCTAACGCCTCACAGAGGTACTTATAGATATCAAGCAGGAAAAGTCTGCCGCCTGCACCGATATTAAACGCCTGCCCGGCTGCATACCCTGAAGCCTTACACGCCCGCAGATTCGCCTCGATCACATTGTCGATATACGTGAAATCCCTGGACTGCATCCCGTCACCATTGATCGTAGGCACCTCGCCGTGCAGAAGCTGCTTAATAAATTTGGGGATCACCGCAGCATACATCCCGTTGGGATCCTGTCTGCGCCCAAACACATTGAAATACCGCAGCCCATAAGTGTCCAACCCGTACAGCTCCTTATACAGACGTCCATACTCCTCATCTACCTTCTTGGTCAGCGCATAGGGAGACAATACCTGTCCTTCTATGCCTTCTTTCTTCGGCAGCTGCGTCGAGTCGCCATAGACCGACGAGCTGGAAGCATACACGAACTTCTTCACACCGCACACCCTGGCCGCTTCCATCATGTTCAGCGTACCGCGTATGTTGATCTCCTCATACAGAAGCGGCATCTCAATACTGCGCGGCACACTTCCCCACGCCGCCTGATTGAGCACATAGTCCACACCTTCCATCGCTTTCTTGCAAGTTTCCAGGTCTCTGATATCCCCTTTTATAAAAGTAAATCTCTCATTTGCGATGAGCGGTTCGATATTCTCATATTTGCCCGTAGACAGATCGTCCAGGCAGCGCACCGTATAGCCCATAGCGATCAGCGCCTCACAGAGATTAGATCCGATAAATCCGGCGCCGCCGCCTACCAGAAAAACACTGCCGTCCTCAAATTTAATATCACGATAACCCATATCTATCACCATGCTCCTTTCTTAACGTGCTGTCATCTTCTTTTCTTTGTATCCATAAACTTTGTGATCCCTGCAGTCTGCATCCATTCCCGGAGCAGCAGAAACCCTGCCGTGTAGAAGATGGAAAACCCATAGATCATATAACGGGAAAGACACATGATCGTGAGCGAAGTAGCGCACACGTTGGCTGCAATGAACAAAAGCGCTATACCCATGGTACACGCGGCGTCACTTTTCTTAAATATGACCGTCTGCCAGAGTGCAAGACCTACTGCCCCCGCATAAAGCAGAAGCGCGATCTGGTTGATCAGCGGATGTACCACCGCCACACTCCTGACGGCCCCGTAAGTGCACAGCAGTATATAATCATAAAGCCATTGTCCGAAACATGCCGGCAGCAGCTTCTTAAGCATCCTGCCCGCCATCTCATCCGACATGCTGCTCTGCTGGTAGTAATCCACCTTGCCTAATCCGAAATAATAGACCGACAGACCGGACTCCAGCACCTGGAATTTCAGCAGATCATGATGCTGTTCCAAATGCTCTGCGCGCTCTCTGAAGGTGTCGCCGCCGTACTTGTAATTCGCCCCGAGCGCATCCGCCTCATCGTAAAAGCGTTCAAAGAATTCTCTCTCCAGACTGCCTTCTTCAAACACACTGCCGTCCTCTCTGTCGCAGGCGTAGATCACATTGGTCAGCGTATTGACCTGTCCATAGGTATTTCCCATAAAATACCCCGTAACCGCATAATTATACACATGCACCGTCAGGCTGCGCAGTCCGAATACCAGGATCACTGCAGCGACCGGACACGCCAAACGCCCTGCCTTCTTCAAAAAGGGCCGTCTGCCACCAGGCCGCGTAGCTGTTGTGAGGCTGTTCCTCTCCGCTTTTCCCTGCCAAAGCATCTGTACGATGCTCTGCAGAAGCACCGCCACCATCCACACCAGGATCGTCGTCATCATCTGCCCCCTGGTCATCGACAGCAGGAAGGCAAAGAGCAGGCTAAGCACCTGGTCCCTTCTTCTATGCTCGAACAACATCCGCAGCAGGAAATACAGGAAAAAATGAAACAGCGGAATACACAGCGCCTCGCTCATGACCGAATTTTCCAGAAAAATGTGCAGTGCAGATACATATCTCGTCATCAGGTGGGGCACGATCTGCAGCAGGACGACAACCAACTCTTCCCAGAGCCGGAGTTTAAACCGCTTCCCTATATATTCGGAAAACACCCAGATGCCCACCGCCGTCAATATATTCTGCGCTGCGGCCACCACCGTCAGATACCCTTCGCCAAACAGCGCCCGGAAAAAAGCAAGAAACAGAGGATACAGAGGTTCCCTGTGTATATGCATGGCGATATACTGCTCGGAATCATTGTAGACTCCAACGCCCCAGGCCGCAAGCATTCCCAGGAAAAATGCCAGCAGTCCGCCTAAAATACACCATGATCCGATCCGTCTCTTCTTCAATCCTGCACCCCCATGCAACCTTGACACAGATTTCCTTTCACGCAAAGGTGAAAATGCTTACAATCTCCAATACAGATAATCTTCTGTCAGATATTCTTTTCTGTCCAGCAGTCCTTTAATATCCAATAATACTTTCCGTTTATGTGCCGCATTATAGAAGCCATCTATATCCGTCCTGCAAAATTTCAGGAATTCATCGTGGGCCACCGCTATGATTACGGCATCCATATCGTGAACGTCCTCCAGATGCTGGAACGTAATACCGTACAGGCGCTCCGCTTCCTCCGCATCTGCAGCCGGATCGACAACGACAGGAACAATGCCAAACTCTCCCAGCTCCTTATAGATGTCGATCACCTTCGTATTTCTCGTATCAGGACAGTTCTCCTTAAAGGTGAGGCCAAATATAACAACCTTGCTTTTCTTAGGGGCCTGGCCTGCTTCAATCATTTTTTTAATGGCAGTGTTGGCAACGTATGCACCCATGCTGTCATTGACAATACGACCATTCAGGATAATCTGACTATGATAGCCGAGCTTCTCAGCCTCATATGTAAAGTAGTATGGATCAACTCCAATACAATGTCCCCCAACTAAACCCGGCCGAAACCCGAGAGCATTCCATTTGGTATTCATGCCGTCTACAACTTCATTTGTATCTATATCCATACGGTCAAACACCATAGCCAACTCATTCATAAATGCAATGTTAATATCTCTCTGGCTGTTCTCCACAACCTTAACCGCTTCCGCTGTACGAATACTTGAAACGGGATAAGTTCCAGCTTTGATTACAATATTATAGACATCCTGTATTTCTGCCAAGGATTCTGTATCCATACCGGAAACAATTTTTTGAATATTTTCCAAGCAGTGAACCTTATCACCAGGATTTATACGCTCGGGGCTGTATCCTACCTTAAAATCCACGCCACACTTAAGACCAGACTCACGCTCAAGAATTGGAATACATACATCCTCTGTGCAACCGGGATATACTGTAGACTCATAGACAATGATAGAACCTGGCACCAGGTTACGACCCACTATTTCAGATGCACCAATAACTGGCTTGAGATCTGGCGTGTGGTCAGTGTTTACAGGTGTTGGTACTGCCATAATAATAAATTTTGCTCTTCTCAAATCCTTTTCATTAGATGTAAATTCAACGCTAGTCTGAGATATCGTCTCATCTCCCACCTCTTTTGTTGGATCAATGCCGGATTTATACAGAGCAATCTTTTCATCATTTAAATCAAAGCCTATTACGTGGATACCTTTTTGTGCAAATGCTACTGCAATTGGCATACCAACATATCCAAGTCCTACAAGAGCCAGATTTTCTTCTTTATCTATAAGCCTATTGAACAATCTCATTTTCTTCCCTCCATTCATTTTGTGGTACAACCGCTGAATATATTCTTCCATCACTCCAGTAGATGATGAATGATTACGTTGCAGGGTTCATGGTTTCATGCATCATCATCTTTTGAAAATTAATATAGCGGTCATAAACTATTTATAACCATCAGTGCGTTATTAACCATTTTGTCAATAGTCAAAAACTTTTTTACAAACTCACGAGCATTACTACCAAGTCGAGACATTTCTTCAATAGAGAGTCTTTCAATCTGTGTTATACAATCCTCCATGTCTGAAAATAATAAACCATTTTCTCCAGACTTTATGTAAGCATATTCAACACCTTGTTTTGTTTCTTCACTTCTTTGAAAGGTCAAAACCGCTTTTCCATAAGCCATAGCTTCAACAATAGAAAGCCCCATCCAACTGGGTTGATAATAAGCGTCTGCCATAGTAAATAATTCGTGTTTTTTTTCAGTATCATAAACTGCACCATAGTCATATACATTTGGGTATAAAGAAAAATCTGGCTTGTTTTTCCCATTCCCAATAATGATAAAACCAAACTTATCTGAATCAAGCCTATGTATAGTATTAAGCAGTAAATCTATTCTTCTATAGATTGACTCAAACCTAGCACAAAAAATAAAAATAATTTCTTCTTTTATACCATATTTTCTTTTTAGTTCGTCTTTTAACCCAGGAAATTTATAATCAACAATGGATTTAACTCCTGACAATGTGTTGTTCAAAGCAACCATCATTTTATTCGGAAACCTATCGTTCCACATTTTCTTTTCTTTTTCCGTGTAGAACAATACTCCATCCGCCATATTAATCATCAATTTTAACTTCCAGTCAGGTTGCTTTTCTTCTTTTAGATACCTCTTTACAGATATTCCCTGCCCCCATAAAACAAGCTTTTTCTTGTGAATCCTCTTTGTAAACAAAAGAATCCATGTTGTTATATGCGCAAAATGAAGCGGCAGAACCAATCCTTCATACTGGGTTTTAGTCAAATAGAATGGATTATATATCAGGATACCCTTGACACTAATATTAGGCAAATAACCAATTTCTTTATCCGACACATTGAACCCATTTTTCTTTGCCATTTCTAATGTATTATATACAAAAATATCCATCCGCCTTAAATTTTTTTCAAGACTCTCAAAGAATTCATTTCTGTAATGGGGTACATATGGCTGTAAAATAGCAATACTTTTCATTGATAGTTATCCTTCAGTTTTAATGACTATAACACTAATAAACCACTCTGCAATTATTTATAGATTCAATCACTTAACACCTTTTGGTATAGCTTAAGGTATTCCTTATAGCATCGACTCCTGTCAAAATTCCGAGTAATTTTATTACAATTATATTTTGCTGTCTTCATCGACAATATTTTAGATTTCATCGCTTCAATATCTCCCTGTGGAATAACTGCTCCAATCTGATCGGTAATAATCTCTGGCCCACCACCTGTTCTATACATCAGAACTGGTGTCCCACAAGCCAATGCTTCTAAGTTTACACTGGGGAAATTATCCTCATATGTTGGATTGACAAATATATGTGCTGCACTGTAAACTTCAGCAAGTTCCCTGCTGTCATATGTCCTTTCAATTCCTAAAATATTACCAGGAATTTGTTTTTTTTGCTTTTTTGTCAGCCCAACGACTACTGTCTTATAATCATCCGGCAAAATATTAGAAAGCTTTATAATATCTGCTAATCCTTTTCGGGAATCCCAAGTCCCTGCTACCCCCAGAACAATCTTTTTACCAATAAGATTATTCCTTTTTACCCAATCCCCGTGCACTGGCTTAAATGTGTCCAAATCCACACCATTTCTAATAACTTCAATCGGATATTTTCCCATATAGGACTGCATAGCCAAATTTTTCATCCATTGCGACGGACTAACCAGAACCATCTTTCCAATACTAGTAAAAAGATTTCTTTTTGTTCGGAAATTCCATACACAATTATCCTTATATAGGCTGGCAGGATACCTATTCCTCTGTTCACAATTTTGACATCCTGTCTTCCACTTCATGCATCCTATAAACTCAAAATTACAACAATGTCCCGTGAAACTCCAACAATCATGTAGTGTCCAAATTACTGGTTTGTTATATTCTCTCAGAAAATTAAATAACAATTCTATATTAATATAGTAACCATGTAAGTTGTGAAGGTGAATTATATCTGGATTATAATCTATAATCCGCTCAATCAGCTTTCTTGTAGGAAGTTTTGAATAAAAGCCAGCCTTGTCGGTAAAACGGGTCATGATTCCATCCGCATAAACACTCCATATAGAGCCAAACTGAATATGATGAATATCTTTCGCTATGGCATTCCTTGTAAACGCAACCAAACTATCATGACCGTTATCGCGGAGAGTTCGAGAAAGATCGGCTGCTATCTTCCCTGTACTCAAATTGCCAAAGGTATTAATCTGTAAAATCTTCATCACTATCACCTTACACCCTTATCTTTACAACTTCAGAAGTTCCTCTGCATACCTCTCTATACTCATATTTCTACCCAGATTTTTTTCCAGGTACTTGCGCCCGTTCATACCCATCTGCATTACTTTTTCAGTATTAGCATTGTCTATGTACCAATGAATAATTTCTTCCACATCACTATATCCTCCCGGTTCGCAACACTTCCCACAATCGCTGTTCTCAATAAGGCATCTGATTTCCGTTCCGGCTTCAAGGCATCCAATCATCGGCTTTCCAACTGCCATGATTCCATATGCTTTAGATGGGCAGCTTACGCCCTTTATTCCCTTTGCATTCACACACCAATGAACATCCCCTGCATTAAGGCTATAGATTATATCTGCTTTCTCCTGATATGGAATAAATACTACATTGTCCATATGGTGTTCATTCACATAAAGCACCAGTCTATCCAGCATTGAACCTGCTCCAACAAAGGCAAAAAGCACTTCTCGTCTATCCACTGCCCTTGTCCCGGTTTTGAACTTTCCAATAACCTTAATTAGATTTTCAAGATCATAATATAGACCAATATTTCCAGAATACATAATAACGAATTTATCATCCAGTCCATACTTTCTTTTAAACTCAATTACACCTGGATGATTCTCTGGCAGTGGGTAAATCCTACTTTCATCGACCCAATTATTAATCATCAATGTATTAGGAACTCTCTTCCCCACAAAACGGTTTTCCATTGTCTCAACAAGGTCACGTCCCACTGTGATGACAAGGTCGCTCTGCCTGCAGCTGAATTTATCAATCCACATCATGATATCCGTTAGCTTTCTATTCATTGTATAGCCAACAGAGATTAACTGCTCTGGATTGAAGTCCTGAATGTTATAAATATACTTAGCATGCTTTACCCATTTTCCCCATACTCCTAGCAATCCCCCAAGAATAGGTGGTTGAGAAATGGAGAATATATAATCCATCTTTCCAACTCTGAAAGTGGCACCCATTGCACCAAAAAAATAAGAAATGATATTTCTAATGCGGCTCTTCTTATCAGCCTTTCTAAATTCTGGTACTCGGATACGGAGAATCTTCACTCCATTAATATTTTCTTCATAGTATCTTCTTATCTTATACCTATTGTCAATAATTCCAAGATAAGAAGGCACCACACAAATTATTGTAATGTCAAATCTATCTTTTATGCTCTCTGCAAGTTCACAGAGAATCTGTCCTGTCGAAGCAGCATCTGGTATGTAATAGTGTGCATAAATCAACAGTTTATTACCATTCCTGTATTTCTTTGCTAAATTATTTTC
>OFGO01001947.1_pt1 | contig 13212 bp, 10 predicted proteins | sample 1521761 | NCBI WGS metagenome assembly OFGO01 (sample SAMEA3504128, study PRJEB24116) | mouse gut metagenome | biome: mouse gut; feature: mouse-associated habitat; material: faeces | place: Denmark | collected 2011
AGGAATCAACAGCAGAAGGTTTTTCTCAAAAATTTCTTCCGGCGTATATTCAGTAATTGAATACGTACCCGGCAAATCAACTAAATTGATTTTATACCCTTTATGATAAAAAACACTTTCCTTAGCATCAACAGTTACTCCGCTATAATTTCCCACTTTTTCACGCAAACCAGTGGCGCGGTTGAAAAAAGAAGTCTTGCCGCAATTCGGATTACCCACCAAAGCAATATTGATCGTACGTGATTTTTCAGTAATTTGTCGGGCAATCTCAGATTCCGTAAAAGTACCGTTAAATCCATCCCGCTCTTCATTGGATATTCGCACCACTTCAATCAGCCGGGCTTCACTCCGTCTCAAAGAGATATGACCATCCATCAATTGATATTCTATCGGATCGTGCAAAGGAGCATTCCTGATGACAGTAACTTTCTCTCCTTTTACAAATCCCATTTCTACAATCCGGTTTCGGAAACTGCCATGTCCATGTACTTTCACTATCACACATTCCTCACCCGTAGGTATTTCAGAAAGTTTTAAATAATTATTTTCCATTACACCTCCAAATTATCATACAAAGATAATCATTATGACATGAAAATGACATACCTAAAAATAGGTATTAAAAAACCGGAAAATCATAATTTAGAGGCGATGGCAAAGCAACTCTACGACTACTGGTTTGTGCAATTTGACTTTCCGAATGAAGAGGGTAAGCCATATAAATCAAGTGGCGGTAAGATGGTTTGGAATGAGAAGCTGAAAAGAGAAATTCCAAAAGAGTGGTGCGCCATGACTATTGGAGAAGTTGAAAATAATATCATAACTGGCAAAACTCCGTCATGTGCCGATGAAGATAATTTCGGTGGAGATATTCCTTTTATAACCATAGATGATATAAGAGGCAATTTATTTGTATTCAACCCGCAGCGTACCCTTTCCACCAAAGGCGCAGAAAGTCAAACAAAAAAATACCTACCGAGTGGATCGCTTTCAGTTTCTTGCATTGGTACAATAGGGGTTATGGGATTCATTGCAAAATTATCACAAACAAACCAACAGATTAATTCTATAGTTTTTGAGAATGAACACAATAGAGAATTTGTATACTTTGCTTTGAATTTATATTTTGAGAATGCAAAAGCCAAAACTGGTAATGTATTTGCCAATATGAGTAAAGATGAATTTGCTTCGATAAAAGTGGTTTATCCGCCAAAGCAAATCTTACAAGAATTTCATAATAAGGTTGTTGCCATATTTGATAATATAAAGAATAACATTGATGAAATCAATGCTCTTACTAAGCAGCGAGACGAACTCTTGCCTCTCTTAATGAATGGTCAGGCAATGGTAAATTATGATTTAGCTGACGATTAAGAACCATTTTTTGCTCGATTTTGAGTAGTGTTTCGGCAATGCGGTTTTGCTGTTCAAGCGTGTAGTCAGGTATTTCAATGGCTTTTAATGCGTTATCCAACTGCAAGTTTTTTAGTCCCGAGGTTTTACCCTCGAAATTAAAGAATATATTGTTGTTGTAGATGTGGTTCCAATATTGATATACAAAGTAAGGATTCCATCCGGTCTTTACTCTAAAAGCCACACAGAAATTGGTGCATACCACTGTCCCTTTTTCTGTTATTAATGCCTCTGAAACATAGGATATACGCCCTGTTGATTGTGTCGGACTACCGCCTGATTTTTCGATAATCATATCTCCAGCTCGCAACGTCTTTTCTTCAAAAGATTTGTCACTGACATACCGCAAGGGAATATCGCCGAACTCACCAATGGATATAGGAACAATGTCTGCGCCTCTGACACAATACACCGCATTAGGAGTCTCTTCACTCGGATTTTCATTGCCCCAATCTCCGGCAATGAATACATCGATAATATCAGCCAATCTCATTCTTTATCCTCCAACTGATTTTCAATATCTTCGATTTGCGGCAGTGCGGATGCCACATCTTCAAAGAGTTTTTCAGTCTCATATTGCGCAATGCCCAACGGTTGTGTGATACCTCGTAGAGCGAAACGTGCTTTGGTATCGCTCTTTGAGCGGCACAACAACAAACCGATAGTCGGTTTATCTTCGGGTGCTTTTACATATTCATCCACAGCCGAAATGTAGAAATTCAGCTTGCTGACAAATTCAGGAACAAACTCTACGGCTTTCAGCTCCACTACTACATAACAATGAAGTTGAAGGTGATACATCAGAATGTCGATGTAATAGTCATCGCCGTCCACAGTCAAATGGTACTGCCTTCCGATAAATGCAAAGCCTTTGCCCATTTCCAACAGGAAATCGGTAATCCGCTGTGCAAGATTCTTTTCTATATCGAGTTCACGTTGTAAAGCCACCGTACCTAAGAAACTGAAATTATACGGGTCTTTGAACGCATACTGAGCCAAATCCGATTGATAGGCAGGTAATGTCTGCTTGAAATTTGTAATTGCATTACCCTTGGCTTTGATATAACCGTTAGCCACTTGCGAAAGCATTACATCACGACTCCAACCGTTAGCGGCAGTTTCCATGATATAAAATGCACGTTCGGTATCTGTCGGAACTTTGGTAATGAGCGACATATGATGATACCACGATATTTGCGCAAGAGGCACTTGCGCAAATCCGTTCTCATCGCATGGCAATTCGGCAAGTGCGGCTTTCCGAATTGGTAACAATTCTAATTTGGCAAGCGGCACTTGCCAAATTGGGAAAGAGGGATATTCACTTGCGAACTTTTTCATATTACGCAAGTTACGCTCAGAGTAACCTCTATCATTAGGAAAACATTCCGAGAGATCTTTGGATAATTGCGCAATGACTTTCGCTCCCCAACCTTTCTCTTTTTGCTTAGTCAGAAGTCGCTACCGATTCTCCAATAAAGAGCAAGCATTTCGGCATTGACGCTAAGGATAGCTTTCACTTTGGATTGCTCTATCAATGAGATAATTTCTTTCCTCCAATTATTGTAATCTTCGGGAAGTATATCCTGTTTTTCAGTCTTTTGCGGTACTATTATGTTATTGTCCATTGTCCATGCGTTTAGACTGCAAAGGTACTGAAAGTTAGCCGATTTTCTATTCAGTTAAGTCAAGTATTTGCGATGTGCTATTTTTACATTGGTCTGATTGACCATGGCGTAACGCAATGTGGTATCAATCTTGACATGACCGAGCAACCGTTGTACCTGCTCTATCGGCATCCCTTTGTCAATAGCCATTGTAGCCAATGACCGTCTGAATTTATGCGGGTGAACTTTTGCAATGTTCGCTATCCGCCCTATTTTTCGCAAGCGTACCTCAACTCCACTAATCGTCAGCCGTCTATGAGGAGATTTGAGTGAGACAAAGAGCGCAAGATTATCATCATTCCTGCTGTTGAGGTATTTCTTGAGATGGATTTTGGTCCGAGCATTGAAGTACACCTCACGCTCTTTGTTTCCTTTGCCAAATACTACGCATTGCCGCTCTTGGAAGTCTATATCCTCTCTGTTTATCTTTACCAATTCACCTACACGCATACCGGTGAATGAAAGTAAGTCTATTATTGCCACATCACGCAACTCAATACAGCTATCTCGTAGTATTTCAATATTTTCATCTGTCAAAACCTCTTTTACAAGACTGTCTGTCCTCACTTTATGTATTCTTCGCACGGGACTTTTGGGAATATAATCTTCATCTTCTAACCATGCAAAGAAACTTGAAAATATGCGCCGTAAATTGTCGATTGTCACTTTGCTCAAATTTCTCAATCGTTGATTCTCTGCCAAATAATTACGAATATCATTCGTCGACATATCGGTAACATTTTTAACAACGCTCACAAAAAGTTTTTCTACCGAAGACTGATAATAATGCACCGTTTTTCCAGAACACCCTTCGATTTTCTTAGCAGCTAAAAACGCTTGAAGCAGCTCGCCATTTTCCCTTTTGCATTTTTCATCCGATGTCTCCTTGCGGATAAGTTCATACTCCTGCATACACTCTAAAAGCACACCGCCCAACTTCGCGATTTGCTCTTGTGATAAGAAACCGCCTACGGATTCTTCCACTGATTTGATAAATTGCTCTTTCATTTGCTAATGGATTTGTTTCCGTAATATAGCAATGTTCACAAATCCATAAATCAATAATTTTCCGGCTATAATCAACTAAAAAAACAAAAATCAGGTATCGTTTTCAAACAGATACCTGATTTTTAACATAAAGTAAATTTTATCGAATCTCCTTATAACGCACATCTTTGATTTTAGCGTATCCGGAATATTCCCAACCCGGTTTTAAAGTCAGTCCCATCCCTGATTCACTAACATCATAAAAACGCAGCACACCTCCGTTATTATCCGTAGCAGTGTTCTTGTAAGAGCCGACAATCAACTGATTTTCCCGTTCCTGATAAATAGACAGGTATTCTTTATATTTATTACACAACTGTTCAACTCCCCACGGGTAGTCGTAACGATTAAATTTCAGACAAGTAATTTCTTCATCACCCAAGGTAATCACCGGTTTGCAAGTTTTCGTACCCAGATTATAAGCATAGACTTTATTACCGTAAGCATAATAAATCACATAATACTGGGAACTGGCAGCAAAACAACTGGCCTGAGCAAAATTTTCAGCCGTAATATCCAAATGACAGGCAGTTTGTTTAATTTCTCCGCTACCTAAATTAACTTCATAAATATGCCTTTTACCGCCATCTTGCATGATGCTATACACTGTCCCTTCGGAAAAATTAGTACTAAGCATGCATACCAAATCCATATTACCAGTATTGTAACTGAATTTTTTATTCTCCGGCTCTTCCAAAGGACGCAATACTTGTTTTCTTCCTTCGTCCGCATCTCCGCCTTCACCACTCCAATAAACAAAACGGTGGTTATCGGCATCAAATAACAAAGCAATTCCATATTCGGCAGCAAACTGCCTTTTCAATGTCGTCCCAACATAAGGTGCCACCCGGTATTCTGGTGTTCCTCCCCGGCTCGAAGTATTAATCGGATATTCAAATCCCGTTTCCAACACTACTGTATTCCAGGCATACGCATTACCTTCCCGAGATATACAGATAACAGCATCATGCTCCGGTTTGTATTTACCATAATAAGGCACAGTCACAAAATTTACAATATGGTCATCAGTAGTTGTCAGAAACATCGATGATTTTAACTCATGAAAACTCTCTACCTCAACAAATCCAGTAAACCCCTGAGCATCTCCTGTCGGCAATCGGTAAGCAGCATCTTCGGACATCATAATAATCCTATTGCCAGTCGAACTCCCGGTGGAATAGAATCCTAAATTTGTTGCATGATATTGTTCCGGCACACCTTGTCGCCGGATAACATCATAGGCAGGAACAATCCGGTCAATCGAAAGTTGTGCCAACATATCCAGACGGACTCTTTCTTCCGGTCCTTCATTACACAGCAACATCCATCCTTCAGAAGTAATAGTTGTCGCATTGACATAAAACAATTTCAAAGTCTTCACTTCCGTCCGTCTGTCAGTAACTGAAAAAAGAAACGAATGCGTACCAGCATCCAAAGAAGCCAGCATATAAAGGTCTTTCGTGTTCCCTACGTCCACCCATTCTCCCTCTGAATTTTTCCGTTGGTAACAAAATTCAAAATTCGTATTCTGGTCATCAATGACTCCTTCCAAATTGGAAGTAACTACCGGTTTCAAATCAATATATTCTGCTCCGGCCAATACCGCCACCCTCTGAGAAATGCCATCAATAGTAATAACCGCTTTATCCTCATAGGTGTAATTTCCTTTGTCATCCGCACAAGCCGTCACCAATAGACAAAGCCATAAAACGCTCAGACGCGAAATTTTCAAAATATTCATTTTTCTGTATTTTAAGGTTTTAAAACAACATTCGAGTAATCAACACTATAAGCATCAGGCAACTGCATATAAGAGCCATCTTCATCATACACTGGATCACCGGCATCTGCTCTCCGCTGCAGTTCTTTCTGCAATTCCCGGGCGTAAAAAGACATTCTCCCTGTACCGATTTTTCCGGTAGCCCAAGTCCAATCCTGTGTAGTAAAACCGAATAAACCATTTATATAAGCATACCGGGTCGCATTCCAAGCCCCAAAATAATTACTGGCCGAAACTCCATCCCACCTGCCCGGCTTTGTATAAATTTCACTGAGCAGAAAAGTAAAACGAGAACCATCAATGGTGTCTACTGTCGTATTATCCCAAACATTACTGGATTTATATTCATCGAGCAAATCGAAATATTCATTCGCTTCTAACTTCAATACCAGAGTATCCACCCGTTTTTTAATCGATGCATTTCGTATAAAACGGACACCGACAATCCCTTCATTAGCTCCGGCCTTTATTTTCAAAGTATCGAAATCCGCTACATATCCCCCATCGGGATTCGTTACAGCATCATAAGGTGTCATTGTCGTACGCACTTCATCAACAACGACTCTTACTGACCTATCATAGTCTTTCACCTCCCCCAATAACTTCACCTTGGCATTGAACACCACCGACGTATAAGTCGCATCATAATCAACAAATGAAAAACTAGTGATATTCGTATATCCTTCAGCACCATTTCCTCCCGAAAAATTCTGTTCCTGAAAATATACTTTACTGTCATTACGGCCATACACGCCAACTTCCTCTTTTTGGCAGCCGATACATATCCCTGCTACGGCAACGGCCCATACCCATTTATTTATTTTATTCATAGTGAATTCATTTAACGATTATCCAATTCATCTTTCGGTAACGGAAGCACAAAACGTTTTTCCTTTTGCTCATCGGTTGCTTTGTCTTTTGTATCATATGTCGGAGGGACAAATGGCGGGAAACCGGGATCTGTCATCACTTTTACTTCTTTCTGACCATTATAATCATTATCAAATCCCATATTGCGCCGTTTGAAATAAAAGAACTTCTGACCTTCACCGACAAATTCACGGATATATTCCTTAGTCAGCCAATCCTGTAAATACACTTCTGCATATATCGTTCCCCAATTATAGTTTCCTCTGTCAAGAAATATCCGGTTCAAATATTCCCACGCAGCCGGAAGATTATATACTTCAGACCCGGTCGTTCCCAGACATTCTGCGGCAATATAATAAGCCTCACTAAGCTTGATTAACGAAGAAAAAGAACCATAGAATTTCTGTGTTTGCAACAATTCATTTTCATCCTTGTTACCAATCACTTCATCCCTTCCGGAATCAGTTATCTCTTTAAATTTAACCATTTGATAACTATCATTTCCATCCAAAGTCTTTCCTGCAGTCCACTGGGACTGAAAACGCCAGTCTCCAACCCAATACTCCCCGCCAAACAATATTCCATCCACATATCCGGTCCGGGGCATCAATAAGGCTTTGCCGGTATTCCCCCCTCCAAACGAATAATCATAAATCAATCCTCGGTTTTTATTATAATAGCCAAACAAACATTCGGTCGAAAACATCCGGTCGGGATCAGAACTGTTTCCTAACAACTTACCCGACTCAACAACCGGGAAGAACTCCCTCACCTGCGAATCATCAGTCAATTTGCGTGCTTCAATCAAAGCATTGCTGTAATCTCCTCCCCACAGATAAGCCCGGGCTGTCAACAGCACCGTTGCATAGTAATTCAAACGCAACTGACGATATCGCATGGAATTATCCATATTCACAAAATCATATTCTGCCCGAGGGCCATCGGTCAGCACCGGATCGGAAACCAACAACAAAGCTTCCGCCTCTGTCAAATCACGGATAATATATCCGGTCAGCACCGTACTGGCAGGTAAAATAGACAAAATTTGCGGTTCAGTACTCTCATTATAAGGAATACCACGCCCGTCCGGATTTTTCGCCATAATCGGTCCGAACAAACGCAGCATATCCAAATGCAGCATAGCACGGGCTGCCAACATTTCTCCCTTGAGCATCTTGTATTCCTGCTCAGGCAATATATTATCACCAACGGCATCTTCCTCGATATTCTTCAAAACAACATTGATATTCATAATTGTTGAATAGGCTTCGTTCCAAATACTACCCAACACATTTATAACTGACTCGTTAGAATAATCCCACTCTGCCAGAGCCCGCAGATATTTGTAATAATCACTTTCATCCGATTGTTCTACTGCATAATATTGCCCTAAAATATCAATCGCATCATAACTCAGGTATTTTCCGTAAAGCGAATTACCGGACATTCGAGTGTAAATACCATTGACTGCGGCATAGAATCCCTCTTTGGAAGAAAACTGCTGTTCCTCACTCTGTTTATCACTGGGCTTGTAGTCCAGCCAATCAGTACAACCGCACAATAACATGCAGCTTAACAGAAATGGAAAAATGATTATATATTTTTTCATGACATTAGATTTATAAAGTTAAAGAAAGTGCGAAAGACACACTACGTGCAAAAGGATAAGAAGTCCCACGTTCCTGCCGGATAGTCGACAATCGGAAAATATCATTCATATAAGCATTAAGACGCAATGAACCCAATCCCCACTTATGAACAAGCTCCGGAGCAAATTCATATCCTACACGCAAAGACTCCAGACTCAATGAATTATCTTTCTGTACAAAACGGGAAGACATCGGAGTGGAAGTCGAATTGGCTATATTTTTGAACTGAGCCTTATCACCCGGTTTTTGCCAACGGTCGTAAAGAGCACGTTTGTCCTGATTGTAAATCAACTGGTCATTACCAATATTTTCCACTTTATTGAATAAAACGGAATTAAACGAATGACCGCCAAGCCGGTAACGGAAATCCAAATTACAGGAGAAACCCTTCCAGGAAAAATTAGTTCCCAATATTCCTTCTATTTTCGGACGGCTATTAGCAACTACAACCTCATCATCATATGAAAAATCATAAGTCAATTCACCATTTTTCTTAATAAACAATTCACGTCCGGTTGACGGATCGATTCCTGCCGAACGGACAGCCCAGATATCATCGGGATCAGCACCATCGTAGTAACGTTTCGTAGATTTGTTTTCGCCTTCCCGCTCCTGTGAATTATACATTTCCAAACGATTACCGATACCGGACAACTCATTAGTACCATGACGCAAATTTCCCCGGACCGACCACCAAATGCGTTCGTTCATCCTGCGTACAATATAGTATGTAGCCGATGCTGTAAAACCTTTAGAGGTCTGTTTCCCGAAATTCTTGTAAATCATATTATCAGTCGCACCCGAAGACGGAGGCATAGAAATAGCAATCAACAAAGGGTCGGTTGTTTTATAATAATAATCTCCGGTCAAAGTCAAACGGTCATTTAATACCGTAATATCAAAACCGATATTCCGGTCAAGTGTCGTCTGCCATTCCAGATTGGGATTCCCCAACTGTGCCAAAGAAGTGGTCATACCGAAATAATTAAAGGAATTGAAATTATAACGGAAAGTAGTAATGGTTGCCGAAGAAGAGAAATTCTGATTTCCCGGATTACCGATAGAAGCCCTTAATTTCAACATAGAGATTCCGTCAAAATTATCGGAAATGAATTTTTCATGGTGTAAATTCCAAGCTAAACCGACGGCCCATGTACCGATATAATGTTTGTTGGTCCCGAACACCGACGAACCATTGACACGATAACTGAAATCAAGCAAATAACGGTTATCATAAGCATAATTTCCTATTACATACGCACTCAACGAACGCGTCATGCTTTCACTGTATGAAGGAGTTCCTCCCTCAGGATAGCCATTGGCAAAAGAAGGAAGCGTGAAATCCCCCACAGGAAAACCTATTGCCGAATATCCTTGAGATTTCGCCTCTAAAGCAGAAAGATAACCTCCCAATACAACATTGAATTGGTGTACATCTTTTAAGACCTTGGCATAAGTAAAAGTCAGTTCCCCTTCATACTTATTACTTTGCGTTTCTGTATGACCATATGAACCACGCTCAGAAAAATCCGTTTCAGCAAAACGGGTATCCAAAGGAGAATAAAAGGCTTCCGCCTTGGTGTTCTGATGCGTAAAACCAAAACGGGCACGCAATTTTAACGATTGCATCGGAGAATATTCTACAATAAACTTATCCGACCATGACAAATTGCCGCCTTTATTATAACTATTTTGCGCCGCATTATAAAGCGGATTCGCCGCTTTGATATAATCCGTATGCTCCAGCCATCTTTCCACCTCACCGTTCTCATTATATTTTGTATAGTAAGGATTAGCATCAGCATATTGAGAAAAAGCAACAATCGGATCTTTACTATCCGTATTGTTCATATCAAACTTATTCACAAACTGAAATTTCTTCAGCCGATAAGTCAAATCAATATTTCCACTGATATTATCCCGTTTGGATTCTTTCATTACACCGGTAATCCCATTGTACGACAATCCTATACCAAACATAAACGCACCTTCTCCACCATCCACATACAAGGAATGCCGGTGATTCACTCCGACACGCAAAGGCTCTGCCAACCAATAGGTATCTACTCCACGGGCTATATCAGCCAATTTATTATTATAAGATTTTTTTAATTCGATTTCTTTCGTGACATTATTTGATTCCTCATACCTGCCAACCAGATTTTCAAAACGTAATTTTTCACGGGCATCCATCAAATTATAACTTGTCAAATCAGCCCATGACACATTTGCTGTTCCATTGTAAGACAAATTCAACTTTCCTGATTTCGGACGAATTGTTTCCACAACCACCACTCCGTTGGAAGCCTTTGAACCGTATATAGCTGTCGAAGCAGCATCTTTCAATATGGTGATAGAAGCTACCCGCGTCATATCCAGATTATAGATAGCCTCCAAGGAAGATTCAAATCCGTCCAAAATAAATAAAGGCTGATTCGGATCCTCACTCAACTCATCCCGGGTACTAATCAGACTTGACTTACCCCGTATTTCAATATCAGGCAATTTATTCGGGTCAGAACCGAATGCATTATTTTCCAACACATTAAACGACGGGTCAAGTGTTTTTAAACTGGCAATAACGTTTTGTGTACCCACTGATTTCAACTGTTCTCCGTCAAAAGTTGCAGAAGCACCGGTAAAACTATCCTTTTTGCGGTTGAAAATACCAGTAACAACTACCTCCTGAATAGTTTCCACAGCTTCTTCCATCACAATCTTCAATTCCTTTTTCCCATCAACAGCCACCTCTTGAGTTTCCATTCCAATAAACGAAAATATCAAAACAGCATTCTCTACCTGAGGTAAAGTCATTTTAAATTGCCCATCTGTATCTGTAGTAACACCTAATTTTGTTCCTTTCAACATAACAGTGACTCCCGGAAGAGGTTCTCCGGAAGAATCGATTACTTTTCCCGTTACTTCATATTGCCGGGCCTGGGGCAATCCAGTTGCAACCGTATCCTTACGGAAAACCACCGTATTATGAGTAATCTCATAAGTTAACCCTGTATTATATAACACTTCTGCTAAAATTTCATCCAGAGTTTTGTCTTCCGCCTGAATATCAATGCCGGCAATATGCTCAACATCTTGCACGCTGTAGAAAAAAACCATTCCGGTTTTCTTTTCCAAGGTCCATAAAACACTCTTCAAAGAAGCATTATGCATCTCCAAAGCCATCTTTTCATTTTGTGCATTTACCCGGGCAGAGACCTGAATAACAGCACACAATAAAAAGCACACACATAATTTCATAATCATCAGAATTTTTCTACTCCACATCTTCCAGGGCGGAGTTGTTTGACTTTTTTTCATTGTAGTTCGGTTTGATTACTTGATTTATTTTGCACTAAACACGATTGTTTTCCCTTTTACATCAACATTCAACTTATGAGTAGAGCGGATTACATCTAATATCGGTTCGATAGAACCACTACGATTTATTTTACCGGCAAACTCTATATTTTTAATCCATTCGTCCTGATAAACCACATTGAAATCATACCATCTTTTTAATACAGCTATGATTTCAGCCAAACGCTCCCCTTTAAATAAAAATTGCCCCTCTTTCCAGGCTATAAACGGAACAACATCTACCCGTTTTATTTCCAATTGCCCTTTTTCCAAATCCAATTCTGCTTGTTGCTCGGGTCTCAGTTGTTTCTGTTCAGTCCGACCTGAACCTGTAAAAACAGTAATTTCGCCTTGCACCAACGTTGTCTGTACCCACTTTTCGTCTGCATAAGCCTTAACGTTAAATTCGGTACCCAACACCTTGATATCCATATGCTCTGTTTTTACAACGAAAGGTTGCTTTTCACGAGGAGCCACCTTGAAATAAGCTTCTCCTTCAAGACATACTTCCCGTCTATTTTCCCTAAATTGCACCGGATACTCTATCTTACTCTCCGAATTGAGATATACAACTGTTCCATCTTCCAAAGTCATGATATACTCGCCTCCTTTCGGAATGACCAGCGAATGCCGGACTACGGCAAGCGGACCGGTCTCGTCCGCCTCATATTTCAAACCTCCGGCATCATCAGTAATAACAGTTCCATCAAAATCCAACCGTTGTTCCTTATAATTGGTGCCTCCCAATTCTACAGTCTTACCATCAGCCAAAACCAAAAAAGCTTTAGACACTCCAGGTTGGATTTGTTCCGTCTGCACCAAAACTTCAGCAGGTCCTTGTTTCATCCACCATCCCGCAACACCAATTCCCAGCAAAAGCAAAACAACAGCCGCATAACTCCAATATTGCCGAAAGAGATTATTGTTCGTCCGGCCCCGCAGTTCTTTGTCAATTTGTTTCCAATATTTCCGGACATCTATCGAATTTCTTTTTTTCTCCTGAACGCTCAAATAGTTCGGTTCCCTGATTTTGTCAAACAGTTTCTGATTCTTCTCCGACTCTTCCTGCCATTCCTGCAACTCCTGTTCTTCATCAGGCCCCAAGCCACTACTTAATTTCCTGGCTATCAGTTCGCAAATCCGACAACAATACTCTATATCTACCATTTTAACGTCCATTTTTATTAGTCAAAGTTTTTTCAAGTTTATAACATCCATTTCTTCTGCGGACGTTTTATTTTCTATTCATTAACGGACAGACCTTCCTTTAATTTCATTCTGAAAATCAAACATTTTACTTTCTATTTATTCACACTTTTCAGATTCACACCTAATCATTCCCCGTTATTTTATTACCGTTTATCGTGTCGGATAATATTTGCGATTTACTGCAAATATTATCCGACGTTAAAATGGTAGATATAGAGTATTG
>OFGO01001954.1_pt1 | contig 13196 bp, 9 predicted proteins | sample 1521761 | NCBI WGS metagenome assembly OFGO01 (sample SAMEA3504128, study PRJEB24116) | mouse gut metagenome | biome: mouse gut; feature: mouse-associated habitat; material: faeces | place: Denmark | collected 2011
AGACCGGTAAGAGATACGGTGCCGATGATAACGCCGATGATAGCGCAGGAAACTCCAACGCTGACAGCGCCTTTGGCGCCTTCACAGGTCGCCTCTAAAATGATCTGCGGCGTCATTCTGGTTTCTTTACGAAACCAAGATGCAATTATAGTGGCAAAAATAGAAACGACCGCGGCATATAGTGGCGTGTAGCCTGCAAACATCATGCCTAATAATACGATTAAAGGTAACATCAAATGTCCGCGGCTTTTCAGCACTTCCAATGCATTGGGAATATTTTCTTTAGAAAGACCGGTCAAGCCCAGCTTTTTTGCTTCAAAATGTACAGAAAGCAATAATGTCAGATAATACAGAAATGCCGGAATACAGGCGGCCAGCATAACCTTCGTATAGCTGACGCCTAAAAATTCTGCCATCACGAAGCCTACAGCTCCCATGATGGGCGGACAAAATTGACCGCCGGTGGAAGCAACGGCTTCCACCGCAGCAGCGAACTCCGCTTTGTAGCCGGTTTTTTTCATCAGCGGAATGGTGATAGTGCCGGTTGTGGCGACATTGGCGATGGCGCTGCCGTTAATCATTCCCATGAGCGCGCTGGCCAGTACAGCTACCTTTGCAGGACCGCCGGGAGACTGACCTACTAAAGTCAGCGAAATATCATTGATAAATTGACTGAAACCACTGTGTTTCAAAAACGCGCCAAACAATACAAACAAGAAGATATAAGTGGCGCTGACGCCAATCCCTACACCGAAGATGCCCTGGCTGCCCCAGAACATCAGACTGAGAATGCGCTTTAAGCTAAAGCCGGTGTGACCAAATACACCAGGTATATACGGTCCTAAAAAATTATAAGCCATGAAAATCAGCCCTAATACAGCCAAACTAGGACAAGCACGGCGCGCCGCTTCGAAAATCAGCAAAATTCCAAAAATTGCAACAGCCAAATCGAAGTTGGTCAGCCGTCCACCTTTCTGTGCGATAGCATCATATTGTGTGACGACATAAAGGTAAACAAAAATAGTCGCCGCAATCAACAGAAGATCCACAATACTGGGCAGCTTTCGTTCACGTTTTTCTTTTTTGAATGCCGGATAATACACAAATGTGAAGCATAAAAGAAATAGAATATGCCACGAACGAAAGTGGATGGTGGACATAACGCCGATGGTATTGTAATAAAGCTGAAAAATGGACCAAGCCACGAGACAGACAATTAAAACTTTTTGGAAGACGCCATGATAAGTGCGAGTTCTGTTTTCTGAGTCAGTTTCTTCTAAAAGTTCCTGTGCCTTTTTCTCAATGTCGAAATTTTGTTCAGACATACTAGGCTGTTCAATAGACATGCATGGTTCCCTCCTAAAACGGAATAAAATATAAAAGGCCATCCGTCCGCAAAGGACGAATGACCGTGGTACCACCTTTTTTTGCAGCGAAGATATCTTTTAAGTGATAGTTTTCGTTGCCTCAACACTGTGATAACGGACAGAACCCGCTGTATAAATACAGAAGCTCCGGGAGTGAAATTCATCAGATATTTGTGCTGCAGGCTTTTCACCAACCAGCCTGCTCTCTGCATTGTAACCAAATTTGACTACTGTAAATCCCATCTTCGCTAAATAAGATTATTGAATATTCATGCATAATAATATTGAAATGATAATACAAAAATATGAATTTGTCAACTCTTTCAAGAAAAGTTTTTGCGGAAACATACAAGATTATTCAGTATTATTTATTTCTTGCAAGAAATAATTGCCAAACCGGAACTAAAAATGCAATCTTTTCTACTGCTGCAAAATATGGTATGATAACATTATAGTTTACATCAATAAAAACAGAGAAAAGAGGGGGCAACATGGATGAAACGTAAACTGATGGCGATTTTATTTCTCGGTATGGCATTCTGGATTGGCGGTCAAACCGCTTGGGCCGGCACGGCAGTGTACAGCAATCCGGTATTGGGATATCGTGTGTCCTATCCCGATGATATGCAGCTGGATCAGAGCTTGGGAAATATGTGTACAGTCTTTCGGAATGGAGAATGTCAGATTGAGATTTATTATCAACCGTTAAAGCAAAGCAGCTATCTCAGCTATGTGAATTACTCCAACAGTGGTTTTCTGCAAAACAGGGTAGACCATCAAAATTGTTGGACAGGCAAGCAGACCGTAAACGGTCATAAGGTGCAAATCACAAAATGGCATCGGGCCAAGTTGAAAAATATAGAAAATGATTTCAATTTCTATTACACTGTGGATGTACGTAGGAGTGAAACAGAAGCGTACAGCATCTTTATAAAAGCCAATCGGGATATTTCCGGTGATGCCAAGTATATGCAGGTTGTGAACAGCCTTACCTTCTTGCAACCTCAGGGAAAGAACGAGCCAGTATCTTTTAAAGAGAGCGCAGAGGAAACCCAGGTCCGTGTGGACAGATTGAATATGGAAACAAAATATCTGCTGCAAAACTATTTTTCTGCAGATGCGCCGTTGACGTGGGGAATTTTTGAACCTACAGCTCCTGGGGATTTGTCTAAGCTGATGAAGCTGGAGGTACAGATGGGGCAACGGTTCAAATTCCTCTTGTATTATCATCATTTGTTTGGCAGCGTGCCCATTGACACAGTGGTGAAGGGGCTGCAAAGCGCTTATGACAACGGTTACATTACAGAATTGACACTGCAGACAGGCAATTATAATCAGGACAATGCGATGTATGATATTTTGAATGGAGAATATGACGATTATTTTACACGCTATGCACAGGCCATTGCCAAATTTGAGCATCCAGTACTTTTACGGTTTGGCAACGAAATGAATGGAGACTGGTGTATTTACTCGGCATGGCATACCGGAAAAGATACAGAAATCTATAAAAAATGTTATCGTTATATTTACGATATTTTTGATAAAAACGGTGCAAATAATGTGCTCTGGGTATGGAATCCCAATGAAAAATCCTTCCCTAATTTCACATGGAATGCCATGGAGCTATACTATCCAGGAAATGAATATGTGGATATTATAGGCCTGACAGGATACAATACAGGTACCTATTATAAGGGCGAAAGCTGGCGTAGCTTTGATGAAATCTACGGTAATATGTATCAGACCTATCGGAATATGTTCAGTCAACCCTTGATGATTACGGAGTTTGCTTGCAGTGGTATTGGCGGCGACAAGGCAGCTTGGATTGCGGATATGTTCCAACAGCTACATAAATACCCGGATATTAAAGTCGCCATTTGGTGGAACGGCTGCGACTGGGTTGTGCCTGGAGAAGTACCAGCCCGTCCTTATTGGGTGAATGAAACAGCGCAGACATTGGAGAGCTTTAAGCAAGGCTGGGAAGCACAGACAGCTGCATTGAAGACAAAAACAGAACAGGCAAACGCGGCGCAGGAAACTATTGGTGACGGGGCGACAAAAGAGGAGGTAAACTAATATGTCTGCTGTGGGGTTAGCCTTAATCATCTTGCCAGCCATCGTAGGCGCGGCAATTATATTTATGATATATGCCATGCTGCATCGTTAATTGTACAGATGCAGGTAGAGAAAACTCAAAATATTAACACAAAAAAGATATCGGCTTTGGCAGTCGATATCTTTTTGTATGAAGAAAAGGGGCTGTAAAAAAGTCCCATACTTATTTGATATGAGGAATTATGTTTCGCGATGGGCTTGCTTCCATGCTTTGATTTGCTCCAGACGTGTTTTATATTTAGCTTCCAAACCTTGCATAGTGGGCTGATAATATTCTCTGTCCAATAAAGAGTCAGGCAGACATTGCATATTGGTCAATTTGTTGGCGGCGTTGTGGGCATATTGATAGCCTTTTCCGTACTCCAGTTCTTTCATCAATTTTGTAGGCGCGTTGCGAATCTGCAGTGGCACCGGTTCCGCCAACTGGGTCAACGCGTCCATTTTTGCCTGTTCATAAGCGGAATACAGTGCGTTGGATTTGGGTGCCAGCGACAGATAGACGACAATTTGCGTGAGATTGACACTGCATTCAGGCATACCGATGAAATGGCAGGCCTGATATACGGCAGTCGCGAGTTCTAACGCGCGGGGATCTGCCAAACCAACATCTTCACTGGCGAAACGAATCAGACGGCGCGCTATGTAGAGGGGATCTTCACCGGCCTCCAGCATGCGGGCCAGCCAATAAACTGCCGCATCAGGGTCAGAATTGCGCATGGATTTATGCAACGCGGAAATCAGATTGTAATGTTCCTCTCCTTTTTTGTCGTAAAGCAAGGATTTTTTCGAAAGACATTGCTCCAATGTTTCCATGGTGACAGTGACGGTGCTGCCCTGCGTGTCCCCGTTCAGTACCGCCATTTCCAAAGTAGATAAGGCAGAGCGGGCGTCGCCGTTGGCAAAGGCGGCAATGAGCTCCAGCATATCTGGCGGCATATGTACGGTCTGATAACCAAAACCACGGGGATCTTCCAGAGCGTGGGCCAACAGCGCCGTGAGATCTTCCGTTTGTAAGGCGTGCAGCACAAATACTTTGCAGCGGGAGAGCAATGCACCATTTACCTCGAAGGACGGATTTTCTGTGGTAGCGCCGATGAGAATAATACTGCCCTTCTCCACAAAGGGCAGAAACGCATCCTGCTGTGCTTTATTAAAACGATGAATTTCATCTATGAAGACGATTGTTTGTTCTCCACATTGCCGACGGTATTCTGCGTCTTGCATTACAGTACGAATCTCCTTGATGCCGTTGGTAACAGCAGAGAAATCTATAAAGGTGGAGCGGGTGCGGTTGGCAATAATTTTAGCTAAAGTGGTTTTCCCCACGCCGGGCGGACCCCAGAAAATCATGGAGGAGATGCGGTCTTGCTCAATTAAGCGGCGCAATACCTTGCCCGGTCCTAGTAAATGCTGCTGCCCTACAAATTCATCTAAGGTTTGCGGGCGAAGACGAGCGGCTAAGGGCTGTGAACTTTCCCGCGCAAATAAAGATGGTTGTTCCATAATGTCCCTCCAGTATGAAGACAATTTGCCGATAACTTTTATTCTATTATAGAAGAATGTTGTGTAGAGTGCAAGAAAAATGGAGTGTATGTTTGGGTGTGGTGGTTTCCTAGTGCAATAGAAAGTCTGTGAATATAATAGTGAATGTTTTGCAGAATCGTAACTTCTGGGCTTTTTGATTATCTAATTTTTGTGAGGACTTTTTACGAAAAACATGTTATTTTAATGACATTTTTTCAAATGAAAGACAAATACCAGAATAAAGAAAGAGCTCTAAATGCGCTTTATTATCAACATGCACGCAGTTAGAGCTCTTTTTGTTTTCATCGGAACGACAAGATTTGAACTTGCGACCTCTGCAACCCCAATGCAGCACTCTACCAAGCTGAGCTACGTCCCGACGATACCTATTATTGTATGTTTTTTCCCTGCGCCTGTCAAGTGAAAAGACAAAAAAGATAGTGTAAATTTTGTAGGATTACAGTATATGTGTTACAATTGAATAATTAAAAAACGGAAATACATTTTCTATGTTATATTTTATAAAGGTAACACCTCAGGGAAGGAACTCATTTTAATGAAAACGAAAACACTAATTACATTGCTTCTATTAATTATTGGGTTGCCAATTATGTGTATCGGCATTCTCTATATTGCTGTATTCCTCATCTATTTACTTAGACTATGATATAGTTCAAATTGCAAATAGTTTATATTATGATTTTCAAGCTTTCTTTTTTGCAAGAGATTACAAGAACGACAAAATTTATAAAACGTTTGGGAAACAATTTGGCTATTTACTGCGTCTAAATAGCATGACGGAAGAGATTTCCGGTTTGCAATTATGGCAATTTTAGATATAATAAAACGGTAGTTGTATGTTTTAAAGATGTGAAAAGAAAGTGAGGAGGATATATGATGAAAAAAATAACTTGTGCAGTTTGTACTGCATTGTTAACGTTAGGAGTGTACATATCACCGGCGCAGGCAGCCGATGTCACAGTGAATTTGCCTACCTTTCCCGTAGTGCTCAATGGTGTAACGATGGAGCAGAGCAAAAGCCAGTATCCCATGCTGGTGTACAAGGATATTACCTATGTACCAATGACTTGGGCGGATACAAGATTATTGGGACTGGAATCCAATTGGACGCAGCAAAATGGATTGGTGATTCAAAAAGCGGCTACGGTACAGGATCAAAAAACGGCACAAAGTACTTATAAACCTTACACGATGAGCAATGCCAATGCTGCAAGCTACAAAGCGACCATTGCCAGCGGAAAAATTACTGTAAATGGGAAAACTATTACCAATAGCAGCGAAGAATATCCGCTGTTGGTATTTCGGGATGTGACATATTTTCCGCTGACCTGGCGTTTTGCAGTTACAGAATTTGGCTGGAATTATACTTTTGATTCTAAAAACGGTTTGGCAATCACGCCAAAGGCAACTACCAGCGTGAGCAATACGGCTGTGAATACCAGCGGCGATATTGTGGGACAAATTGTAAAAGTGACAGGCAGCAGTGTCAATCTGCGCTCTGACGCAGGAACAGCCAGCAGTACAGTAGGACAGGCGAATAAAAATGAAGAATTGCTGGTGTTGGGGACCAAAACAGTAGACGGAAAGGTTTGGTATCAAGTAATGCGCACTTCCGGCGGCGATAAGATGTGGATTGCTTCCTGGTACACAGAAAAAAGCGGTAATTCCACCACAAACCAAACGCCAAATGACACGAGCAACAGCAGCAACAATACGGTAATCAAGCCATCGACAGAGACGATGGTGGGCAAAACGGTTGTTGTGACAGGCAGTGTTGTGAATTTGCGGGCGAATCCCAATACGACTTCAGCAGTGGTTGGGCAAGCAGCACAGGGCGACAGCTTCACTGTATTAGCAGAGAAAACAGTGGATGGCGATACGTGGTATCAAGTACAAAGTAAGAGCGGCGTGAAGGCTTGGATTGCCGGTTGGCTGACAAAAGAACAGAGTACTCCAAATAATAATAACAATCAAAGCAACAATACTGCAGAAAATTATGACATGGTAGGGAAAAAAGTAAGTGTGAATACCAATGGCGTAAATTTGCGCACGGAGCCGGGTACAAATTCTAAAATTGCAGGCACTGTCAACAAAGGAACGCAGTATACTGTATTGACGTTAAAGACGGTGGACGGTGATGTCTGGTATCAGGTGCAGGCGGCGAATGGCAGTAAAGTATGGATTGCCAGCTGGTTAGTGGATAAAGTAAGCTCGACAAACTCCAGTAGCAATAACGGCACAGTTAGCAACAGTGGTGAGAGAACACGTCTGGTATTGCAATCCGTGAAAGAACAGGGCGATAAAACAATCATTAGATTACAGCATGGCAAAGGCAACGGCTACACAACCAGCAAGGTTTCGGCAACAGAATTAGTTTTGCAGCTGGGTAATGTATATTTGAATACGGATGACAGTATCAATCAGGTTTATAAAAATGGGCCGTTACAGCATTTGCAAGTGCAGGATGCAGGCAGCCTGCTGAAAGCGACATTTACCTTGCAGAAGGGTGCCTATTGTACTGTGAAGGAGGACGGAGACGATCTGGTGATTACAGCGTATAATCAGCATGCGGCAGGGGAACGAGGTCTGGAAGGAAAAGTGATTGTCATAGACCCGGGACATGGCGGCAGCGATCCCGGCGCAATTGGGAAAGTGTTAGGTGTCACAGATGCCAATGTGGGACTTACGGTAGGCCAGAAGCTCCGTGACTTATTGGAAGCAGAGGGCGCAACCGTGATTATGACCCGTGACACCGATATTCGTGTGGGGCTGAATGACCGTCCAGCTATGGCCAATAAGGCAGAGGCTGATTTATTTGTCAGCATCCACGCCAACTCGACCACGCGCAGTGAGCCGAAAGGTATTCAGGTATATTATTATGCGCCCACCACCAATGCCAATCTGTATGCGCAGAGCTTTATTCGGAAAGATTTAGCAAGCCATGTGAGCAGTGCATTGCAAGCGACAACGGGTACCGGTTCTGTCGTGATGACGGCAAACTACGCGGTACTGCGGGAAAATGACAGACCGTCTATTCTGGTGGAAACCGGTTTCCTGAGTAATGCTGAGGAAGAAGCGCTATTGGCACAGGATTCCTATCGGCAAAAATTGGCCAACGGAATCTATCAGGGAATTTGTAATTATTTAGGGCAGTATTGATTGAAGCAAAAATAGTATAAGTTCTGAGAAAAGAGCCTTCTTGTGGGAATTTGTCAGGTTTCCGCAAGAGGGCTTTTTTGCGGCTTGGGGCTAACTGTAGGGCTATTATAGGCAGATGAAAATATTTTTTTTCATTTACAGAGCTGTGAAACATACTGGTTAAGCAATTATTCTTTTTACGCATAAAGTATATAGCGAGCCGGAAGTTAACAAATAAATAGCACTTATCTATAATATAAGACAAGGAGAGACAAAGATGAAATGCAAAGAGTCTCGTGAAAATGATGATAGCATATTCAGAAAAAGGAGTGTTGTTTATGCCACCAGTAATCAATCAGGAACTGTGTGTGAAATGTGGGCTGTGTGCTCAGATCTGTCCGTTGGACGTGATCAAAGTGGAAAAAGATGAAAATGATGAAAAGAAAATTGTGGTGAAATATCCCGATGAATGCTGGCATTGCAGAGCATGTGCCATTGACTGTCCAAAAAAAGCAATAAAACTGAGATATCCGTTATCTCATATGATGTTGCATATAGAAGTAAATGAACAGGAAAGGGGAATGTAAGTATGCAGGCAAAGGTAAGAAAAGATATTGTAAAAACAGATGTATTGGTAATTGGCGGTGGGATTGCTGGGATGCAGGCGGCTATCACGGCTGCAGAGCAAGGCGTTGATGTCATCGTTGCAGAGAAAGCGGACACACGGCGTTCTGGCTGTGGTGCTACGGGAAATGACCATTTTATGTGTTACATTCCAGAGTATCATGGAAATGATTTCAATGAAATTATTCGTGAAATTACAGAAACTCTTGTAGGTCCGGCGCAGGATATGGATTTATTGCGATTGATGATGAAACGCTCCTTTGAATTGGTGCAAAAGTGGGAGTCCTATGGAATCGCAATGCGCCCCACAGGGGAATGGTCCTTTATGGGACATGCGATGCCAGGTAGAAGACGCTATCATTTGAAGTATGATGGAAAAGATCAAAAACCGTTATTGACAAAGGCGGCTTTAGCCCGCAATGCAAAAATTATGAATAAAATGGTTATGCGACAGCTGTTGACAGATGAATCTGGACGGGTTGTGGGCGCAATCGGTATTGATATCAGTGATGAGGTTCCGGAGATTGTAGTTTTTCAGGCAAAAGCGGTGATTATTGCTACGGGGAATGCGTTACGTCTTTATCCAGGACAAAATCCAGCCTATTCTTTTAACGTCGCAAACTGTCCGGCCGATACCGGAAGCGGTCAGGCTATGGCATTACGTGCCGGTGCTCGTCTGGTAAATTTGGACCAGCCTTATGTGCATTCTGGTCCCAAGTATTTTGCCCGTGCTGGGAAAGCGACATGGATTGGTGTGTTGACAGATTTCCATGGAAAACCAGTCGGCCCGTTTGTAACGAAACCCACGAAAGAGTTGGGGGATGTGACAGCGGATATCTGGCAAAATGTGTTTGAAGAAAAAATGGAAGACGGAAGCGGTCCTGTTTATATGAACTGCAGTGAAACCAATGAAGATGATATGGACTATATGATGCATGCATTTCTGTCGGAAGGGGATTCTTCTATTGTAGACTATTTGGCCGGTGAAGGTGGTCCTGGAAATAGCCTTGTAGTCTTCTGCCACCATATCGGAAAGGTACAGGAGATAATCATCTCCTATCACACTTTTGAATATAATTTTACAGCGAGAGGTTTGGATATTGGCTTAGACGGTGGCACTACATTGCCCGGTTTGTACGCTGCAGGAAATGCCACCGGCAATGTACGCGGCGATATCACCAGTGCAGCAGTATTTGGCCATGTTTGTGCAGAAAATGCCAGCGCTTATGTAAAAACAGTGGAGGACTATGATGTAGTCAATCATCCTGAGATAGCAAAAGAAATTGCCTTAATCAATTCGATCTTAGGCCGCGAGGAAGGTGCAACCTGGCGGGAGGCCAATTCCATGCTGCAACAAATTATGCGGGAGTATGTGGGAATGAAACTGCGCTCCGAAACGTTGATGAAGGCAGGTATTAAATATATTCGTGATTTGCGGAAATATTCTTTGGCGCAGTTAAAAGCAGGTAATGCACATGAATTAATGCGCACATTAGAGGTGTTGGATTTGCTTGATGTGGGCGAGGCGGTTGCTTTGATGTCAGAAAATAGAAAAGAATCTCGCGGTAGATGTCATCAGCGTTCAGATTATACATTCACCAATCCTTTACTGAATAATAAATTCCAAACAATTGAAAAAACAGGAGATGGATTCCGCTTAGAATTCCGTGATAAGATTCGTTAAACGTGTTGCAAAAGAAATTGCGCTATATGAATATTGATCGAGCATGTGGGCTGCTGTAACTGAAGAGAAGGTCTGCATTATAGCAGCCCACTAACTATAGGAAAGAGAGGGATGTTTCATGCCTACATCTGTAAAGAACAATAATATCTATTATCTAAAAGCAATTGTTTGTATGTTAATTATGTTTTGTTTTGGTTATCTGCCACCTGTTGAACCCATTACACCATTGGGTATGCATATTGTTGGTATTTTCTTTGGGCTATTATTCGGCTGGATGACAATTGGGCTTATTTGGCCCAGTATTATGGGTTGTATTGCGTTAGTATTGGTGGGCGGCATGAAGATTGGTGCTGTGCTGTCTTCTGGCTGGGGGAGTACGACCTTATTGTTAATCTTTTTTATGGTGATGGTAGCTGGCATCGTGGAACAATCAGGAGTGAGCCATTTTATTGCAATGTATTTTATTACGCGCAAGTGGGTTTTAGGAAAACCATGGGTGTTTACTTTTGTGTTTTTAATGACGGTATTTTTGTTAGCTGCAGTGACCAGTACCATTCCTACGATTATTATTTGCTGGTCTATTTGGTACAGTATTTGCAAGCAGGTAGGCTACAAACCTTATGAACCGTTTCCGTCCTTTATGGTGGTAGGCGTGGTAATGGCAGCTACATTTGGGCTATCAGTATTTCCGTTTCGTCCAGTAGGCATTTTAGTATTTGGCATTTTAGAGGATTTGGCTGGGCTTAGTGTCAATTATCTTACGTATACCTGTTTTACTATTCCATTGAGTTTGCTGTGTATATTGGTGTTTTGCCTGTTGGGCAGAATGATATTCCGTATTGATGTATCCTTGTTGCGGGGGCTTACAGAAGAATCCTTTGCAGATGTTGATTTGAGCTTAGACAAACGGCAGAAAGCGGTATTATTTTTTGTAGCGTTGCTGATTGTATTACTTTTGATTCCCAGCATTTTGCCAAAAACTTTTTTTCTGGCTGCCATTTTGAATCAAATACAGGCAGTAGGTACAGCGATGATTTTAGTGGCGGTAATGTGTTGCCTGAAGATAGATGGGAAACCAATTATGGGATTTAAAGAAGTGTGCAGCAAAGGAATGCAATGGGATGTCATTTTCCTGACATCAGTGGTAATGCCGATCTCCAGTGCGCTTACAGCGGAGGAAGCTGGCATCACAGCATTTCTTTTGAAGGTACTCAGTCCTTTCTTTGAAGGAAAAACGGCGTTGGCATTTTTGGCGATTGCTGTGGCAGCCGCAGTTATTATCACAAATTTTGCTGTAAATAATGTTGTAGGTGCTATCCTCCTGCCAGTTTTTTATCCGTTTGCGTTGAATTTAGGGATTTCTCCATTGGCTTTGACTTCACTTTTGGTATTCACTTGCCATTTTGCACTGTTGACACCAGCGGCATCCCCGATGGCTGCGCTTTTACATGGGAATACAGAGTGGTGCCGTACAGGAGATATTTATAAATATGGAATTTTAATTGTATTTGGCTCGTTTGTGGTGTCATGTGTTGTGGGAATCCCTTATGCCTTACTGTTGTTTTAGCTTTTGAATGTCTTGTGTGCAATGCAGCTTTTCTTTGGGAAGAGCTGCATTTTTTATAGGAAAAAGTAATTATACTCTTGATTCCCCGGCTTATGTTAAGTACACTAAAAATGAAATATTTTGTAGAGTAGAAACAAAGGGGTAGCCTATGCGATTAAATCAGTTTGAAATGATTGTAGCTTTGGAAAATTGTGAGAGTTTATCGGAAGCATCAGAAAAACTATATATTTCTCAGCCGTCCATCAGCAAAGCTATTCGGGAATTGGAAGAAGAAGTGGGGTATACAATCCTGAAACGAACGAAAAACGGCGTACAGTTTACAGAACTAGGCAATCAAGTGTTGTGTTATGCGAAAGAAATCATGGAGCGTATTGAACGAGTGAAACAGTTAGGGTTAAAGGTAGACGAGAACATTTGCGGAAAAATTTTATTAGGTGCTACGCGTTTCTGGGGCAGTGATATTTTTTCTTTAGTTATTTTGGGGTTGAAGGAACAGTACCCCAATGTAACAATTCAATTTCAAGAAGATTTTAGCAGTTCCATTGTGGAGAATGTGCGAAATGAGCAATTGGATTTTGGTATCATTATGCTCTATAGTACGGATGAAGAGGAAACTTTGCACTATATAGAATCGCAAAACTTGCAATATCAGAGACTTTTTGCAGATCATGTAGGACTCTATGCCAATATGCATCATGAGTTGCATAAAAAAACAGAAATTTATATGAAAGATGTAATGGAATATCCTTATGTGACAGGCGGGAATGCTGCAGTTGCCAATTCTATTGCGGAGTTCTTCCATAGCTATGGCTATAAAAGGGAAATAGAAATTATTAGCAATCGTCAAATGCGACTGCAATATTTGTTAACGCACAATGTATTTACATCCATGCCAGAACGAGCCTATGCGGGCTCTATAGAATCTCAGAAAATGTTGAAAAGACTTCCTGTGTTGGATTTGCATTGGGATTGTCAGGTGGGTGTAGTTTATCGCAGAGAAAATTGGAATAACTTGAAAGAAACGGTATTGAAACGTTTGCAGGAGAAATTAAAATAACGTATAATCTAGCGAAAGTGGAATTTTGTACTTAGAAATTATTTACTACAGCGGCGTTTCTGTGCTAAAATTTGATTAGGAAAATTATATTTTGTG
>OFGO01001958.1_pt1 | contig 13181 bp, 9 predicted proteins | sample 1521761 | NCBI WGS metagenome assembly OFGO01 (sample SAMEA3504128, study PRJEB24116) | mouse gut metagenome | biome: mouse gut; feature: mouse-associated habitat; material: faeces | place: Denmark | collected 2011
CTTATATTCAGAAGATATATAAGGAAGAAAATATTCGCTCCAACAGAAAACTTCTTGGCAGAATTTTTGCTTCCAACCTGGTCATATGGTTTTATGATATTATCACGTTTCTATTTTCCGCTTCTGCCTATCTGGTTTTTCTGATACCATTGAGCAAAGGGGAGATCGATATCGGTTTATACATAGCAGTTATTCCTGCCCTGACTAGGCTTGGGGCCTTCTTTGTGGCGGTGGGGAGTGAATATCTTCCGACTTATCAGGAATATCGTGAATGTCTTAAGGATATCAAGGCATTGGAAGAGCTGGATGAGCAGTTTTACATTCATGAGACAAGTGAAAAATATGATCCGAAAGTCGATCGGGTAGAACAGCGTTCAGTGACCTTTCATGAGATCAGGGGCGAAAATGTTGTTTTCCGTTATGCCGGAAGTGACAGACCGGTTTTGAATGGCTTGAATTTTACATTTAAGGCAGGCAAAAATTATGCGCTGGTAGGAGAAAACGGATGTGGCAAATCTACTTTTGTAAAGCTGTTGATGGGCTTTTATAAACCAGAGAATGGCAGGATTACAATTGACGGTAAGGATATTCAGGAGATGGCATTTTCAGAGCTGCAGAGCTATTATTCAGCGGTATTTCAGGATTTTAACCGTTATGATTACACGATCAGGGAAAATATTGTAATCTCCGCTTTGGGCGACGCCGTAAAATCTCAAATGGAACGAGCGGCAGAGGAGACAGGACTGGGTGAATGGATAGCGGCTTTGCCGGATGCATATGACACCACGCTGGGGAATCTCGCAGAGGGCGGGGTGAATCTTTCGGGAGGTCAGTGGCAGCGTCTGGCTATTGCCCGTATGCTCTACCGGAACGCCGGTATATACATATGGGATGAACCTACGGCAGCGATGGATCCGCTGGCGGAATCAAGACTATACACAGCGTTTCTTAGAAAACGCTCAAACAACCTGACTAATATTTTTATAACCCATCGTCTTGGAGCCTGTGTCAGTGCAGATGAGATCTGCGTTTTGGCAGACGGGCATTTTGTGGAGCAGGGCAGTCATATACAATTGATGCAGAAGAAAGACGGTCTCTACAAGAGCATGTTTGAGGCACAGAAAGGAATGTATAAATGAAGAAGGTTAGTAATATTATAAGAGCATTAAAGCTCGTTCTTCCTATTGCACCTTTTGGAATGGTATTCTATTTGCTCTTATCCTTGCCGGGGGCGATATTACCGGTTTTTATGTTGTTCCTGCAAAGAACTGTTGTGGATCGGGCGGCGCTTTATGACAGTGGGCAGCCGTTTGGCTATTATTTAAAACCGGTTCTTATGATGATCGGGATTTATATGATCATGAAACTGTTTGAGCTGGTTTCAAGACAATATATGGAATTTGGATATTTTCGGGATGTTTTCCTTGGCTTGGATGAGCGGATACACGAAAAGAGCGCGAAGATTTCTTTGGAGTATTATGATAATGCCGAGTACTATACTATTGTGCAAAATGCAAAAAACGCCTCCATATTTCTGGTATTTACGGCTAATCTGGCTGTGTTGTCGGTGATTCTGGTCTTAAATCTTTTGTCAGTGGGCACATACCTTACCAGCCTGAATCCGATACTGTATCTTTTTGTAGTATTCGTGAGCATTCCGGTTGTTCTGGAGAAGCTGCAGGCGGCAAAATATCAGGCGGCTTTTGTGCAGGATACCGTACAGCCGGCCAGAAAGAAGAAGTATGCGTTTGGGATGCTTTGTGCCAGTGAACAGAAGAAAGAGATCATGCACTATGGGGCAGGGGACTACATTGCGAATAAATATTTATTGGCATGTAGGGAATTGGACAGGAAAGAGAGGCAGCATGTCCGTCAGTTGGGCAAACGTGGACTGGTCTTTGCGGGGATGAAAGCCCTGTTCCACTGTGGGGCGCTGTTTTTGATGGCTTATTTGTTGATAAGAGGGAAGATCACGATCGGTGGCTTCTCTGTACTCCTTACAAGTTTCGCATCTCTGACAAGTATTTTTACGCAGTTGTTTGATCATGCAGGAGAAATCATGCAGACCGGTATCATGTCCGCGGCTTTTTTTGAATTGATGGAGTTTGAGAGCAGAGATGGGGACAGAGAGCCGGAAGACAGCGGCGAATATGCAAGGCTTACCCATGTTTCCTACAGATATCCGAACAGCACAAAGACGGCGTTACAGGATATTTCCCTGACTGTAATGAAAGGGGAGAGGGTAGCTATTGTCGGAGAAAACGGTGCGGGAAAGACGACACTTGCCAAGCTGTTATCAGGGTTTATACTGCCTGCAGAAGGAACCATGGAAGTGGGCGGTATAGACCGTATTATGCTGCGGGAGAGAAGTATCTTTGACCATATCAGCGCCGTATATCAAGATTATGGACGATACAAGTTGACTCTGGCAGAGAATGTTTATCTGAGTGATACAATGGGACAAGATCACGACTTAAAGGAGCCGGATCTGGAGCGGATCAGCCAGGCTCTTGCATGGGCGGATCTCCTGTTTGACACGAAGCCGGATCAAATGGTTCTGGGAAAGGAATTTGGAGGAAGTGAGTTGTCAGGCGGCCAGTGGCAAAGGATCGCTCTTGCAAGAAGTTATTACAGGAAACGCAGGGTACTGCTTTTTGACGAACCTACTGCGGCGATCGATCCGCTGGAGGAAATGGAGCTTTATGGAAAACTGAATGAGCTTGCGGGAGATAAAACAGTCATTCTTGTCACACACAGGCTTGGTGCGGTGCGTAATGCAGATAAGATCATTGTGATGAACAATGGAAGGATAGCGGAAATGGGGACTTTTGATGAACTGATGGGGTTACAAGGATATTTTCATAATATTTGGACAGAACAGACAAAATGGTATCAGGAAGCATAGACCATATGAAAAATTTTTTGAAAATTTTTCTTTGCCTTTTTTCATAAAATTTCTTTTCGTAATTCATCAGATATGGTATAGTATAATGGAATATGGAATAAGGGGCAGATGAAAATGATACAGACGGATGCAGGGCAGAAGCCGCCGTCAGGAAAGAGCAGACGTGTCCGCCGATTGAAGAAACTGATCATCTTTGTTCCGTTTTTTATGATATTGATCCTGGCAGGTGTGTGTATTTTCCTGACAGTCAGACTTTATACAGTCAAGGGAGAACTGCGGGACGCGCTGACAAGGTTGGAAACGATATCTGTTATGAAGCAGACAGATACGGGAAGCGGGCCGGGAGCGGATGTAGAAGAACTGTATACAGTTTCCGGGGTGGACGAGTCCGGCAGAAGAGCGACTGATCATGGTGTAATGCCGGTACAGGAAGCGGAGGATGCCGTGCATAAGGTCTATCTGACATTTGACGATGGACCCAGCAGTAATACGAATCGGATTCTGGACATACTGTCTGACTATGATGTGAAGGCAACTTTTTTTGTTGTTGGGAAAGAGGAAGAAGAATATCAGGCGTTATACAAGAGAATAGTAGAGGAAGGGCATACATTGGCGATGCATTCCTACAGTCATAAATATAACGAGATATATCAGAGCGTAGAAAGTTATAGCGCCGATTTGAAGAAGCTGCAGGAATTCCTGTATGATATTACGGGTGTTTGGTGCAGATACTGCAGGTTTCCCGGTGGCAGCAGTAATACGGTAAGCAGAGTGGACATGCATGAACTGATCGGTTATCTCGATGAACAGGATATTTCTTATTTTGACTGGAATGTTTCATCCGGCGATGCATCCAGTGCATATATCAGTCCGGAGAGCATCATACGGAATTGTACGGCTAAACTACAGGAGTATGACGAGTCCATAATACTGATGCACGACGCGTACGAGAAATCGACTACCGTGGAGGCGCTGCCGGCACTGATCGAGACAATCCAGGCGATGGAGGGTACGAAGATCGTTCCGATCTCTGATGATACGGAAGCGATTCATCATATAAGTAATGACTAAAGAATGGAGGATGTGGGAATGGGGTTTTTCTCAGACTTGAAGGAAGATTTATCTCAGGCTGTCAATGAATTGATGCCGGAGGAGGCATTGGATACTACGGCAGCAGACGGCGCAGAGACGGAGAACGTGCTGTCAGAGGAACAGTATGCTCAGGAAACATCGATGGCGGAAGAGACACTGGATACGGTGGATTCTTTCGATATCAGCAGTATGCTGGACAGATTAGACGGGTCGAATGCGATGGCGGAAGATACTTTAGAGGAGCCGGAAAGTGCAGATGCAGAGGATGTTTCCGATGACAGTGAGGAGGATCTGTCATGGGCGAAGGACGATGATGTGACAGAAGCTACAGAGGTATTAGAAGAGGCGGAGTCGGAAGACTTAGATGAGACGGCAGAAGATGCGGAGCCGGAGAGTAAAGAAGAAGTAGTGGAAGAGATGGAGCAGGAAGAGGTGGAGGAAGAACTGCTTTTGCCGACAGAATCGGAAGAAGCAGAGAGCGAAATTGATAATACATTATCTCAGCCGAATGAGGAGGAAGAGAAGACTATGGATATGCAGACTAATCGTGTAGCGGTGGATGAGACAGCAGTGGTAACAGAAGGTATGACAATCACAGGTGATATTGTATCTGAAGGTTCGATGGAATTGATCGGTACGGTCAATGGTAATCTTGATATTTACGGGAAGCTTAACATTACAGGTAAGATACAGGGAAATTCCAAGGCGGCAGAGATCTATGCGGAGGGTGCTAAGATCGTCGGAGAAGTCAACAGTGACGGCAGCGTAAAGATTGGACAAAGTTCAGTCATTATTGGTAATATTACGGCTACGAGTGCAGTGATCGCGGGTGCCGTAAAGGGTGATATCGATGTGCACGGACCGGTCATCCTGGATACAACGGCTATCGTTATGGGCAATATCAAGTCTAAATCCGTACAGATCAATAACGGTGCCGTGATCGAAGGTTTATGTTCTCAGTGTTATGCGGATATCAGCCCCTCTACTTTCTTTGAGGAGTTTAAGAAGCAGAAATAAGTTGGCACCTGTAGGCATGACGGGATGAAGAGGGATAGCAAAACGGGAGAAATAGCATATGCAGCGTATACTGTTGAAATTAAGTGGTGAGGCTTTGGCGGGAGACAAGAAGACGGGCTTTGATGAGGATACCGTGCGTGGGGTGGCCGTGCAGGTCAAAGAGCTGGTCGATGAAGGAATTCAGGTTGGCGTTGTGATCGGAGGAGGGAATTTTTGGCGTGGCCGTTCCAGCGACAGCATTGACAGGACGAAGGCGGATCAGATCGGCATGCTGGCAACAGTCATGAATTGTATTTATGTTTCGGAGATTTTCCGCTCAGAGGGTATGATGACGAGTGTATTGACTCCTTTTGAGTGTGGCTCTTTTACGAAACTGTTTTCAAAGGATAGAGCTAATAAATATTTTTCTAAGAACATGGTTGTTTTCTTTGCTGGCGGAACGGGTCATCCGTACTTTTCTACAGATACCGGAGTCGTATTACGTGCTGTGGAAGTGGATGCCGATGTGATCTTGCTGGCGAAAGCAGTTGATGGTGTTTATGACAGTGATCCGAAATGTAACCCGGGTGCGAAGAAGTATACCGAGGTATCCATAGAGGAAGTGATCGACAAGAACTTACAGGTGGTGGATATGACAGCCTCTATCATGGCCAGGGACAACAGGATGCCAATGTGGGTTTTTGGCCTGAACGAAGATAACAGTATTGTAAATGCAGTGAAAGGTGAATTTAACGGAACGAAAGTGACCGTGTGCAGCAAGTAAGTCGGCTGAGTATTTATTACCTTGTAAATAACTGGAAATGGGAGGTTTGCTATGGATGAAAGATTGAAACCTTATGAGGAAAAGATGCAGAAATCATATGATTATCTGGAAGGTGATCTGGCTACGATCCGCGCGGGACGTGCCAATCCACATGTTCTTGATAAGTTGAGAGTGGATTATTACGGAACGCCTACACCGATTCAGCAGGTAGGCAATGTAACGGTGCCGGAACCAAGGATCATACAGATAGCTCCTTGGGAGAAGACGTTGATCAAAGCGATCGAGAAGGCGATCATGACATCAGATATCGGGATCAATCCTACGAATGACGGAGCAGTCATTCGGCTTGTATTTCCGGAATTGACGGAGGAACGTCGCCGGGATTTGGTCAAGGATGTCAAGAAGCGCGGTGAGGAAGGTAAGGTTGCGATCCGCAATACGAGGCGTGATGGTAATGATGCGCTTAAGAAGCTGGCGAAGGCAGAAGTTTCCGAGGACGAGATCAAGGAGTTGGAAGAGAAGCTGCAGAAGATGACAGATAAGTTTATCAAGAACATTGATAAGCTGGTGGAAGAAAAATCCAAAGAGATTCTTACGGTGTAGAGTGTTTCATGAGAGAAACGTATAGAGAGGGGGCTTACAGAATTTATATTCTGTTGTCCCTTTTCCAATTTGCTGTCAAATTGACGCGTATCTTTGTGCACGGAACATATGGTGTGTGACGCACGCATTGGTTCTGGTGCCGGCAGAGGAAATTTGACGATTGGAGCTGGCTTGTGACTGACAGTTACAGATTTACAGGCGGAGAAGGAGGTATGGCTATGAATTTGGAGGTTCCAAAGCATGTAGCTATTATTTTGGACGGCAATGGCAGATGGGCAAAGAGCAAAGGTATGCCGCGCAATTACGGACATGTGCAGGGAGCTAAGACGGTGGAGGTGATCTGCGAAGAAGCATACCGGATGGGAATCCAATATCTGACGGTATATGCTTTCAGCACGGAAAACTGGGAAAGGCCCCGTGACGAGGTAGACGCGCTGATGGGACTGCTGCGCAGTTACATGAAGACATGCCTGAAAACGGCAGCCAAAAACAATATGTGTGTGCGGATCATTGGTGAGAAATCCAGGCTGGATGATGATATCAGAAAGCGCATGGAACAGTTGGAGGAAGCCACAAAGAATAATACGGGACTGCATTTTCAGATCGCGATCAACTATGGCGGAAGAGATGAAATTGTTCGTGCTGTGCGCCGATTAACGGAAGCGGTGGTAGAAGGCAGGCAGGCTGTCAATGATATTACGGAAGAATTGATAAGTACGGCATTGGATACCCGTGGGATTCCGGATCCGGATCTGCTGATACGTACATGCAATGAGCAGCGTATCTCAAACTTCCTGTTGTGGCAGCTTGCGTATACGGAGCTTTATTTTACGCCGGTTGCATGGCCGGATTTTTCAAAGGAAGAATTGGAGAAAGCCGTTGCCGCATATAATAAGAGAGACAGACGGTACGGCCTGGTCAAGGAGGCATAGGAAGGAGCGGGAATATGTTTCGTACGAGATTGTTAAGCGGTATCCTTCTGGTGATCATCGCATTGGCGACCATTATGGCGGGGAACGGTGTGCTTGCTGTGGTCTTGTGTCTGATCTCACTGATCGCTTACAGAGAATTGACAAAAGCATGCAGTACCCATAGTGGAGATGAAAACAGGCGGGAGGATCATATGGAAGTAGGAGATATGCCGCTTCGCAGCAAAGGCAGCCACTATAGCGCACCGGAATATGTCGGAATGATCATGACGATACTGTATTATATTCTGGTCTATAGCAGTGTCTGGTATGGCAGCGAGAGTGGTGAAGGGCTGGCAGTGGTATATCCGGTCGTCATGATCGCAGTGGTCGTCACTTTGATCGCGATGTTGTTTATGTATGTATTTACGTTTCCACGCTACCATGCATCACAGATCATGGCGGCTATGTTTGCCTATTTGTATGCGCCGGTCATGCTATCCTTCATCTATCTGATCAGAGAGGGATTTGAACAGGGAAACTATTTGGTCTGGTTTATCTTCCTCTGCTCCTGGGGGAGTGATACTTGTGCCTACGCGGTGGGAGTCCTGATCGGTAAACATAAGATGACACCAAAATTAAGTCCCAAGAAGTCGGTGGAAGGAGCAGTGGGTGGTGTGCTTGGGGCAGCGCTCTTGTTTGTAGTTTATACGCAGTTTGTGATCAACAGATATTCGGATGCGTACCTTCCGCTCATGTTGGTGGCCGGACTTGGCGCAGCCGGCGCGCTGGTGTCCATGGTAGGAGATCTGGCAGCATCTGCGATCAAAAGAGACCATGGGATCAAGGATTACGGCAAGCTGATTCCGGGGCATGGCGGGATCATGGACCGGTTTGACAGTGTGATCATTGCGGCGCCGCTTATTTTTATTGGATTAATGTTTTTATGAAACTTATGAAGAGCAGAAGAGAAAACACTTGCGCCCGGTTTTTCACGGGGCGTTTGTGTCGGGGAGAAATGGAGGTGCAGGCATGAAGAAGATTGCGATATTGGGGTCTACGGGTTCTATTGGTACGCAGACGCTGGAAATCGTGAGGAAAGAGCCTGACTTACAGGTGGTTGCGCTGGCGGCCGGAACGAATGTGGAATTGATGGAGAAACAGGTGCGGGAATTTCATCCTGTGCTGGCAGCGATGTGGACTGAGGAAGCGGCGCATGATCTGCGTACAAGAGTGGCCGATCTGTCCGTTCGGGTCGTATATGGCATGGAAGGTTTACTGGAAACTGCAGTCTGTGAAGAATCAGAGGTATTGGTGACGGCTATCGTGGGGATGATCGGTATCAGGCCTACGATCGCTGCGATCGAGCATCACAAGACAATCGCGCTGGCCAACAAAGAGACACTGGTGACGGCGGGGCATATCATCATGCCATTGGCTGCGAGGAACGGGGTATCGATCTTACCGGTTGACAGCGAGCACAGTGCTATATTCCAATCCATGCACGGAGAGAACAGGAAGCGCGTGAGTAAGATCCTGCTGACAGCATCGGGCGGGCCTTTCCGCGGAAAGACCAGAGAACAGCTGGGTACAATGACAGCGGAAGATGCTCTGAAGCATCCTAACTGGTCTATGGGGAAGAAAGTGACGATCGATTCGGCGTCTCTTGTCAACAAGGGCTTGGAAGTGATGGAGGCGAAATGGCTGTTTGATGTGGGATTAGAGCAGATTCAGGTGGTGGTGCATCCGCAGAGTATTCTTCATTCGGCGGTGGAGTATGTGGATGGTGGCATTATGGCGCAGCTGGGAGTACCGGATATGAAACTGCCGATTCAGTATGCATTGTTTTATCCCGACAGACGCCCTATGGATAACGGAAGGGTGGATTTCTTCCGCCTCGGACAGCTTACATTTGAAAAGCCGGACACAGAGACTTTCCAGGGATTAGCGCTGGCGTATCGGGCTGCTGAGGCAGGAGGAACGATGCCGACAGTATTCAATGCGGCGAATGAGAAGGCAGTGGCTCTGTTCCTGCAAAAGCAGATCACATTTTTGCAGATTCCGGAGTTGATCGGGCGTTCTATGGAACAGCACTGCGTGACCGACGATCCGACAGTGGAGCAGATTCTGGAAGCAGAAGCGGCCACCTATGCATTTATAGATGAAATAACGAAAAATAAGTTTGGAGAGTAGGAATTTGATCAGGACGATTATTTTATTTATCATTATTTTCAGTATTGTAGTGATCTCCCATGAGCTGGGCCATTTCCTTATCGGAAGGAGGAATGGTATCCGTGTCGTAGAGTTCTCGGTGGGAATGGGACCTACATTGTTTTCTTTTATGAAAGGGGGCATTAAATATTCCCTGAAGCTGTTGCCGATTGGTGGTGCGTGTATGTTTGACGGCGAGGATGGCATGGACAGCGAGGAGGAACAGCCAGGGAAATTGTACCGCAGGGCAGGCGTTGAGCCGGAGCTGCCACTCGCTTCCAAGAACGATGGCAGTCAGGAATTTACGATCGATCTGGAACCAAAGGGCGTATCCTTTCCGGAAGCGGGAGTGTGGCGAAGGATTGCGACTGTGTTCGCAGGCCCGTTTTTCAATTTCATTCTGGCTTTTGTGGTGGCTGTTGTATTGACGGCATTTTCGGGAGCCGATCTGCCGGTGATCGGACAGGTATCGGAGAATTCCGCGGCTGAGGAAGCCGGTCTGCAGGCAGGAGACCGGATCACACAGATCGATTGCGAGAAGATTCATTTCTATCGGGAAGTTGCAGTGATCTCGGCACTTAATCAAGGGGAGGCGCTGGAGGTTCATTTTGAGCGGGATGGACAGAAAGAAGTCGTCACCGTACAGCCTCGGTATGATGCGCAGTCAGGCCGCTACTATATGGGATTTGTAGGAGCCGGAGAGTATTTGAAGTGTAATCCTCTGCAGGTGTTTCAGTACGGGTTCTATGAGGTAGAATATTATGTCAGGACCACCTATAAGAGTCTCGGTCAGTTGTTGCGGGGGAAGGTTACGAAGGATGATGTCTCAGGCCCGATCGGTATCGCACAGTTTGTGGGGGAGAGTTACGATCATGCGGAAAAGAATTATGGAACTTCCTCGGCTATCCTGACGATGCTGGAGATCGTGGTGCTTTTGTCTGTCAATCTGGGAATCTTAAATCTGCTGCCGCTTCCGGCATTGGATGGCGGAAGACTGCTGTTCATGCTTGTAGAAGTGGTACGTGGTAAGCCGGTTTCGCCGGAGAAAGAGGGTATTGTCCATTTTGCGGGGCTTGTGGTGCTGATGATATTGATGGTATTTGTTATGTATAATGATATTATGCGGTTGGTGCAATAGGGAAACTGCGTTATTATTCACGGGTCAGGAATGCGCTGGACTGCGCATTCCGTGAGAACATGATTCAGGAGTGAGGGGCGATTTTTGCGAAGCAAAATTCTTAAATATCGCCCGAATCGTTACGATGAGCGGCTTCTGGCCGTGAATAGTAACGAAACTGCGTAATTTGTTGGCTAAATATTGCCTGATGATCCATAAGTAGGGAATTGTTTTATGTGGGATGGAGGAGGAAACTGGAAATGAGGAGGAGAAAGCATTATTTTAGAGCAATGGCATTTGTAATGGCAGTATTGTTGCTGAGTTCGCCAGGGATGAGTGTCTACGCAGAAACGATTGATTTCGATTCGACTGTGAATAACGGACAGGAAATGAGTATAAAGGATTATTCTCAACCGGAAAAAGAGAATCCGGATGCTGGTCTGGAAGAAGCTTCGGAAAAGAGTCCAAAGAAGGATGTGGAGACGGACCCGGAGGAGGGTGAGAAGAATCCGGAGGACGATGCGGAGAAAGACTCGGAAGAGGAATCCGAAAAGGCACCGGAGGAGGATGTGGAGAAAGATCCGGCGGAGGAGTCTGGGAAGGATCCGGAAGACGATGTAGAGAAAGATCCGGAGGAGGAGTCCGGGAAGGATCCGGAAGACGATGTGGAGGAGAATCCGGAGGAGGAATCTGAGGAGAACCCGGAGACCGAGGTAGATGAGACTGAACTGACAAACAAAGTTTTGTCGGATGAGAACCCCCTGTTATTGACGGAATTGAAAGCACCGAACAATTTACAGTTGGATAACGCAGACGTTTTCAGTATAGTTTTGACCTGGGATGCGGTGGAGGGAGCTGACGGCTATGAAGTTTATTATGCTGTGGATCCTGCATTAACGGGAAATTTAGGAACAGATGCCTATAAGCTTCTTGGAACCACAGAGGAGAATACATATAAAAGCAATCTGTCTGAAAATGAAGTATTAAATCCTGAGCACGAATTTAATCATTATCCGGTAGAGAAGCAATATTACAGTTACCGGGTCAAAGCCGTCCGTCGACAGAGTGCCGACCAGTCGCTGCCTTCCGAACAGGGGGAGAAAAGTCCCTTCTCGGAACCGGTATCAGCCAATGGCATGTATGTAGACAGTCTGCCATATATCAACAGTAAACGAAAAGCGTATAAGCTGCCTGGAAGTGGGGACTATGTCAGGTTCTATCTGGGAAATAAAGAGGGGGAGGAGTATAATGAGGCAAATCCGATCCGGCTGCACGAGGGAGAAAGTATTGACGGACTGACTCTGTGGGCAGTATGTGAAGACGGATCCAGGGTATCTTACTGTAAGATCAGAGATGCGATCGCTGCCTATGAGAAATCACATGAAGCGATTGCAGGAAATTATAAATTTGCATCTTATGCGGAAACATATGGTTTTACATGGTTTATAGCAGAGCGGCTTTCACGGGCGGATCATGTTTTCGGTACGGAATCTTGTATTTCTTCTTTGATCAAATATGCAGGGAACACTGTTCCGGATCAGTTGGGATTTAAAGCGGAGAACACGACACAGGGAACAGGATATCTGGCTGTGGCGTTGAATAATTCATTGCCGCCTGAATATGGTTCGATTTTTTTTGAACCGAAGAATGCAATGTGTTTTGAGTTTTTTGTTCCGGTTGTGATCGAAGAGGCTGAGGAAGGCGAGATCTATGAGGATCTGGATTCATCCACCATATGTGATTCGGGAGAAGCTCTGTGGCAGACAGCGAGACGGAAGATTCATGATCGGGAAAAGGAATTTATTCTTCTGTTGGGAGAAAGCGCGTATAATGCCTTTTTAGATGAATATGGCTACCGTAGGTTTACCGAGTGGAACGGAAGCATGCATGAAGATTATGTATCTCTGGCCGACGATAAGATCGTCGATACATGGTTGTTTACAAAGTATGCGGAAAAAGAGTGGATGGAACCCTGGGCCGGTGATAATCTGCAGGATTGCATCAGGAATTGTATGTTCAGCGGCGACCAGATCCTTGTGAACGGAACATACTATCATAGTTTTAAATGGTCGGCCGAATATTATACAACGGCAGAACAGGAGAAGGAACTGGACGCAGCGATCGAGAAACTGCTGGCAGAAGGTGGAGCGCTTTATGAAGCTCGTATTTCGGATAATCCATTGAAAAAGATTCGGGCAGCTTTTGACTATACCACTGGAATTATGTGGGTCGATGGAACAGAGAATCCTTTGAATTACACGGTATACAGTGCCATACTATTACGAAAGGGCAGCTGTGAAAGTTTTTCCCTGACTTTTGTCAGACTATGTCGGGAGATGGGCATCCAGGCCCGCGTGGTGAAAGACGACTATTGGGGCAGGAAAGGCAGTCATGCCTGGAATATCGTGGAGTACAGGGGACTTTGGTATTATGTAGACTGCACGAACGTAAATAAATTTATGAAGGGCAGTTCCGGATTTAATCCCGGAGATCAGCTGCCGATCTACAGTGAGAAGGAATTTACGGACAGCCATCCAATCTCAAAGACGGATTATGCCTTGAAGA
>OFGO01001976.1_pt1 | contig 13049 bp, 12 predicted proteins | sample 1521761 | NCBI WGS metagenome assembly OFGO01 (sample SAMEA3504128, study PRJEB24116) | mouse gut metagenome | biome: mouse gut; feature: mouse-associated habitat; material: faeces | place: Denmark | collected 2011
TATCAACGGCAGATATATCAAGAGTACGCTGATCAGTAAGGCCATCGAGGAGGGCTACCGGGAATATCTGATGCAGCACAAATTCCCGTTTTGTGTATTGCATTTTCAGATCGATACAAAGCGGATTGACGTCAATGTGCATCCCACGAAGATGGAAGTGCGGATCGCGGACGGGCCGTCCTTCTATGAAGTGGTAAGGCAGGCTATACACGATGCTCTACACCGGCAGGAGATGATCCCGGAAGTCAGTCTGACAGACAAGAAGGAACAGACGAAAGCATTGGCGGCCCCATCCATTCCCGAGCCTTTTGAGAAGAAACGGATCGCCGGGATGCCCCGGAATACCACATCCGATGCCATCAACCGCATCTATCAGGAAAATCGTGGTGACAGCCTGAATGCATCGTCCTCCCTTTCGCAGCCAAATACGAGTACACCTGTATTTTCAGATCATACAGGCGTATACGAAGATATGATCATAGGACAGGAAGGATCCTTACAGAATGCTGTACATTCTCCCAGTGAATATCACGCTGGTGACACTTTCGTAAAACAGCAGACAGAAGCGAAGGATGCCTCTATGTCTGAAACGCATAAGGCAGTTTTCATAGAACCTGCGGCGTCTGCAGGCACTGAACGATCGTCGCAGTCTGTACAGATGGAAATGTTCACAGATAAGATATTGTCTGAGTCGGCCAGACAACGGTTTGAACTGATAGGCCAGATCTTTGATACCTATTGGCTGATCTCTTATGAAGATAAACTCCTGATCATCGATCAGCACGCCGCCCATGAAAAGATCAAATATGAGCGGTTGCTGAAACAGTTTCGGAAACATGCGATCGTCTCCCAGACAATGAACCCACCTATAGTGGTGACAATGACCGGTAAAGAACGGGAAGGTTATCTTAAACATGCCGGAGATTTTGAGGCCCTTGGTTTCCTGGTCGAGGAGTTTGGAGGCAGCGAGTACGCCCTCCGAGGGGTGCCCATGGATCTGTACGGCTACGACGCAAAGACCTTTTTCCTGGAAATACTGGACGAACTGGCAGAGGAATCCGTGGCCGGTACACCGGAGAGTATCCGGATCCGTATCGCTGCCATGGCCTGTAAAGCGGCAGTCAAGGGCAATATGCGGCTGAACAGCCGGGAAGCAGAGCAGCTGATCGACGAACTGCTGACACTGGACAATCCCTATCACTGTCCCCATGGCAGGCCGACCATCATCTCCATGAGCAAATATGAATTAGAAAAAAAATTCAAGAGGATAGTAAGTTGACATTGATCAAAGCAGCAAAAAAGCCCAGCCTCGTGATCCTGACCGGACCGACGGCTGTCGGAAAATCAGAACTTTCCATAGAACTTGCCAGGCAGATCGACGGCGAGATCATTTCCGCCGATTCCATGCAGGTCTACCGTCAGATGGATATCGGTTCGGCCAAGATCAGACCGGAGCAGATGGGCAGCATTCCACATCATCTGATCGATGTGCTGAATCCTACCGAGGAATTCAACGTAGTCGCTTTCCAGCAGTTGGCGAAAGAAGCCATATCAGGAATCTACGAACGTGGTCATATTCCTATAGTGGTAGGCGGTACGGGCTTCTACATTCAGGCGCTTCTTTACGATATCGACTTTACGCAGAACGATGAAGATACCGCGCTGCGGTCCCGTCTGGAAGAATTGGCTGCCACCCAGGGCAGCGAAGCGCTCTATGAGCAGCTTCGGCAGATCGATCCGGAATCCTGTGAGATCATTCATGCCAACAATGTCAAACGTGTCATTCGGGCCATTGAATTCTACGAAAAGACCGGAACAAAGATTTCGGAACACAATAAGCAGCAGCGGGAACGCACTTCCCCTTACAATTTTGCCTATTTTGTGTTAACCGACGACAGGAATCGGCTGTACGGCAGAATTGAAGAGCGTGTAGACCGGATGCTGGAGGAGGGGCTTGTGGATGAGGTATCCGCCCTGGCTGCCGCCGGATGCACGAGAGACATGGTATCCATGCAGGGACTTGGCTATAAGGAGATCCTGGATCATCTCGACAACAAGTGCTCTTTGGAGGAGGCTGTGTATACGTTGAAACGGGACACCAGACATTTCGCTAAGAGACAGCTCACCTGGTTTCGCCGGGAACGGGATGTGCTATGGATCAACAAACCGGATTATGCGTATGACGATACCCGCATTCTGCAGCATATCATTTCAGTGCTGAGAGAGAGGCGTATTATGTAAACTATATAAACGTATCGGCAAAGAACAGTACTACACAGCACTTGACAGAACGAAATGAGATCAACACTAATTAGAGAAAGGCAGTCTTTTTCATGAAAAATACGAATTCCATCAATATTACAGATCTGACCAGTCAATACGCACGCTTCGGTATTTCGGAACCGGTAGTCCGGTTCGGAGAAGAGATTCTTGCTTCCCTGCAGGAGCGCTTCCGGCAAATTGACGAGACGGCAGAATATAATCAATTGAAAGTGACTCTGGCCATGCAGGAATGCCGGGTCAGCGAGGCGTGTCTCCTTGGCACTACTGGTTACGGCTACAATGACCTGGGCCGGGATACGCTGGAGCAGGTATATGCATCCCTTTTCCACACGGAGGATGCGCTGGTGCGCCCGCAGATCACCTGCGGCACCCATGCGCTGGCGCTGGCCCTGATGAGCAATCTGCGGCCCGGCGACGAACTGCTTTCTCCGGTAGGTAAACCATACGATACGCTGGAAGAAGTGATCGGCATCCGCCCCTCTAAAGGTTCCCTGAAAGAATACGGCATTTCCTACAGACAAGTGGATCTTTTACCTGATGGTTCCTTCGACTATGAGGGCATCCGTGCCGCTCTCAGTGAGCGGACGAAACTCGTCACGATCCAGCGCTCCAAGGGCTACCAGACAAGGCCCACACTCTCAGTGGCCAAAATCGGCGAATTGATCCGTTTTATCAAAGAGATTCGCCCGGATGTCCTCTGCATGGTGGATAACTGTTACGGAGAGTTCGTGGAGACGATCGAACCCACCGATGTGGGGGCGGACATGGTGGTGGGCTCCCTGATCAAGAACCCCGGAGGCGGCCTGGCCCCCATAGGAGGCTACATCGCCGGAAGAAAGCAATGCGTGGAGAACGCCGCATTCCGGCTCACGTCCCCCTTACCGGCTGACCTCTCCGGGGCTGGGCAAAGAAGTGGGTGCTTCCCTCGGGGTTTTGTCATCCTTCTACCAAGGTTTATTCCTGGCCCCCATCGTAACGGCAAGCGCTTTAAAAGGGGCTGTTTTTGCCGCCAATATCTATGAAAGGATCGGTTTCCCAGTGGTGCCGAACGGAAAGGAGAGCAGACACGACATCATCCAAGCCGTTAGCTTCGGTTCCCCTGAGGGCGTGATCGCTTTCTGCCAGGGAATCCAGGCAGCAGCTTCGGTGGACAGCTTTGTGACCCCAGAACCCTGGGATATGCCTGGCTACGATTCCAAGGTGATCATGGCCGCAGGAGCCTTCGTATCCGGTTCTTCCATAGAACTTAGCGCGGATGGTCCTATCAAACCACCCTACGTGGTCTACTTCCAGGGCGGCCTGACCTTTCCCCATGCTAAGCTTGGCATCCTGAAAACCCTGCAGAACTTGATGGATCAGGGAGTGGTGACGACGGATTTTCATAAAACCGAGCATGGAAATAACTAAGGCGAACCTAACTTTTAATATATTTTTTACCAATTTTTGTATACATAAAAAATCTGTTGTGATAAAATGAGCGTTGAGAAAGGAGAACCTGAATCATATGCGCAAGAATAACTGGGCCTGTTTTCTGCTTGTTCTGGCAGGGATCGTTATAGGTGGTTTTATCGGTAATCTTTTTCCGAGTACGTGGCTGAATTATGGACAATCATTCGGTCTGTCTTCTCCATTGGTGCTGGATCTCGGTATTTTGAGCGTTACATTTGGCCTGTCGATCAAGATCACGATCGCAAGCATAATCGGTATAGCTTCGGCAATCATAATTTATCGTTTGATATAGCGGTCATGACACAGTTGGACAGGCAGCATGATAGAAGGTTTGCCGTATGCAGCATATGGAAAAGGTCTCCGGTGTTATCAGACCGTCCCGTCGTTTAAGGAGAGAAGCTGTCGGGAAAGAGGTTGCATGAAATCAGGCAAGTTTGAGAACAATGAATATTACAGAATGCAAAATCTTCCATATGAGAAATTTCTTACCTATGGAAGCAGGGCTCTGACAGATTCGGAGCTTCTGGCAATTTTGCTGCGAACGGGCACACGCAGTATGAATGCATGCATGCTCGGAGAGGAAGTATTGACGAAAGCCGCCTGTTACGGGAATGGCCTGGCGGGATTGTACCATATCCCGATCGGCAGTCTGAGACAGATCGACGGCATCGGTGAAGTGAAAGCGATTCAGCTTAAGACTGTGGCGGAGTTAAGCACCAGAATGGCACAGTCTAAGGCAAAAGACAGGCTTTCCTTTCGAAATCCCGGTTCTGTAGCCGATTACTATATGGAACGGTTCCGCCATGAAAATGTGGAATATATTATGCTTCTTCTGGTGGACAGCGGCATGCATCTGATCGAAGAACACATTCTTTCCAAAGGAACGGTCAATGCTTCCCTGATATCTCCCAGAGAGGTTTTTATCTGTGCATTGCAGGTCCAGTCGGCAGGAATCATGCTGCTGCACAATCACCCGGGCGGCAATCCGATTCCCAGCGACAATGACTTCAAGGTGACGGAACGCATCAGAAAGGTCGGTGCGCTGACGGATATCCCCCTTCTGGATCATATTATTATCGGGGATCATCAATACTTTAGCTTCAAAGAGAGCGGATTAATGGCAGAAATGCCGGATTCTGGAATACAAAGTAACTGGAAAGAGAGGAATGGCTGTAGTGGCTAACAATGCATTTGGAATTGATCTGGGAACAAGTAACATCAAAATATACAATCGTGCGGATGATGAGGTTTTCGTAGAGAAGAATATGATTGCCATCGAAAATAAGAAGAATCTTTTCGCTTACGGAGATTCTGCATTTGAGATGTATGAGAAAGCGCCTGGCAATATTCATATCTCTTATCCTCTGAGCAACGGTGTCATAGCCGATATTCAGAATATGGAGCTGCTTGTGAAGTATTTTCTGAATGATATGATGAAGGGCAATATCAAGCCGGCTGATTATTATATTGCTGTTCCCTGGGATGTAACGGAAGTGGAGAAACGCGCTTTTAAAGATCTGATCAAGGAATCCAATGTCAAAGCCAGGAAAGTCATGGTAGTGGATAAGGCTGTAGCCGACGGCCTTGGTCTCGGTATTGATGTCAAGAACTCACAGGGGGTACTGGTTGTCAATGTGGGATTTGACACCACAGAGATCTCCATTCTGTCCCTGGGCGGTATCGTGTTGAGCAAACTGATCAAGGTAGGCGGCCGCAAATTTGATGATGCCATCAAGGCGGCGGTACGCAGGGAATACAGTCTTATCATCGGCGGCAAGACGGCGGAAGTGGTGAAAATATCGCTCCTGGAACTGGAAGAATCCCAGACTGGGGCCGTTGTCTACGGAAGAGATATCGTTACGGGGCTGCCGGTTGAGCGTGAAATACCGACCAAGTTAGTCGACGAATGTCTTATTGAACATTTTAATACGATCATAGACAATGTAAAAGTGATTCTGGAGCGCACGCCACCGGAACTTGCAGCAGATATCTATCGGCATGGGATCTATCTGACGGGCGGCGCTTCCCAGGTAAGCAAACTGGCACAGCTTATGAGCAGGGGAACCGGACTGAAAGTCAATGTCACAGACAATCCCGTGACCAGTGTTGCGCTTGGACTGGCCAAGATTATCAATGAGGATAATTATAAAACGGTAGCATATGCAATAGAAGGAATGAGTAAATGAGTCCGATCGTAAGAAGAAAAGGAGAGAAATTTACTTTACCAAGTAAATATCTCCTTTTTATTTTAACAATCCTCTGCACCGGACTGGTGCTTCTGACTTTTAACACAACCATGTTCAGCGATCCTTTAAGTTCGGCTGCAGGCTATACGATCGTTCCCTTCGCGGAAGGAATCAGTGCGGTAGGCAGCTGGCTTGCCAATCGTTCCGAGGAACTGGTGCAGATCAGGGATCTGATCGCCGAGAATGAGAATCTGAAGCAGCAGGTTGATGAACTGACCATCGAGAATACGAGACTGCAGCAGGATCGGTATGAGCTGACAAATCTGAGAGAATTATACAGTCTGGACGCACAGTATGACGAATATGAGAAGACCGGGGCGCGCATTATTGCCAGGGATTCCGGGAACTGGTTCTATTCTTTCGTGATCAATAAGGGGGAGCAGGACGGTATCGCCGTAGATATGAATGTGATGGCCGGCAGTGGTTTGGTTGGCCGCATAGTGGATGTTGGCCCGAATTGGGCGAAGGTGAAGGCGATCATTGCGGACGATTCCAACGTCAGTGCCATGGTCCTGTCCAGTTCTGATAACATGATTGTATCCGGCAACCTGAAGCTTTACGCTACAGGCGTGATAGAGTTTGAACAGTTGATCGACAGCGCCAATGCGGTGGTGGAAGGGGATAAGATCGTCACTTCCAATATCAGTGACAAGTATCTGCCCGGCATTCTGATCGGTTATATCAGCAAAATTGATCAGGATGCCAATAATCTGACCAAATCCGGCAATATAACGCCGGCAGTGGACTTTGAGCATTTGGAAGAGGTACTTATCATCAAACAGCTGAAACAGACGATCGAAGAATAGCAGAAATGCTGCAGGTGGGATATGAATATTAAGTTGAAACTGAAACGTGGATTGATCACGGCCCTTTTAATCTTCATATGTTTTTTATTGCAGTGCACCGTATTCCGCAGCCTGGCGTTCGGAGGAATTGTGCCGAACCTGTTGATTGTACTTACGGCTTCCTTTGGATTTATGCGCGGGGAAAAGACAGGGCTTTTGATCGGGTTTTTCTGCGGTCTTCTGGTAGATATTTTTTTTGGAAATACAATCGGATTTTACGGGCTGCTGTACATGTACATCGGTTACATGAATGGTAAATTCTGTACCATCTTTTATCCGCAGGATATAAAGCTCCCCATAGCGCTTATTCTTGGAAGCGATCTTTTCTATGGATTTATCTGTTACGTGATCATGTTTTTGCTGCGCAGCCGTTTTGATCTCGGGTATTATTTTTTAAATATCATACTGCCTGAGATTGTTTATACGATTGTTGTTACTATTTTTTTATATCCGCTCATTCTCTGGATTAATACCAGTTTGGAGCGCAGTGAACTAAGGAGTGGAAAGAAGTTTGTTTGATCATATACTGGAACGCATTAAAGAAAATTTTTTGAATATGATCACTTCCAGACTGCTCATACTCGTATTTGTTTTATTCGGTATGGGCGGATACCTGATCTATACGATCTTTCAGCTGCAGATCGTTAAGGGAGAAGAATATTTCAATAATTTTCAACTGAGGATTACGAGGGAACGCACGATTCCGGCCACCAGGGGCAATATTCTGGATTGTAACGGAAATTTGCTGGCCTATAATGAGCTGGCCTATTCGGTCACGATCGAAGATGTGTACGAATCGGGCCGGAAAAAGAATGCCCGGTTAAATGCTACGATCCATCATCTTATCACCCTGATCGAGCGCTGCGGCGACAAGATTATCAATGATTTTCATATTGTGCTGGACAGCAACGGCAACTATCGATACAGTGTGGAAGGAACACAGCTTCTGCGTTTTCTGGCGGATGTCTACGGTCATGCCACCATTGACGACGACGATTTCAAAGAAAAAGAGAAGACTGCCACCCCCGATGAAGTGATAGCATATCTGTGCAGCACTGCCAGGTATGGGATCGGTAATTACACTGACCCGGATGATTCTTCCACTTTTGAAGCGGGGCTTGGCTATACGAAAGAAGAAATTCTCAAAATCATTACCATCCGTTTTGCCATGAGTGCCAACAGCTACCAGCGTTATATTGCCACCACGGTGGCCAACAATGTGTCCGAAGAGACGGTGGCTGTGGTGATGGAGAATGCGGATGTCCTGGACGGTGTTTCCATTGCGGAAGGTACTGTCCGTAAATATAACGACAGTATCTATTTTGCACAGATCATCGGCTATACCGGAAAGATCAATCCGGAAGAACTGCAGCTGCTGCAGGAGCAGGATGATTCCTATGATCTGAACGATACGGTAGGGAAATCCGGCATAGAAGCATCCATGGAGATGGAGCTGCAGGGAAATAAGGGATCCGAGACGGTTTTTGTGGACAATCTGGGTAAAGTGATCGAGACAAGCGACAGAACGGAACCTTCGGCCGGAAACGATGTGTGGCTGACCATGGATACCGACCTGCAGAAGGCATGTTATCATATATTGGAATCCAAGCTGGCAAGCATATTGCTTAAGAGCCTGGAGAATATTAAAGAATATCATGTACCGGAGGGCGGCAGCGGCGGAAACATCATTCTTCCGATCTATGATGTTTATTTTGCATGCATTAATAATAATATCATTGATACTGCTCATTTTGCAGAGGAGGATGCCAGGGAAACGGAGCGCCTTGTCCACCAGACATTTACAGACAGGAAAGCGCTTGTTCACGCAACGCTTCGTGAGGAGCTGGAAGAGACCTGTACGCCATATAATCTGTTAGATAAAGAGTATCAGAATTATGAGAGCTACATTGTTTCGATGCTGTACGACGACGACATCATCATGCGGTCGGCGGTTGACAAAGAGGATGAGACCTATATCGCCTGGACGACCGATGAGGTGATCAGTCTAAATGAATATCTGAATTACACCATCGCCAGGAACTGGGTCAATGTCCCTAAATTAGATATTGACTCCCGGTATTCTGATTCTATTGAGATCTATCAGAAGCTGATTGAATATATTTTTACCAGTCTCGATAAAGACCTTACCTTTGATAAGCGCATATACCGTTATATGATCAATAACGATGAATTGACAGGCAGGCAGATCTGCCAGCTGTTGTTGGAGCAGAATCTGGTGGAGATTCCGGATGAGGAGCTGCAGCAGTTTAAGTCGGGCGCAGAGACCGCTTACGTTTTCATGCGGAACCGGATCGAGAATCTGGATATTACGCCTGCACAGCTGGCTCTCGATCCTCATTCAGGCTCTATTGTTGTCACGGATGTTAATAACGGTAATGTGCTGGCCATGGTATCTTATCCCAGTTACGATAACAATAAGATGGCCAATGGCGTGGATGCGGCTTATTTTGCGGCCTTACAGGACGATTTGTCGTCTCCGCTTATCAACTATGCAACACAGCAGAGAACCGCTCCTGGTTCAACTTTTAAGATTGTAGCAGCCACCGCCGGATTAACGGAAGGCGTAATCTCTCTGACAGATACGATCTCCTGTACGGGAATCTTCGAGAAGATATCTCCGCCGCCAAAGTGCTGGCGTCTTTCCGGACATGGATTTTTGAATGTGACAGGCGGCATTCAGCATTCCTGCAACGGCTTTTTCTATGAAGTCGGTTACCGGCTGGGAATCGTGGGAGATACGTACAACAATGACGTTGCGCTCAATAAGCTGGCGAAAGCGGCTGATCTGTTTGGATTATCGGAGCCTTCCGGTGTGGAGATCGAAGAGTATACGCCGGAAATATCCAGTGAGGACGCCGTTCGTTCGGCCATCGGACATGGCACGAATAACTATACCACCGCGGGTCTTGCGCGATACGTTACAACTGTTGCCAACAGCGGAACATGTTATAATTTAACATTGATAGATAAAATAGAAAACCAGAACACGGGTCTTGTTCTTGAGCACGAGGCACAGGTTCGCAGTCATATTGATATGGATCAGGCTTACTGGGATGCCATTCATACCGGCATGCGCAGGGTAGTGGAGGCCAAAGCATACTATGCGGATCTTGATGTCAATGTGGCCGGTAAAACTGGTACGGCGCAGGAGGACAGAAGCCGTCCGAATCACGCGCTTTTTATCAGTTATGCACCCTATGAGGATCCGGAAATATCCGTTACCGTCCGCGTGGCCAACGGTTACACTTCAAGTTACAGCGCACAGATCGCAAAGGACGTCTATGCATATTATTATGGATTAAAAGACGAAGACGAGATTATCACAGGAACTGCAGGCTCCCTGGTGGGTGGTGTGGTCAATGAGGATTGATGTCGGCTGGTCATAGATACAGGGAGGAGAATTCGATGAAAAATCCGGTTATTATCAAAAGCTTTCCAAACGGCCTCTCCATCTGGCTGGATGAGGAAATGCCCTTTTCTCAGTTGATTCAGGAGATTGCCTTCAAATTCAAAGAATCGGCACATTTCTTTAAAGATGCAAGTATGGTACTCTCTTTTGAGGGAAGGGGACTGTCCGATTTTGAAGAACGGCAGATCGTCAATACGATATCGGCCAACTCTTCCCTGAATATTGTCTGTATCATTGGCAAGAATGAGGAGACTGACAAAAATTACATCAAGGCATTACAGAAGTTATCCCTGCATCAACAGGCCATGGAGAATGCGGGACAATTCTATAAAGGGACGTTGAAAGACGGCCAGACGCTGGAAACAGAGAACAGCGTCATTGTTTTAGGGGATGTATATCCCGGTGCCTGCGTTGTATCCAATAAAGATATCGTCATACTGGGCGGCCTCTACGGACAAGCCTATGCCGGAGGAAGCGGAGAAGAGGGCCACTTTGTGGTTGCGCTTGAAATGTCACCAGAGAAATTAAAGATCGGTGATTTCAAATATAAAACATCAGAAAAACAGAGCAAATGGTCAATCAGACCAAAGGTTCAGCCAAAGATTGCTTATGTGGAAGACGGAAGAGTGCTAATGGAGCCGATTACCAAAGAATTACTGAACAATCTGCCTGTGTAGAATATCGTAGACGATATAATGAATTGTGGCAGAGCAAGCCATATCCGGCCTGCTCTTGTTCAGGGGACGATAATACATCATATTGAGGAGGTCAGTAAAAGATATGAGTGAAGTAATTGTCGTCACATCAGGGAAAGGCGGAGTAGGCAAGACCACTACTTCCGCAAACGTTGGTACGGGTCTCGCCGCTATGGGTAAGAAGGTAATTTTGATCGATACCGATATCGGTTTACGGAATCTGGATGTGGTTATGGGCCTGGAGAACCGGATCGTCTATAATCTGGTAGACGTGGTAGAGGGAAATTGCCGCATTAAGCAGGCCATCATCCGGGACAAAAGGTATCCCACTTTATTTCTGCTGCCATCCGCGCAGACGAGAGATAAGAGCGCCGTCAATCCGGCACAGATGGTCAGAATGGTAAGTCATCTGAAGGATCAGTTTGATTATATCATCCTGGATTGTCCGGCAGGCATCGAACAGGGATTTCAGAACGCCATAGCGGGAGCGGACAGGGCGCTTGTCATTACTACTCCGGAGGTTTCCGCCATCAGGGATGCGGACCGCATCATCGGCCTGCTGGAGGCCAATGAAATACATAAGATAGATTTGATCATTAACCGGATCCGCTACGATATGATCAAAAGAGGAGACATGATGTCTTCCGAGGACGTAGTGGAGATCCTTTCCCTGCCTTTGTTAGGCATGGTTCCTGACGATGAAAATGTGGTGATCGCTACCAATCAGGGGGAGCCACTGGTCGGCAGTAATACACTGGCGGGCAAAGCCTATCAGAATATCTGTTACAGGATCCTCGGAAGAGAGGTGCCCTTTCTCGATCTGGAGAAAGGGGTTTCATTCTGGGCCAGGGTATCAGGTATCTTTCATAAGGGTTAGGGGGGATTAAGTTGTTTAAAAACATTCTAAAACGAAAAAGTTCCAGAGAAATTGCCAAAGACAGATTAAAGATCCTGTTGATATCCGACCGGGTCAATTGTTCTCCGGAGATGATGGAAATGATAAAGAATGACATCGCACAGGTAATCTCCAAATATATGAAGATCGATACGAAGAGTATGGAGATACAGATCACCAAGACCGGAAACAAGGGACGTGGGCTTAAGAACCCAACGTTGTATGCGAATATACCGATTCTGGACCTTAAGAATGATTGAGTACGGGAATGGTTAAAGAACGAAGGATAGAAAGGAGATGACCGGCATATGCTGCGGCAGTATCATATCAGGGATTATGATTTCAAACTGATTTTCTTAGTATCGGCGCTTACTGTGATCGGCATTCTTGCCATCGGCAGCGCCGCCACGGAATCTCTGCAGACCAAACAGATCGCGGGATTTGTATTGGGACTTTTTTTAATGCTGGTCATCTCTTTGTTTGACTATTCTGTGCTCCTTAAGCTTTACTGGCTGATCTATCTTCTGAATATTGCGCTTCTGGCGCTGGTTAAATTGATCGGTGTGGAAGTAAACGGTGCAAAAAGATGGGTCGTTATTATGGGTATCCAGTTTCAGCCTTCGGAAACCGCCAAGATCATGATATTATTATTCTTCGCGCAGTTTATTATGAAGCATAAAGAGGAAATGCATTCTATCAAGACAATCGGTTCCTGTGTGCTGCTTTTTCTGCCGCCGGTGGCTTTGATCTACAAGCAGCCGGATATGTCCACCAGTATTATGGTCGGCCTGTTATTCTGCGTGATCCTGCTGATCGGAGGTATCAGCTGGAAATATGTTATCGGCGCGATCGCCGTGGCTGTCCCTGCCTTTGTGATCCTGCTGATGCTGGTCTTACAGCCGGACCAGAAAATTATCAATGGTTTTCAGCAGGAGCGTATCCTGGCTTGGATCTACCCGGAAGAGTATGCCAAGACGACGGCTTACCAACAGACCAATTCTATTATTGCAATCGGTTCCGGTATGTTGTATGGTAAAGGATATAAAACAAATGAGATCAGTTCCGTCAAGAACGGAAATTTTATTTCAGAGCCTGAAACTGACTTTATTTACGCGGTTATTGGGGAAGAATTTGGATTTGTAGGCGGCTGCACTGTAATTGTGTTATTGATTTTAATCTCATTTGAATGTATTATGGTAGCTAGGA
>OFGO01001985.1_pt1 | contig 12999 bp, 17 predicted proteins | sample 1521761 | NCBI WGS metagenome assembly OFGO01 (sample SAMEA3504128, study PRJEB24116) | mouse gut metagenome | biome: mouse gut; feature: mouse-associated habitat; material: faeces | place: Denmark | collected 2011
GTGACCACGTCCTCGATAATCGCCACCCGGTCCCCGTTCTGGGGCTTGTACCCTACCATCGCCCCACCCTCGCCGTGGTCCTTGGCCTCCTTGCGGTTGAAGCAGTAGGGCAGGTCCCGGTTGTGGTTCCGGAAGAGAGAGGCCGCAGCCGACACCGCCAGAGGTATCCCCTTGTAGGCCGGGCCGAAGAGACAGTCGATCCCGTCGGGCAGGTTCTCCTGGATGCAGGCGGCGTAGTAGTCCCCCAGCCTGGCCGCCTGGGCCCCCGTCTTGTAGTTGCCCGTGTTGACAAAGTAGGGGGTCTTGCGCCCCGACTTGGTGGTGAAGTCCCCGAAGGTGAGCACGCCGGAGCGCACCATGAAGGTGATGAATTCCTCTTTGTACGTCATACGAAAAACTCCTTTTCTCTGTGTGTCCGGCGGCGCCGGCGGGCTAAATTGGCCTTAACGGTTTATTATACCACCCTTTTGGCCGCCGCACAAGACTTTGGTCCCGGCGGAAAATTAACATGTTCCCCGCCCGGTTTTCATATATTAGACCAGCAAAAGGCCCCCGCCGGCCTATTCGGAAAAAGGAGCGTTGTGTTATGGATAAGCGCGGAAATCAAATCAAAATCTTTTTTATCGAAAAGAGGTGGTGGTCCGCCGCCGCCTGCCTCTGCCTGGCCGCGGTGATGTTCTACGTGGTCAACTACCCCGCCGCGATCGGGGCCTCCGCCGCTACCCGGCAGCTGCCCATCTACTGCGTCCAGCGGGACCAGAAGCTGGTGGCCGTCAGCTTCGACGCCGCCTGGGGTGATGTTATTTTGCGGCACGCACGATGAGGGTTGAAATAACCAGCAATTTCCCGTTTTCAAGTATATATTATAACAATGAAGCGCCCAAAGTCAAATAGGCTTTGGGCGCTATCTTTCTATTGAGGTGGTATACATGATTGAACGGCTTATAAACCTGGAGCGTCCATACGGAGAACCGGAGTACAGCAGACTTTCGGAGCAGATCGCCCAGATGAAGCAGCAGCTTTGCTTTCAGCTCAACCAAGAGGGTCGAAACCGGCTGGAACAATTGACAGACATCTTCATACGCCAGGAAACAGCCATACTGCATGACGCTTTTGCGGACGGCTTCTGGACAGAGGTAGAACTGATGCTGGACTTTCAGAAGCGAAAATAACCCAGCAAGGTACAAGTGGCTTTACTGTCCTGCTTTTACAATCGCTTCAATCAAGCCTTGCAACATCTTGTCCACTGGCTCCTGATACTTTACGTCCAACTGTTCCAGCTTGGAAATTGTCTCTGACCAAACTTCGGTGTCAACGCTGTCTCCGAACAAGAGGTAGTCGCTGCTGCATGACAGCACACGGCAGACGGTCATCAGAGAATCCAAACTGAATGTGGAATCGCCTAACTCAATGTTGGCGATAAAGCGGGGACTAAGAGAACACAATTCTCCCAGCTTCTCTCTGGTATACCCAGCCCGTTCCCGCCGCTCCCGCAGGCGGAGGCCAATTTGGGCCTTCAGTGTGTCTGTCAAGGTCATCACCTCTTATCACAAGTATAATATGTGAAAAGAGGGGTTGAAATGCGGCTATATTTCATTTATAATATGTGATACTAGATGTAATTTGGATTTATATGTTCTAAAACACAAACAGAGATGGAGGCAATTCTATGTTTTGTACAAATTGCGGAGAAAAGATCCCTTCTGGAGCCAAGTTTTGCGGACACTGCGGCAAGCCGGTGTCATCCCCAGGCACTCCCGCACCGGAAGCCGCTCAAACTGGCAGCGTTCAAACTGCACCGGCGTTATTAACTTCGCTGAAAGGGGTAAGCAAATATAAGGGAACGCCCCTTGCCGGCTACTCTGCGGCCAGCGGCACACTATCTGTCTATCAAGACCGCCTGGAGTTCAAAAGGAAAACGGGCAGTGCATTGAGCGCCCGGGGCGGTGCGATTGGTTTAGGGATTTCAAAAGCCATGGCAAAAGACGATCCAATCGAGGTTTATGAACTGGAGCAGATTTCTGAATTACGGGAAGGCAAGTATATGGGGCTGTATAATACTCTGGCCGTGGCATTGAAGAACGGGGAAGTATGGTCATTTTGTCCAGTGCTGCCAAACAGCTCTGAACCCAAGAAAATAATTGCTCTGCTAAAACCTTATATGCAGCACTGAAAAATTCAATTGGGGAGGAAATATTATGGGCGCAATTTTACTGATTGCCTACGTTGCCATAGGATATTGGGCTGTAGGACAGACCTTTTTAGGAGAACCGCTTCTTGGCAATTACCGCACGCTTCAATCGCAAAAGGTTTTATGTGCAATATTTCTTGGCTGGCTTATCATTCCCATCGTTATAATTCAACGAGTTTTGAAAGGTAGGAAGTGAAAACGATGCTAGTATCGAAAAGATTTTTGATAATTTGGGGAATCTGTATTGCTCTTGTATTAGCGGGCTGCGGTCAAGCTCAGCCAGAAAATACACCCGCCGATCAATCGGCTACGGAAAAAACAGATACACCCTCTATAAAGAGTGAGGCTGAAATAAAAGGTGATTTAGCAGAAAATCAGGACTTCTATACTCTCTTTGATTACAATTGCTATGACAGCTACGGAAATTATGCGGACAGCGCCTATTCGATTGATGAATTGACGATCACAAGAAGAAAAACTGACAAAGATGCCGGAACGGATGACATTTACGCCGCTATAACAGCCAGCAGCCCGGATAGTAAATATGTGGGGGATTTCCATCTTCTCTACTCTCTCTATGATGTGGGCGGCTGGTATCTGGAAAATATAGAATTGGAATCCGGAACGCTTGAAGCCCTTTCTCAAGTATCGGAAGCGGACGCTTTCAATATCGTACTGAATCTATTAGCTCCCCTGGGTGCGGACCTTGCTGACAGCTGGATTGACCATAGGGAAATGATTTCAGACCGGGAAGAAATTATTACCGCCGTGGTAGACTTTGATGACGGAATTATTTCTGTTTTTGGCAGCATTGAACTCTATTTCTACTATGACGGAACTGAGTGGTCACATGAGCAGACAAGTACTGATCTCGCCTATGATATCTTAGCCGATGGAACATATGAAAGCTTAGGCCATACAGGATACCCGGATTTTCTGGTAATCAGTCACGAAAATGGCGTTCCTGTTGTCAGGCGCACATCAGGTTGGGGTGGAGGAATTGATCCTTTCAAAGTAAAGGACTGGGAATTTGACTGCCTGTCCAGAGCCTATATCTACGGCGGAGGAGTGAATGGTGATATTCCGTGCGAATACCGTTTCGGAGACGATGGAAATATTTACTACTTCATCAACGGAGTACAGGACAAAACACTCTATCGCATTGCAGACCCCATCACAGATGCAGATGTTCTGTGGGAAGCGCTCAAACAGTCTGGAAACTCGTGGTAGTATCTAAAAGGTGAACTTACGGTATATCAAACTACATACTATAGCTATGAAGGCCTCGGGGTAATTCCCCGGGGCCTTATTCTGCATTTAGGAGGAATTACAATGTCCGCAAATGTTGAAACCATGTTTTATGTTCGTGAAAAGCCCTGGCATGGTCTGGGTACTGAGGTACAGGAAGCTCCCACTTCTGCTGATGCCCTGATCTGCGCCGGTCTGGATTGGGAGGTCATACAGGAGAACGTCTATACTGAGGGCGGTATCCTGGTTCCCGGTTATCGGGTCAATCTCCGCAGCACCGACAGCGCCGCCCTGGGTATCGTGTCCGACCGCTACAAGGTAGTGCAGAACGAGGCCGCTTTCCAGTTCACCGATGATCTCCTGGGTGCTGGCGTGACCTACGAGACTGCCGGTGCTCTCCAAGGTGGCCGCAAGGTCTGGATGCTGGCCCGTATGCCCCACCGCTATATCATCGCTGGGGACGAAATCGCTCCCTATCTGGTTGTGATGAACTCCCACGACGGCAGCTCCGGCATCAAGGTTGCCATGACCCCCATCCGGGTGGTGTGTCAGAACACTTTGAATCTGGCCCTCAACAGCGCCAAGCGTATCTGGACCACCAAACACACCGAGAACGTCATGAGCCGGGTTTACGAGGCTCAGGAGACGCTGGGACTGGCCGAAAAGTACATGGGTGAGCTGGGCCGTGGCATTGATACCCTGTCCAGGATCAAGCTGACCGATAAGAAGGTCGCAGAGTTCATGCAGGAGTTCTTTCCTGTTGACACTGATATGCCCGATGTGCAGCGGAAGAACAATCTGCGTCTGCTGGAGGACATGAAGGCCCGGTACTGGGATGCTCCCGATCTCTCCCATGTGGGGAAGAATGGCTACCGTTTCGTCAATGCCATCAGCGACTTTGCCACCCATGCCAATCCCATCCGCAGGACGAAGAATTACGATGAAAATCTGTTCCTGCGGACTGTCGAGGGCAATCCCATGATCGACAAGGCGTACAAAATGGTACTAGCGGCAGCGTAAGGAGGTATTGAAATGTCTGCAAAAATTTTGGTGTCTACTGAGGGTATGTCCTACGCTGACTGGCTGGAGTACCGGAAGCAGGGTATCGGCGGCTCGGACGCCTCCGTGGTCTGCGGGATCAACCGCTACAAGTCCCCTGTGGAGCTGTGGCTGGATAAAACGGGCCAGCTCCCGCCCCAGGAGGCCGGGGAGGCTGCCTATTGGGGGACACAGCTTGAACCCTTCGTCCGGGCCGAGTTCACCAAGCGCACGGGGATTGAGGTCAGCCACAAGAGCGAACTGCTCCAGAGCGAGGAGTACCCCTTCATGCTGGCGAACCTAGACGGAACCTGTGAAGTCCCTGAAGTTGGGACGTGCATCTTTGAGGCGAAAACCGCCTCCGCTTACAAGGCTGGGGAATGGGAGGACACCATCCCCGACGAGTATATGCTTCAGGTACAGCACTACATGGCCGTGACCGGATACGCCGGGGCCTATATCGCCGTTCTCATTGGAGGCAACACCTTCAAATGGCGGTTTGTGGAGCGTGATGAGGAATTGATTTCTATGCTCATTGAGCTGGAAACCGCTTTCTGGAACCATGTGCAGGACGGTACGCCCCCTCCGCTGGATGGCTCCAATGCTTGTGCCAAGTTCCTTGCCGACCGTTTCCATGACAGTATCCCCAAATCCCACATCACCCTGCCTGACACCGCCGCTGATCTGCTGGCTCAGTACGATGAAGCCTGTGAGGAATTGGAGATTGTTACCGAGAAAAAGCAGAAGGCCGAAAATCTGTTGAAGGAGATGATGGGTGAGAACGAGGTAGGGACTGCCGGAGGCCATGTTGTGACCTGGAAAAGCGTGTCCCAGGAGCGGCTTGACAGCAAGACCTTGAAGGCCGAGCACCCCACCCTCTGCAAGAAGTACACCAATAAGACATCGTACCGCCGCTTTACTATTAAGGCGGCGAGTTAAATTTGGGAGGTTCATTATGGACAACACGAAACTGAAAGGCCGTATGAGCGGCAAAATGCAGGAGTTGCAGCAGACTACTGGAAATCAGAATATCACCGTTACCTCTGCACCGGAAACCTCTCTGGCCCCGGTGGACTCCACCTATCTGGCCCTGACCAACAACGCCCTGGACATCATCCGGGCCAACTTGAAGAGCCAGCCGTTGACGCTCGACCTGTTCGATCTGGTCAAGTCCCCCTCTGGCGGTGCTACCGTGTTTGAGGTTCCTGGGTTGGCGGGAAATGAAGCCGCCATGGATCTGACGGGCATTGTGCTGGACTACACCACTCCCAGGGCCTATTGGGATACGCCCGATCCGGTGGAGGGTACGCCCCCTGTGTGCATGAGCCAGAACAGTATCATTTCCCACGATGGGAAGTCCTGCGCTCTCTGCCCCTATAACGACTTCGGTTCCAAGGACGGGGACAGCAATGCCAAGGCTTGCAAGGAATCTGTGCTTCTGTTTCTTCTGCGGCCCAACAGCATCATCCCTCTTCTGGTGCGTATCCCTGTGACCAGCAAGCCCCGGTTCCTGAAATACTCTACTCGTCTCCTGAGTACCCTGACACCGCTTTCCAGCGTGGTTACGAAGATCACTTTGGAGAAGGCCACCAGCAAGCAGGGCAAGCCCTACGCCCTGTTCAACTTCCAGACGGTCAGCACTCTCGGCCCGGAGGAAGCGGCCCAGGCAAAGGCGTTCGGGCAGCAGTTCATGGAGATCGTGAACGCCGCCCAGATGGTGCCGGAGCTGGCACAGGCCAGCTAAGATGCTATGATGGCCCTGTCCCTGACCTACGGCGGGGATGCCGGGTCATTTATTGTCTGAAAAGAAAATTGCGAAAGGGGAAATGTTCATGAGCCGGAATCCTAAAGATGCTCCTCTCCCAGCAGAAAAATTCGAGCTGTCAACGGCCACTGCTGTTGAGATGACCGAGATCGACGGCATGGAGCAGGGGGCTGTCCTCCGCTTCACTGATGCCGGCGGGGCTGGACTATCCAGCGGGGACAAGGAACTCCGCACCTGTTACGGTGACCTCTATGTGATCGTAAACGCCCTGCGGGACTATGCCAATATGCTGGAAAGTGTGATTCCTGAGTGGGGATTAACCGGATACCATGCAGCCACCTACGAACTCCACGCCGCCCGGTGCAGAAAAATTGCAGAAAAATACGCCGACGCTATTGGTTACGACTATGATAAGGCTGTGGAGAGGTGCGAAAAACGGCGGGCCAAGGGTAGCCGCGGCGGCGATACTGGCATGGATGGTCTGGAAGCCCTGGTACGAAAACGGGAAGTCAGTCCCAAAGGATGTGAGAAGGGAGGTCAAAAGCCTGATGGCAAACAGTGAACGGGAGCGGCTTTTGGAGCGGTTGAAGGGGGTTAAAGCTCTTGCCGACCGTGGAGTTGACGGGGAACGGGGTAATGCTGCCGCTCTCCTGGCTGTCCTTATGGAAAAGCACGGTCTCACAGAAGCTGATTTGGAAGGAGCCGAGATCAGCACCCATTGGATTCGGTACAAAACTATCTATGAGCGGAAATTGTTGTTTCAGCTTGCCTATATGCACCTTGGCAGCGGTCATGCCTTTGGATGCGTCGGGAGATACACAGGCCGCCGCCGCAAAGAGGTCGGAATCAAGTGTACTCCTGCGCAGTACATCGAGATTGAGGCTGACTATCAATTCTACCGCAAGGCTCTGGAAGAGGAATTGAGTGTATTCTATTCTGCCTTTATCCAGAAAAACGAGCTGTTTCCACCTCCTGGGCTGGCCGAAAGATTGGATTCGGAACAGGTAGACCTTGATGTTATAACAAAGATGGAAGCCATGATGGAGGGAATTGAACACAGAACCAGACACAAAGCGATTGGAGACGTTGCGGATGGAAAAGAAACTTAAAATCCAGCGTGTCAGTTCGGTGTTTCTTGGACAGGTCATAGACCGCCGTATCCCCTGCGGCCTCTTTCTGGCGAAGGAGGGCCGGAAGTGGGTGGCGGTTGACAACACCACCGGGGACGCATGGACAGAGGAATTTTCTCGGAAGCGTCAGGCAATCCGCTGGCTGCGGGGAAAGTCTGAGATATAAAAGGAAGGTGTTACTATGCAGGTTTTAGTTGTTGAACCGGAGCGCAGGCCGGAAGTGCGGGAAATCAACGATTCCCTGTCGGCCATGCAGGAAATCGTAGGCGGTCTGATTCAGCCTATCTATCTCTTTGACGAACCTGTTGCACTGGTCTGCAATGACGAGGGCAAATTGCTGGACCTTCCAGCGAACCGTGGGCTACGGAATAAGGACGGCCAGATATACGATATCGTGTGCGGTACGTTCTTCCTGTGCGGTGCTCCGCCGGACAGCGATCACCTTACCAGCCTGACCCCGGAGCAGATTCAGCGGTATCAAGAACGGTTCTATGCCCCGGAGATGTTTTGGGGCCTGGATGGCCATATCGTCTGCCTGCCTCTGGAGATCGATTGAGCAATTCTATCTCTGATGGAATCCCTTGTGCCGCAGGGGGTTCCATCTCATTTTACTGATTGATTGGAGTGATAAACATGAGGGCCTTGCATCCTATGACCCAGGAGGAACGGGACTTTGCGGAGCAGCATCACGATCTGGTGATTGACTTTCTCCGCTGCAAACGCCTTCCGATGGGTGATTTCTACGATGTTGTGATCTTCGGGTATCTCTCTGCTGTGCAGCAGTATTTTCGCAATCCTCCTGCTGGCGTAAAGTTCAAGGCTATGGCGTTCCGGGCCATGAAGGATTCCGTTCTCCGGGAGGGTGAGTATCATTCCCGTGCCAAGCGTTGCGGTGTCACTGTGGGGCTGGATAATGTCAGAGGTACGCTTACAGCTCCCGAGCAGGATACAGAACGGCGAGTTGAGGGCAAGGCTCTTCTGGAACAGGCGGCAACCGTAGCCACACCAAGAGAAAGTAAAATTGTCAATCTGCTGATAGATGGCTTTGCGCTCCATGAGGCAGCACGGTTTCTGAAAATTCCAAAGGCTGTCGCCGTGAGCTGCATGGAGGACTTCTACTGCCGGGCCAGAGCCGTTATTAGCTGAGAATGGAAGGTTCAGTTGCATCGCATCGTTGAGCCAGCCTCCCTTGCGTAAGAAAACCATACTCGTCCAAGCTCCATTGCTTGCGCACTACGCTTGGACGATGGGTATCGCATGTCCTCGTATGGTTTGTCTTCCTCAAGGGGGGACTGGTTCTATCTTTTATAGAAAAGCCCCCCTGAAAGAGAATACAACAAGTATACCTTCAGGTGTTGTGTACAATTAGGGTATACTCACATTCCCCAGTTTCGCTTTTAGGCAATTATTATGCGCTACAGCTAACGGAACCTGATAGATTGTTGAAAAACCTTTCATAAGCGTTTCAATCGCATCCTGCCTGATTTGCATTTGCAGTACTGTTTCCAGTACGAGAAGTTCTAATTCCCGTAAATCATAGCGCCTTATACTGCGGAGAGAGGATATATCAAATGAAATATGTTGTGCTAATTGTAAGAGTAACTTTTCTAATTCGCTTCCTCTCAACGCTGGTTTTCCCCAAGCAACCTTATACTGATGTACGGCAGATCTGTTCTTCGGACAGACCTGTTGTGACATGGTACGCAATGCCTTCCTATTCCTGCGATAAAAGCGATAGTAACCACCTTGATGCAGTTTAGAGAATGGGCGATAGTTTAGATGTTCGTAATGTGGCTGAACACATTGCTCACAGTAATTGAGAAAGCAAAGCTGAAATCCAATTTGCGGAAGAAACTCATAATTCCCTTTAAGATGTCGCCTCCAAAACAATATTTCTTCCCAACTCAGCATAGATTTACCATATACACTGACAAACTCGCGCAAATTTTCTTTCTCTTCGTCATCAGATAAACAAAAGATTTGGCAAAGAGAATCTAACAGAGACAATTGAGCATACCTCTGACATGCTTTGTCTATCCGTGGAAACCACAGAGGGTTTTGAGTCAAAATTTCGTTGGGCTGGATTAAGTCGCCTATAGGGTCTTTAAAGATATTACGCTGGCATGCCATTATCATATTCAGCAGAAAAATCGGGTGCAAGCAAACAGGAATCATTCCTTTGGAAGAAAGGCTCAGCGCCCAGCGAATTCGCTGATCTAAAAAATCGGGATCTCCTACTGACAATTTAACCATTGCCAAAAAGCGGCAAACAACTGACCGGATGGCTGAAACGGTCTGTTCTATCTTCAGTTCTTCGTTTAACCTCTCATTTCCCCAACTGTCCAATTTATACAAAGCCTCTGTGGGCGGAATAATGGAATCATATTCCTTCTCTAGCGCTTCCAAGCAGGCAAGGCGGCGTTTAAATGCTGGAATAGTAATACTGTCTAAGGAGTTATCTCTATAGCTCGATGCCTCCGGGCATCGAGCTTTCAATTTCTCTTGCTCTTGAATGTAAAATGTTACTGCCAAATTAATAAAACGTTCAAAATCAAGTTCTTCCGTTCGGAAACTTTGCCCACATCTGAAAAGCAGCTGTTCTGCATCCTCCTTGCAGCGGTCGATATCTAATTTCTCCAAATCCCAGATGGAATCTTGTGAATTTCTGCCAGCGCCCTCCTTCAGATGCCTTTTGGAATACAGCCAGTCATAGACGCTGATGTGTTTCTTGGATGCGTCTTTGACAATTTCATTCAGCAATATCCGCGCTTTGGGTTCTGGAGACTTGGAGTAGAAATTCAATGCCCTGCTGATACATTCGTCTTGACGTTTATTATATTCACGATTTTCCTTCTTTTGTGCAGACAAGAAAATCGAATTGACCTGACTGCTTCGATAAAATGGATCATTGTCCGCAAATAAAGTTGCCTGGTCACAAACCAGTAATTTCAGTGCTCTTTTAGCAAGACCAAGCTTTTCTGGGAGTTTATTAATGAAAGCTGCTTTGACAGAAAGAATTTTCGCTTCTTCATTGACCCGCTTTGTTGTGTAGCCATATGCCTCTATCAACTCATGCCTCCAGTGTTCTGCCTGAGCCGTATAGGAAGTACCATCTCTTCCATCCTCGGTCATTGGCACGCTAGTGGGGGGAAATCCTTTTCCCCGCGGAATCAGGCAGTAATACTGCGCAGAGTCATCCGCAGTGTCTGATACGCGCCTACGTCCCATAAGGGGCCTCCTTTGCAATACAGTTAGAAATATGCGAAAAACCAAAAGTCATTTGCGAAAATTGGATGACGAAACCGGTATTTTGTGGCCTAATGGCCTTGCAATCCTTCGTGGTTGCAAATATTTCACTCAGGAGGACGTTTTATGAACAACCAGTCAGAACAGCCTACACCGCAAAGTAAGAAGCCACACAAGAGCAAAAAGGAAAAGAAAATCCATCTGCTCAGCATCCGGAGACGATTATCTAAATTATCCCTTTACATGGTAAAATCAAGCGGCAATCTGATTCCTGCATCAACCGCCAGCACCCCCAAAGCAGGTGAGCCCAGCGAGGCAGTAGAGTTAAAACAGTATTCATTCCCAAAGAGTGACTTAAAAAAAGTCAATCACCATAAAACTCTATTGACTCTATGCCGGTTCCCGGAGCTTATGGAGCAATCAGAAACAGCAGCAAAGCTGATGCTTCTGGTTTTCATGAGCCAGACCCTTCACCTGATGGTGGAATCGCTTCCGGCTCTTCCTATTCTTATCTTAGACTGCCCACCGCAAATAGCAAACACCATAATTGGTCCTCTTCTTAATGCCATTCAGGGACCACAAATTTGGAGTGGGACAGGATGGTATTTACAGCGCCCGTGGATCATACGTCCTCAGATGTCCTTAGGGGAAACAACAGTTTCCAAATTAATTATGGACTATTTGGGCGGCAATCTTCGGGACTGGAACGGGAAAAAGCGCAGCTTCTATTTCCCGTTTATTGCCTCTTCCATGGTGTTGATGCCCGGCCTTCCTGCCACAGTATCCAAGCAAATCATTAACCTTTCACCGCTGGCAATACCTATCGTTCTTGAGCAATGGAAAGCCAGTGGGGCTCGACCTATATTGAATCTAAATGATTGTCCGCTTAATGTCTATGATACAAATGGTCTTGAGGAGCTGGAGCAGTCCGCAAATCATTGCCACATGCAGATTATGACATTTCTGCGCTGGTTCTGCGGCAAAGCAAAACACATAGAACACTGGAAAAAAGATATTGAACGCTTTCGTCCTGCTGTCCGCAAAGGGCGCTTCATCCAGCCAAAATCCGATGAACAGACTGAATTTATGTGCGCAGCCCTTTCATTCTTCCTGCAATTTCTGCGTTATGCATCTGAGAAAGCTCTTTGGATCACAAAGGAGGAAGCTCAGGAAATCCTTCTCCGCTACTGGCGATGGGTATTGCCTGACTCCGCAACAGCGGAGGAAGTCCAAAGTACCAACGGGCAAGAAAACAGTCTGCCTATTTGCTATCATGATTCACAGGTGTTTTACCAGTTTTTGACTGACTGCTTCCTGCCCACCTATCAGAATCAGATACTGATTGGCGCAAAAGGAGTGTCTGGAACTATGGCAATCATCCGCAAGCTGGACGGTGAAGATTGGTTCATCACTCCGCGCAAGCAGTTCCTGAAGATCTATGCCCGCTGGCTGTCTGAGCGTCGGGCTCCCACGTTTGAGTCTGGAAGTGGAGCGGAGGTACAGCGTCAGCTTCAGGAAGCCGGGATTCCTCTGCGGGGCGAGAGCGGCAATCCTGTTACATGGCGGTACTCGTTTTACGCTGACCGCAAAGACAAGGTGGATTGCCTGGCTCTCCCCATCGAATCGCTGCCAGAATGGGTCAAAACCGTGTTCGGAGACTTGATCGGGATACCTTCTGACACGGAACCCGTTCCGACTCAATCCGAATCTGCTCTGGACGGACAGAAGGAGGTGGAAGTGCTGTGAGACAAGGGTTTTCAGAGAGCCGTCCGGCTGTTCGGGCAATTCCAGAGGTTCGGCAGGACATACGGGGATTCAAATATTTGAATCCCCGCAGCAAGTCCGATCCCATGCTGCTGCACCCCCGTGTTATGGAAGAATTGGATAATTACTTTTCGATACGCAGCGCAACATATCTATCTGGTCAACGGGAATTACTGGCCCAAGCAGCGGAAGCTGTCCTGCAAGCGGTCACCGGCACGGTTACTGCGATTCCTTTTCAGCCGGGGCTGGGAAAGTCAACGCTGATCTGGGCATTGCTTGGAGTTTTCTCCAATGAATTCCAAGAGAACACCTTGATTGCACAGGCCATCGGCGGCGTGATTGTCGTGGTGGAAAAAACCGCTGAGGCGGAGGAACTGGAGGAACTGTGCAACGGGGCCGGAGATCGGTTCCCCGTTGCCAGAGCTATCTCCGCACCCAATGACTACAATCTCTCCCAAGGCAAATGCCTGAATGGTACAGCAACCTCTTATCAAGAGTGCTCGGGCCGCAGTTGCCCCGACTCTGCCAGCTGCGGACTCATGCAGTCAGCACATCAAATCCATGTCAGCGCCAGTGATAAAATGTAAAAAAACGCCGAGGAAAAAATGTAGTTTTGT
>OFGO01001988.1_pt1 | contig 12951 bp, 9 predicted proteins | sample 1521761 | NCBI WGS metagenome assembly OFGO01 (sample SAMEA3504128, study PRJEB24116) | mouse gut metagenome | biome: mouse gut; feature: mouse-associated habitat; material: faeces | place: Denmark | collected 2011
CTGCGAATATGACGACCGGGGCAACATCGGAAAACGCTACCGCCGTCAGGATGAGATCGGAACGCCGTTCTGCGTGACTTATGACTTTGATTCCCAGGAGGACGGTGCCGTAACCGTGCGCGACCGGGATACCATGGAGCAGGAGCGGGTGAAGATCGAGGATCTGAAGGCTTATTTTGAGGAGAAGTTCAGATTTTAAGGAATTGCAGGAAAATCATTGGAACAGACTGGGCTTTACATTTCCATAGAGTTCCCAGGCTTAGGAGGAAACAAAAGATGAAAGAGGAAAATTTGTGGCTGAAATACGAAGCCGATGAACTGGACGCTCTGGAAAAGGTGTGCGGGGATTACCGCGCTTTTCTGGACGCCGGCAAGACGGAGCGGGAGTGCGTGTCTGAGATCATCCGGCAGGCCGAGGCAAAGGGTTACCAAAACCTGTACACGGCGCAGACTCTTCAGCCCGGAGACAAGGTCTATGCGGCATGGATGGAAAAATCCATCGCATTGTTCCGGGTGGGGACGGAGCCTTTGGAACAGGGCATGAACATCCTTGGGGCGCATATCGATTCCCCGCGCCTGGACCTGAAACAGAACCCGCTGTACGAGGAGAGCGGACTGGCGTATTTTGACACCCATTATTACGGGGGGATTAAAAAATACCAGTGGGTGACGGTGCCCCTGGCGATCCACGGGGTGGTCGTGCGCAAGGACGGCACCAGGGAAACCATATCCATCGGGGAACAGGAGACGGATCCGGTTTTTGCGGTGACTGACCTTCTGGTGCACCTTTCTTCCAAGCAGTTGGAGAAGAAGGCTTCCGCGGTGGTGGAAGGGGAAAACCTGGACATCCTCATCGGAAGCAGGCCCTTAAAGGGAGAGGAAAAAGACGCTGCGGCGGCGCAGATTTTAAAGCTGATCCGGGACAAATACCACATTGAGAAAGAGGACTTGATGTCTGCGGAGCTGGAGGCGGTTCCTGCGGGAAAGGCACGGGAGTGCGGCCTGGACCGGAGCATGATCATGGCTTACGGGCAGGACGACAGGGTATGCGCCTTCACGTCCATGCGGGCCATGCTGGACATGAAGCAGACGGACAGAACGCTGTGCTGCATCCTTGTGGACAAGGAGGAGATCGGCTCTGTGGGAGCAACGGGTATGCAGTCAAGATTCTTTGAGAACGCCGTGGCGGAGCTGATGAACCTGAACGGCGAGTACAGCGAGCTGAATCTGAGGAGATGCCTCTCCCGCAGCTGCATGCTGTCCTCCGACGTGAGCGCAGGCTTCGACCCCACCTTTGCGTCCTGCTTCGAGAAGAAGAACGCCGCTTTCATGGGAAAAGGAATGGTCTTCAACAAATTCACAGGCTCCAGAGGAAAGTCCGGGTCCAACGATGCCAATGCGGAATATATGGCCCACCTGCGCAGGATTCTGGATGAAAAGAAGGTGGTTTACCAGACGGCCGAGCTTGGCAAGGTGGACGTAGGCGGCGGCGGAACCATTGCCTATATCCTTGCGCTGTATGGTATGAACGTGATTGACAGCGGCGTGGCGGTGCTGAACATGCATGCTCCCTGGGAGGCTACCAGCAAGGCGGATGTATATGAGACCTATCGGGGCTATATGGCGTTTGCGGAGGGAGCGGCGCTGTAGAGGGAAGCTTCGGGGCGGATTCAGGTAAAACAATGGATATGACAACGCTTAAGAAAAAGGATTTCTATTTTGACCTGCCCAAGGAACTGATCGCACAGGATCCGCTGGAGGACAGAGCTTCCTCCAGACTGCTTGTGCTGGATAAGGACACCGGGGCAGTGTCCCATCATGTATTCCGGGAGGTGGCGGACTATCTGCGGCCCGGAGACTGTCTGGTGCTCAACGATACCAAGGTCATTCCGGCCAGACTGCTGGGGCAGCGGGAGGGCACGGGGGCTCATGTGGAGGTTCTGCTGCTGAAACGGCTGGAGAGCGATGTGTGGGAGGCTCTGGTAAGGCCCGGAAAAAAATGCCGGCCGGGCACCGGTCTTACCTTCGGGGACGGCCTGCTGAAGGCACAGGTTCTGGAGACGGGGGAGGAGGGCAGCCGCCTGATACGCTTTTTTTATGAGGGTATTTTCGAGGAGGTGCTGGACCGGCTGGGAGAGATGCCTCTGCCGCCCTATATCACCCACAAGCTGGAGGATAAGAACCGCTATCAGACGGTCTATGCGAAATATGAGGGTTCTGCTGCTGCGCCTACGGCAGGCCTTCACTTTACGCAGGAACTGCTGGAACAGATCAGGGAAAAGGGCGTGGAGATTGTGTCTGTGACCCTTCATGTGGGGCTTGGGACGTTTCGCCCGGTGAAGGAGGAGAACGTGCTGGACCATCATATGCATTCGGAGCACTATCAGGTGTCTTTGGAGGCTGCGGAGAAGATCAACCGGGCCAGAGAGGCAGGGGGCCGCATTATCTGTGTGGGAACCACCAGCTGCCGGACCTTGGAGAGCGCTGCGGACGAGGAGGGAAAAGTGCGTCCCGGAAGCGGAGACACGGACATCTTTATTTATCCGGGATACCGTTTCAAAGTACTGGACGCCTTGATCACGAACTTTCATCTGCCGGAGTCAACGCTGGTGATGCTGGTATCCGCTCTGGCAGGAAGAGAACAAGTGCTGGAGGCCTATGAGGAGGCCGTTCGGGAGAGATACAGATTCTTCAGCTTTGGGGATGCGATGATTGTAGTGTAATTTTAAGTAATCCTTGTGAATTTCTGACCCCATTCGTCTATATTTTTTTCTTGTGATGTCGCGAAAGAAATGATATACTTGTATCATTCCAAGGCGGGGGCCGCCATGAGCAAAGAGAGGTAGGAATTATGATGCAGGACAGAAGGAAAAACAAAAGGACCGATATGCCGTCAAAGCTGGTGATCAAGAGGCTGGACGGGAATGGCGGGAATGAGGTAGCTATCAATATTTCGGATATTTCCAAGACCGGTATCGGCTTCGAGTGCAAGGAAGCGCTGCAGATCGGGGAAGTATACGAGGCTTACCTGACTATATGGACAAAAGAGGTGATCCATTCTTTTCTGCAGATTGTGAGGATCGAGCTGGCGACAGACGGATATTACGGATACGGTGCGATCTTCATCGGGATGCCGGAGATGGACATCTCCAGAATAGAGGTGTACCAGACGGTGACGGGCGAATGATAAGGACAATGCAGGATACACTTTGACGTAAGAAGCCGCTGAGGCAGGCCCAATGCCGTAGGCGTGCAGAGGAGTCGGCGTGAGAGACACGGTTTTTTTCAGGAAATGTTCGTGGAGGCGGATTATAATGACGGCAGTTCTGGCGGTTTTGCTGGGACTGCTGTATTTCATGATATTCGGATTTTCCGCCCAGAATGCGGAGGAGTCCGGCTCTCTGAGCCTCCGGGTGTCAGGGAAGTTTGCCGAGATCTACAATTCTCTCTCGGGAGAGCGTATGAGCCGGGAGGATCTGGGCAGGCTGGCGGAGGGTATGGAGCATTCGGTGAGAAAGCTGGCCCATTTCGCGGAATATGCATGTATGGGAGTTTTGGTATATGGGCTGCTTTGTCAGTGGATGGAGAAGGGGAGAAGGAGATGCCTGCTGACGGCGGCGTGGGTGTTTTTGTCCGCTGCAGGGGATGAGCTGCATCAGTATTTCGTCCCGGGGAGATATGCCAGCTTTCTGGACGTGCTGCTGGACACCTGGGGCGGAGTGTGCGGAATGCTGTTTTGCATTCTCACGGTCTGGCTCTGCGGAAAGTGGGCCGGCAGAAGGGGCGCAAATCGGGGAGACGCCCCTGAGACGGACGGATCTGGTCAGGAGCGCATATGAGGTCTATAGCCTGCGGCAGTCAGAACGACGGCCGCTTTTTTCATGGAATTTTCGTTGTGAAATTCCAGACGAAGCACGCCGTCCTCGGACTCCCGGTTGTGGGTGATGCCGATATTCTTGATGCTGAGGCCCTGCTCTGCCAGCAGGGCGGTGATATGGGCCAGAGCCCCGGACTTGTCCGCAATGTCTATATACATATCATAGGAGCGCTTGATGGGGCCGCTGGAAGCGGCGATAAAGGAGTCCCTATATATGCGGGCGTTCTCAAATTCGTCGAAAAGGGCTTCGCCGCATCGGCGGTCCAGCTTGTCCTTGAACAAGGTCAGGGAACGGATATAGTCCGACAGCAGAGAGGAGATGTTCTCCGGGTTGGACAGACAGATCTGCTGCCACATCAGGGCGGAAGAAGAGGCGATCCGTGTGATGTCCCGGAAGCCTCCGGCTGCCACCATTTTCATGATGCCGTCCGCAGAGTCGCTGTCCCGCACAAGATTGACCAAGGATGCGGCCACGATATGGGGCAGGTGGCTGACGGCTGCAGTCACATAGTCGTGTTCCTGACAGTCAAGGATCAGGGGGATTGCGCCCATGCCGGCTACCAGCCTGCGGAAAGCATCCAGCTTTTCCTCAGGGACGGAAGGGGTTGGGGTGAGGATATAGTAGGCGTTTTCCAGCAGAGTGGCCTTGGAATTGGCATAGCCTATGCGCTCGCTGCCGGCCATAGGGTGTCCGCCTATGAATCTATCGTCAAGACCTGCCTCATGGACGGCCTTATGGATGGGAGATTTCACGCTGCCCACGTCTGTGAGCAGGCATTTGGGCCCTATGATTTTTCGGACGGCGTCCAGATTTTTGTCGTTTCTCTGCACGGGAGCGCAGAGAAAAATATAGCTGCAGCGGGAAAATCGAACGTCTATGGCAGGGGCAGCCTCATTGACTACACCCTCCCTCAGTGCCAGAGAAAGGGCTTTTTCGTTGATGTCGTAGGCAATGATTTCCGCGTCGGGGACGGATGCCCGGAGCGCCTTGGCGATGGAACCTCCTATCAGGCCCAGACCGATGAATCCGAAGATGGAGCTGGTCATGATCGTACCTCTTTTCTGAAGCGGTTTTTTGCAGCGGCGTCTGCCGGCTTCCCCACGGGGCGTAGGCCGCGCCGCTTTGCGGCAGGGACGTCCTGCCCGCAGTCGCGCTTATTTCTCCAACCATACCATTTTAAGGCCTGAAAAGCAACAGAATGAATAAATTTTTGCTCTACACACAATATTGTCTTGTAAAAAATGCAGTTCTCTAGTAAAATAAGCATATGGGTCTTGAACAAAATTTCCTTTATCATGTCAATATGCCCAAATCACATAAAAAATGGAGGAAAGTCAAATGAAAGTTTACACAACTGACAAGATTCGCAATGTGGTTCTGCTGGGACACGGCGGAAGCGGTAAGACCAGTCTGGCGGAAGCATTTGCGTATCTTTCCGGCATTACATCCAGAATGGGGAAGGTGACCGACGGCAACACCCTCAGCGACTACGGCAAGGAAGAGCAGAGGCGCAAGTTCTCCATCAACACCTCCGTGATTCCCATAGAGTGGGAGGGCTGCAAGATCAACGTGCTGGATGCTCCCGGTTATTTTGACTTTGTGGGCGAGGCTGAGGAGGCCGTCAGCGCTGCCGGAGCCGCCATTATTGTGGTGAACGGCAAGGCGGGCATCGAAGTCGGCACCCAGAGGGCATGGGAGCTTTGTGAGAAATATAAGCTGCCTAGATTTGTCTATGTCTCCAATATGGATGTGGACAACGCTTCCTTCCGTCAGGTGGTTGAGGATATGACAAATCTTTACGGCAAGAAGATGGCTCCTTTCAATCTGCCTATCCGTGAAGATGAGAAGTTTGTAGGATATGTGAACGTAGTTTCCGAGACGGGACACCGCTGGAAGGGAAAAGAGGTGGTGGACTGCGAGATTCCTGAGTACAACAAGCCGAATCTGGAGATATGCCGGGATACCTTGATGGAGGCTGTGGCCGAGACCAGCGAGGAGATGATGGAGCGGTATTTCGGCGGGGAGACCTTCTCCGAGGCGGAGATCAGGGCAGCTCTGCGCACCAATGTCTGCGACTGCAGCATTTTCCCGATGACCATGGGCTCCAATGTGCTCTGTCAGGGCGTGTATACGCTGCTTGACGATATCGTGAAGTATATGCCCAGCCCTGAGAACCGCAAGGTGGCAGGCATCAACATGAAGACGAATGATATCTATAACGCGGACTATGACTTCTCCAAGGCGAAGTCGGCCTACGTCTGGAAGACTATCGTGGATCCCTTCATCGGTAAGTATTCCTTGATCAAGGTGAATTCCGGCGTTCTGAAGACGGACGATCTGATCTATAATGTGGACAAGGACATAGAGGAGAAGGTGGGCAAGCTTTATATCATGCAGGGCAACAAGCCCATGGAGGTTCCGGAGCTTCATGCCGGTGACATCGGCGCGCTTGCCAAGCTCACCGGCGCAAGGACGGGCAACAGCCTTTCCACCAAGGCCACGCCCTTAAAGTTCGGCAAGTTCGAGATCTCTACCCCTTATACCTATATGCGCTATAAGCCCAAGAACAAGGGGGATGTGGATAAGATCTCTCAGGCGCTGCAGAAGATCACCCACGAGGATCTTACCGTGAAGGTGGTGAACGACGCGGAGAACAGACAGACCCTGCTCTATGGCATGGGCGACCAGCATCTGGACATTATCGTCAGCCGCCTTTTGAACGAGTATAAGGTAGAGGTGGAGCTGACCCAGCCCAAGGTGGCGTACAAGGAGACCATCCGCAAGCAGTCGGATGTGGAATATAAATACAAGAAGCAGACGGGCGGCCATGGCCAGTACGGCCATGTGAAGATGCGCTTTAGCCCCTCCGAGGATCTAGAGACCGCCTATGTCTTCGATCAGGAGGTAGTGGGCGGCGCCGTGCCCAAGAACTATTACCCTGCAGTGGAAAAGGGGCTGCAGGAATCCGTGATCAAGGGGCCCTTGGCCGCGTATCCTGTGGTGGGTGTGAGGGCGGTTCTCTACGACGGCTCCTACCATCCGGTAGACTCCTCCGAGCAGGCCTTCAAGATGGCCACGATTCAGGCCTTCAAGAAGGGCATTATGGAGGCTCATCCCGTGCTGCTTGAGCCCATTGTATCGCTGAAGGTCACTGTGCCGGATGCCTATACGGGAGACGTTATGGGCGACCTGAACAAGAGGAGAGGGCGTGTTCTGGGAATGAATCCTCTGGCCGGAGGAAAGCAGGTCATCGAGGCGGAGATCCCCCAGAGCGGCTTGTTCGGCTACTGCACTGATCTGCGCTCCATGACGGGAGGCAGGGGAGATTACGCCTACCAGTTCATACGCTATGAGCAGGCTCCCTCGGATGTGCAGGAGAAGGAGGTTGCGGCAAGGGCGGCCAGTGTTGCGGAGAACAATACAGAGGACTGATCTTTGCAGAGGGCTGACCTTTGGGCTGACAGACTGATTCGGCAATAGAAATAGAAGGAAATAGTGCGACCCGCCCATGGGGCCTCATAGGCTGACAAAGGGCGGGTCGTTTTTATGAGGAGATCGGTCTTTAGGGAAAAGGATTTCGGGCGGTTTTGGATAAAATGACAGTTTTCTTGTTGACAGATGTATGCAAACAAGTTAAAATAAGATCAATTTCCTGCTGGGGAAACGGAGTTAAAACAGAATAGGACAAGACATGGAAGAGGAGTATTAAGAATCGTCGAACTTTCAGAGAGCCGTCGGCGGGTGCGAGACGGCAGCGAGAGATTCCCAACTGGCCTCGGAGTCTTATGCCCAAAGCGCAGAGCGTGTGTAGGGCATAGCGGGTTATTCCGTTATCGATAGAAAAGTGCGCAGATTCAAGAAGGATGGAAGGATTGCTCCGAAGGACAGGGAGCGGCGGAATATCCGGCATCTTGTGGGAGCCTGCGAATTAGAGTGGTACCACGGAAATGAAGCCCTTTCGTCTCTAAAAGCGAGAGGGCTTTTTTATGTATCTAAAGTGCCCGGGTTCAGAATGCAGGAGGGACAAGACGACCTCGGAACAAAGATGCTTTGTGCCTGCAGACGGAGGACGGAACCGGAATGAAGGGCATGAATTTTGAATCGGATTAAAGAACTGGAATGGGAGGTAAACGAGTATGGCAGCACCTTACAACCACCATGAGGTGGAAAAGAAATGGCAGGCTGTCTGGGACGAGGAGCATGCGTTTCGGACATCCGACGATTATTCCAAACCCAAATATTATGCATTGGTAGAGTTCCCCTACCCTTCAGGACAGGGGCTCCATGTGGGTCATCCCAGACCCTATACGGCGCTGGATATCGTGGCACGCAAGCGCAGGATGCAGGGCTATAACGTTCTGTATCCTATGGGATGGGACGCCTTCGGGCTTCCCACGGAGAATTACGCCATAAAGAACCACATTCATCCCAAGATCGTCACCAAGAACAATGTGGAGCGCTTCAAGGGGCAGCTTCATGCGCTGGGCTATTCCTTCGACTGGGAGAGGGAGGTGAACACTACCGACCCTGACTATTATAAATGGACCCAGTGGATTTTCCTGAAGCTCTTCAAGGCGGGGCTTGCCTATAAGACGGAGATGCCTATCAACTGGTGTACCTCCTGCAAGGTGGGACTTGCCAACGAGGAGGTAGTGGGCGGCGTCTGCGAGCGCTGCGGCGCGGAGGTGGTCCGCAAAGTGAAGAGCCAATGGATGCTGAAGATCACGGAATATGCCGACAAGCTGTTGGAGGGGCTTGACACTGTTGATTATGTCGAACGTGTGAAGGTTTCCCAGAAAAACTGGATCGGGAAATCTCAGGGAGCCGAGGTGGACTTTTCCATCACGGGAAAGGACGAGAAGCTGCGGATCTACACTACCAGACCGGACACGCTGTTCGGAGCCACCTATATGGTTGTGTCCCCGGAACATCCCATGATTGAGAAATATAAGGAGGAGATCAGAAATTACGATCATCTTGTAGCGTATAGGGAGCAGGCGGCCAAGAAGTCTGATTTCGAGCGCACGGAGCTGGCTAAGGAGAAGACCGGGGTGCAGATCGACGGCCTCACCGCCACCAATCCGGTGAACGGAAAGGAGATTCCTATCTGGATATCGGACTATGTGCTGATGACCTACGGCACGGGCGCCATCATGGCGGTTCCCGCCCACGACGAGAGGGACTGGGATTTTGCGAAAAAGTTCGGGCTGCCCATTATCGAGGTGGTGGCGGGAAGTCCCGTCAGTGTTCAGGAGGCGGTGTACACGGATGTAGCCACGGGAACGCTGGTGAACTCCCAGTTTCTGGACGGCCTTTCCGTGGCGGAGGCAAAGGAGAGGATCATCCAATTTCTGGAGGAGAAGGGCATCGGCCAGAGCAAGACCAATTTCAAGCTCAGGGACTGGGTATTCTCCAGACAGCGCTATTGGGGGGAACCCATTCCCATTGTGAAATGCGATAAATGCGGCTTTGTTCCCTTGGACGAGAGCGAGCTGCCTCTGATGCTTCCCGAGGTGGAAAGCTATGAACCCACGGACAACGGAGAGTCGCCTCTGGCGGCCATGGAGGAGTGGGTGAGCACCGTCTGCCCTTGCTGCGGCGCGCCTGCAAGGCGGGAGACGGACACCATGCCCCAGTGGGCAGGATCGTCGTGGTACTTCCTGCGCTATACGGATCCCTGCAATGACAAGGCTCTGGCCAGCAAGGAGGCTCTGGAGTATTGGATGCCGGTGGACTGGTACAACGGAGGCATGGAGCATACAACCCTCCATATGCTGTATTCCCGGTTCTGGCATAGGTTCCTCTTTGATCAGGGGGATGTGCCTTGTGCGGAACCTTATCTGAAGAGAACCAGCCACGGCATGATTCTGGGCGGGAACGGCGAGAAGATGTCCAAATCCAGAGGCAATGTGGTAAATCCCGATGATATTGTCAGCGAATACGGCGCGGACACCCTGCGCACTTATGAAATGTTCATAGGCGCCTTCGATCTGAGCGCGGCATGGAGCGAGGACGGGGTGAAGGGCTGCCGCCGCTTCTTGGAGAGAGTGTGGAAGCTGCAGGACATCCTTGCGGACGGCGAGGGCTACAGCGCGGATATGGAGACAAAGATGCACCAGACCATCAAAAAGGTTTCCGGCGATTTCGAGACCTTGAAATACAATACGGCCATTGCGGCCATGATGGCGCTGATCAATGAATTCTATAAAAAGGGTCAGGTGACCAGAGGGGAATACAAGACCCTCCTCACTCTGCTGAATCCGGTGGCCCCCCATGTCACCGAGGAGCTTTGGCAGCTGGCCGGCTTCTCCGGCAGAGTCTACCAGACTTCTTGGCCCTCCTATGAGGAGGCAAAGACGGTGGAGAGCATGATGGAGGTGGGCGTGCAGGTGAACGGCAAGATCCGGGTGACCATTTCCGTGCCCAAGGATCAGGCCAAGGAGGCTGTGATAGCTGCCGCCAAGGAGGCGCTGGGGGACAAGCTGAACGGAACCGTGGTGAAGGAGATCTATGTTCCCGGCAGGATCGTGAACATTGTAGTGAAGCCTTAAGCAGGAGGCTTCGGGGCCAAGGAGGAACGGGTAGGAAATAGGTTCCGGGATGGAATTGAAGAGAAGTAAAAAAGGAATGGGAATAAGCGTGCAGCGGGTGCGGCAGTTTGAATATGCCGCATCCGCTGCACGCTTTATGGGCGGGAAAGCTCCTGCCGGAAGCGTGGGGCTTCAGCTTTGCTTTTTGGCTTCCTGCCTACTCTTTTCCAATATCTTGTCGATCTGGGACAGCTCTTCCGCGGAGCTGTGCTTCCGGATGGCCGCAATGGCGGCATTCATCTCCTGAGGGGTGAACGTAAGGTTTTCCTGCTTTGCCTTCTTGAGCATCGGCATCAGCAGTGCCATCATATCTTTTTGGCTCTTTCCGTGACCTTTGGCGAAAAGCTGCTCCAGAAACTGCAGCTTTTGCTTAGGAATTTCCTTTACAAGAGGATCCTCCATCCACAGAGGCTTGTTATTTTCCATGGCTCTACCTCCCTGCCCGTTTCCGCGGGCATATTTTCATAATCAAATCCCGGACAGATAGCTTCTTCGGATATGGCTTCCGGCGGCGGGCTCTGCATTCCGGGCTGCTCTGTTAAGGGGCGGCGTTCTCCTGCTGCGGGGCTGCCTCCTGCTGCTCGGTTTCCGCAGCGCGGAAGAGGGCCGCCATATCCGCCATGGCGGCCATGTCAGGCATTCCTGACATGCCTGAGAAGAGATCAAAGGGATTGCCGTCGCCGCCTGCTCCTTCAGGAAAAAGCTCCTGCATCATTTGTATCATGGACATCATTTCCTTCATCCGCTTGAAGTTAGCGAGCATGTTCTTCATATTCTGTATTTTCGCCTGCTCCTGAGGGCCGCTGAACGGAATGAGATCATCCAGCAGCGAAAGCGTATCCTCGCTGTCTTCCTGAAAGAAGTCCGCAGACAGCTGACGGACGTCCCCGAACAGCTGTATGCCGGGATGGAGGCGCAGGAACGAGAAGGCATATTGAAGCTCCAGCAGCTTTATGTAGATGGCGAAGCCGCCCTGCTGTCTGGGGAGCAATCTGGGGAGAAGTATTTTCAGCATCTGAATCTTGTTGGTGGTGAAAAGGGAATCAAATGCGGCGATTGTCTTGGAGCCTTGTTCCTCCATGGCTGCATACTCCTTTCAAGAAAATCGGGCATCCTATTTTCCGGCGGCTACAGCGGCAGGGGGGATGTCTTTTCTATTTTATGTATGCAGTATGGAAGATATCCCATCAAGGAGCCATTTGGGAAACAGGCTCCCGGGGAACCGCTTTGTGGTTTCCTCCGGGAGCCTGAGGTTGGGCTATGGGTTAGTTGCAGCCGCAGCCACAGCCGCAGCCGCAATTGTTGCTGCCGCATCCGCAGCCATTGTTCTGGGGGCTTACGCACCCGCAGGAATCGTTAGAGCAGCCACAGTTCGTAGCAGTCAAGTCGCTCATGTTTTTTTCCTCCAAGGGATTATTTATGCTTTATTCTATGCGCAGGGGCATGTCAATGTTTCCGGGGAGGGATACATTTTCCCAAACCGAATACAAGGAGGTCATAGATATCCGGAGCAAAGCCAAATATTTACAGCAGGAAAAATGGCATATCTGGGAAAAAAGCTTGCAATAATTTCAATATATAGTAAAATGATAGATGAGAGCAAAGGATGTGTTAAGAGAAAGGCTATGGCTGAGAAGGACTATACCGTGGAGGGCAGGCGCTTTTTCTCGGAGAAAGACTATGCCCATGCGAAACGTGATAAGGAAATTATAGACGGGCTCCGGCGGGAGACGGATCTTGCCGACAGGGATAAGCTGGAAAGGCTGCGCAGAGAGCTTCGGGAAGAGAAATACCGCTTCTACACGATTCTGGGAAGGGATTTTCTGGAGGAGGTGGAGGGACTGCTGAAAAAGGCCGATGCTCCGGAGCGGGCGGGGAAGGGAATTTCTTCCGGAGGCCGGAAGCAGACCAAGATATCGGGTCAAAGAGGCGGGAAACCGGCCGGGACTAAGACAGCGAGTGGAGGAAGAACCAGATCGTCAGAACCCCCAGATATGAGGAAGCCGGTATCGGCACGGTCGGCAAGTTCAAAGACCCCTTCTCCGGGGGCTGGCAGCTTGGCAGGCAGACGGTATTCGGCGGCAGGCCGGACAAAACCGGAACGTGCGGAACCGGAGGGGACCAAAAAAAACCGGACTAAACAGCATCAGGCATCAACGGATCTGAAAGAGGATGGGGCGGCTTCCGGAGACGGGAAGGCACGGCCGGGAGCGGAGGAGCGGGGGTTGGACGGTCTCGTGGCGGAGGCGCTGAAGAGGCGGGAAAGACGGAGACGTCTGATGATCGCCGCCTGCAGTGTACTCGCCCTATGTTGTCTGGGGTATTTCGGGCTGTATTCCTATTATGACTACCGCACGGAACAGAATTACCGCAAGATGAGTATGATGAAGGAGAGCGCCACATCCGGGATTGCCGTGTCAACGCCAAATCCGGCTTCGACGCCTGCGCCTGTTCCACCGTACTGTCCGGCTCCGGCCTGTCCT
>OFGO01001991.1_pt1 | contig 12942 bp, 9 predicted proteins | sample 1521761 | NCBI WGS metagenome assembly OFGO01 (sample SAMEA3504128, study PRJEB24116) | mouse gut metagenome | biome: mouse gut; feature: mouse-associated habitat; material: faeces | place: Denmark | collected 2011
GGACGGGGACGCCTGCTACTTCCTCTCCCGGTGCTTCTCCGGCTCCTGCTACAGCTGGGAGTACCACCCCTTTGAGGAGAACGAGGCGGCGGCCTACGCCATGCTGCGGGAGTCCGTGGCGAAGGGCAGCGCCGTGGGCGTGCTGGGGGCCATCCGAATGGACATGCTGACGCCGGATATGCGGGAGAGTATGCCCTTCGAGAGCACCCAGGCCGCATGGGATGTGGTCTACGAAAAGGCGGAGGCCGGGTGCCCGTTCTGCCAGTACATGATTGGGAACACCTATTACTTTCTGGATGTCATTGAGATCGGGGATCGGTCGGAGCGGGAGTTCGGAAGCCGGAAGGCGTGGGATGACTGGCGGCGGGAGCAGATGCAGAAGAGTCTCCCATGGTTTGAAAAGGCGTTTTCCGGCGGCATGATTCTGGCGGGACGGAATTACTGCATTTATTACCAGAGTGGCAGAGGAGATTTGATCCCTCCCGAACGCGAAAAGGCCGCGCCGATCATGCGCCAAGGTGCGGAACGCGGTTACCCGGAGTGGATGTACGCCTATGCGAAACACCTGGCCTACGCCAAGGAAGACCACAAGGCGGCCCTCCCTTGGGCGTTGAAAGCGGCGGAGGCTGGACACCTTTGGGGTTGGAATGTTGTGGGAGATATTTATTGGGAGGGCAAGGCAGTAGAGCGCAACCTTCCCTATGTGATAGAGTGCTACAAGAAAACCGCCAGTTATGGTAACGACAGCTACGCCTGCCGCCAGCTGGGGCGCATGTATTTTCACGGCTGGGGTACGGCTGTGGACTATGCGCAGGCAGTGCAATGGCTGGAGAAGGATACGGAACCGGAATCTATCCAGTATGATCTGCTGGGAATCTGCTATCTGCTGGGATATGGCTGCCAGCAGGACCCGGCCCGGGGAAAAGCGTACCTGGAGAAAAGCAAGGACTCGCCCTATAAGAACTACGGTCTGGGGATGATGTACGCCGAGGGTCTGGGCGTCCGGGAGGACATCGAGCAGGGCATGGTCTATCTGAAGAGGGCGGCGTGGGCGAACTACGAGCCGGCGAAGGAGGCCATGACGCACTATAAGAAGAGCTGGTTCGGTGTCTGGCGGCGAAAATGACAGTTCCGTGTTGTCCCAACCGCAACAATAAAACAGGAGGAAATTGGTATGATTCGTTTGGATGCACCTATTTGGAAGAAGCTAAACTCTGCGGGAAATGACGTAGACCGCTGGCTCCGGGAGCTGATGGAGGGCAAAGGGGAGCTTCGTGAAAACATAGAAGTGGTCGCGGAGGATCTGAGCCACCAGTTGAGCTGGTACAGCGCCACGGCCTACGCACTGCCCCATTTGGCCGCTCTGTGCCCGAGACTTTCCAAGGAGGACAGAGTTTATCTGATTGCCCAGATGGGAGCAGCCATCGCGGCGGAGGCCGTGGAACCGTTGGAACCGGACACGGAGGCATATCGTGAGTTCCACGAGGGTCTGGAGGGCTTGCGCCGGGAGACTGTACCCTTGCTGACAGACCCGGAGGTACTCCGGAAGCTGGAGCCCAACAGGGAATTGCTGAAGACCATTCTGGGGCTGAAGCATATGATGAAGGGCGAGGTTTTGGTAATGGCAAGGGAGATTGTGCGCAAGGTAGCGGAGGAACTGGCCAAAAAGCTGGAACAGGAGCTGCGGATGTCCTTTTTCGGTAAACTGAACCGCAATACCAGCAGCCAGGTACGCTCGGCGAGGAACCTGGATGTGAAAAAGACTATCCGCAGGAACCTGAAAAACTATGATACGGAAAACGGGGAGCTGGTGTTAAAACAGATTTACTTTCATTCCCGCATGAAAAAATACAATATGTGGCGGGTGATCATCTGCGTGGACGAGAGCGGCTCCATGCTCGATTCTGTGATTCACAGTGCGGTGATGGCGGGAATCTTTGCGCGCCTTCCCATGCTGGATACCCGGCTTGTGATTTTTGATACCCAGGTGGTGGATTTAAGCGCCCATCTGGACGACCCGGTGGAAACGCTGATGAGTATCCAGTTAGGTGGCGGAACCAATATCGCTGGAGCGCTGCAGTACTGTGAACGGCTGATCGAGACGCCCAGGCGGACGATGGTGGTGCTGATTTCCGATCTTTATGAGGGAGGGGGATACCAGAACCTTTATGCCGCTTCCAGAAATATCATCGAAAGCGGCGCGAAGCTGATTGCCCTGACGGCGCTGGCATTCATGCTGCCGGTATTCTTAAAATTCGGGGCGGAAAAAAGCCGGTTTGTACTCCTGATCATTGCCGGGATATTCATGGGAGTGATGATTGGCGTCTCCCAGGTGGAGGCACTGCGGGATGTTGAGCTTGGCAGGGGGAACTGGGCGAGGGTGATAACGCCGATTTTGTGTCTGGTGTGGCTTTCTGTATCTTATCTGATTTCTGTCAGGATTATGGAGAAGAAGGATTTTTAAAATGTTTCGGGCCGGATGACGCTTATCCAGCCCGGTGGCTTTGTATGATCAGTCTCACTGACCGGTACAAAAAGGGCTTATATGTTTCGATTGGAAGCGGCTCGTTATAAAGGATGGAGTTGTATCCGGCGGAGCCTGCCAGCTCTACGATGGTGAAGAGCATGACGTCGACATCTGCGTAGGAGTAGGCATCCTGCTCTACCAGCTGTAAGAACTTATCATAAAATTCACGGTCGCTGCTCTCACCGGTCAGCAATGCGGAGCGCAGCGCGCCCATCACCAGGTTCTTTGAGATGAAGTTTAAGAGGGGCTTGTTTTCTACAAGTATATCAATGATGTGGTTGATGATAAAGATAAGCTCGTCCTCCAGCCCGGTGATGCCGGATTCTTCCAGCGCCGCCCCGGCGGCGGTGAAAAGCTCATTGGTCTTGTGGACGATGAGCTTGTTTTTTACATCGTATTTATCTTTAAAATACAAGTAAAATGTTCCCTTGGCAACCGCCGCTTTTTCCACGATATCGGAGATGGCGGTGGAGTTGATGCCTTTTGTGGTGAACAGTTCGTAGGCGGCGTTAAAAAGCGCCTCTTTTTTCTTTTTTTTATTTTCATCTACTTTTCCCATATGAAAACTCCTATATATATGTTGTTTCAGCCATTTATTAAGGATAGTATAGTATGAAAAAACAGGATTGTCAAATAAAAATGACCAATAGTCAAAATAAGTGTTGACTATTGGTCATTTTTGTTGTATATTGAGTTTGGAAATAATGACTGACAGTCATAAAGAAAGGAAGAGGAAGATGATTAAGTTTGGAAAGGCAGTGGTGAAAAGCAGAATCGTAATACTGATATCCAGCGTATTGCTGCTGATTCCGGCATTGCTTGGCTATATAAGCACTCGGATCAATTATGACGTCCTTACCTATCTGCCGGAAGAGATTGAGACGATGAAGGGCCAGGAGATTATGATTGAGGACTTTGGCACAGGGGCTTTTTCAATGTTTATCGTGGACGGCATGGAGCTTAAGGATGTGGCGGAGCTGAAGGCAAAGATTGAGGAAGTGGACCATGTGGAGAAGGTTTTGTGGTATGACTCTATCATGGACATATCCGTGCCCCAGAGCATGCTCCCGGATAAGGTATACGAAGTGTTCAACTCGGATACGGGAACGATGATGGCAATCTTTTTTGACGAGGGAACTTCGGCTGACAGCACGATGGATGCCATCACCCAGATACGGAAACTGGCGGGAAAGCAGTGCTTTGTGAGCGGCATGTCGGCAATCGTGACAGACACGAAGGCTCTTTCCGAGCGTGAGACTCCTATTTATGTGCTGATTGCGGTTCTTCTGTCCACGCTGGTGCTGGCAGTGACGATGGAATCCATTGTCATACCGGTGCTGTTCCTTTTAAGCATTGGCATGGCGATTGTGTATAATCTGGGGAGCAACGTTATATTTGGGGAGATTTCCTATATTACAAAAGCATTGGCGGCGGTTTTGCAGCTTGGGGTGACGATGGATTATTCCATCTTCCTGATGCACAGCTATGAAGAGCAGCAGGCAGTTTATGAGGGAGATAAAAAGCGCGCCATGGCACATGCGATCTCCCAGACGTTTTCTTCGGTAATCGGCAGTTCTGTAACTACGGTGGCGGGATTTATCGCTCTGTGCTTTATGAGCTTTACTCTGGGAATGGATATCGGGGTTGTCATGGCGAAAGGGGTCATACTGGGAGTGCTTACATGCGTGACGATCCTCCCGTCTATGATACTTGTGTGCGATAAGCTGATTGAAAAGACAAAGCACAGGCCGCTCCTTCCGAATATTGACAGGATTTCAAAAAAAGTTACAAAGCATTATGGGGTTTATGTGGCATTGTTTTTAATCTTTCTGGTTCCGGCTATATATGGGAACATCCATGCGGGGGTCTACTATAACCTGGATGAGACGCTGCCGAAAAATCTCCCCTGTATCGTGGCAAATGAGAAACTTAAGAAGGATTATGATATGAATACGACCCACATCCTTCTGGTGGACAGCAGCGTGCCGTCAGTGGAGGCAGGAAGGATGCTTAAAGAAATCGAAAACGTGGACGGCGTGAAATGGGCGCTTGGGCTTGACAGCCTGGTCGGTCCGGCATTTCCTCAGAGCATGCTCCCGGATTCGCTGACGGAGACGCTTAAAAATGACAAATATCAGATGGTTCTTATCAATTCTGTCTATAAAGTAGCCTCGGATGAGGTGAATAAACAGGTGGATGACATCAATCAGATTCTGGACCGGTACGACGAGGGAGCGATGCTTGTAGGGGAGGCTCCGCTGACGAAGGATCTGATCGACATTACGGATAAAGACTTCCGGACGGTCAGCGTGGTATCTATCGGAATTATCTTTGTGATTATATTGATTTTATTCCGCTCCATTTCTCTTCCGGTGATTTTGGTAGGAGTCATTGAGTTTGCCATATTCGTCAACATGGGAATTCCGTACTATACGGGAACGACGCTCCCCTTTGTGGCATCTATCGTGATCGGCACGATACAGCTTGGGGCGACGGTGGATTACGCGATCTTAATGACGACTAGATATAAGCGGGAGAGGAGCATGGGAGCAGGCAAATATGATGCCATTACGGTTGCACACCAGGCATCGGCACAATCTATTATTGTAAGCGCGCTGAGTTTCTTTGCGGCGACAGTGGGCGTGGGGCTGTATTCCAACATAGACATGATCAGCTCACTGTGCATCTTGATGGCAAGGGGAGCTATTATAAGCATGGCAGTGGTTGTATTTGTGCTGCCGTCCATGTTTATGGTATTTGACAGAGTGATCGTAAGAACAAGCAGCGGATTTTTGCCAGAGAAAGCAGAAAACAGGTAACGCTTAATGTGCCGGACAGAGGTTGTCAGGACAGAAAATAAATCAGGACAGAAAATAAAGCGGAAAAGTAATAACAGGAGGTATGGTCTTATGAAAAATAGTATGAAAAAACGGGTGTTGGCAGGCTCTATGGCGGTGGCTCTCGGAGCCGGGATGACGGGCCCTTACGGTGCGGCAGGAAGCGGACTGGATGAAGTAAGAGCGGCGGACAAAAAAAATAAAGAGGTTGAAACGCTGAAAGAGACAGCAGAAAACGCCCTTGAGGCGGGGAAAGGAACAGAAGAAGAAAGCACGGGAAAGCTGTTTAAAGATGAGTCGGTCTATGTGAAAGCAGACCCTTCCGGGAAAGTGAAGGAAACTACGGTTACAGAGTGGCTGAAAAATCCTGGCAGCGGGAACGTGGAGGACGAGAGCGCTTTGAGCGGCGTAAAGAATGTGAAAGGGAAGGAGACATTTTCCCAGAGGACAGGAAACGCTCTGCAATGGAAAGCGAAAGGGGAGGATATCTACTATCAGGGAACTTCTGACGGAAAACTTCCGATAGATGTGAAAGTGTCCTATAAGCTTAACGGCAGGAGCATCCGGGCAGAGGAGCTTAGCGGAAAGAGCGGAAAGGTAGAGATTACCGTGGATTATACGAATCATTCCAAGGAGACAGTGAAAGTCGGGAAGAAAGACGCAGAGATGTATACGCCTTTTGCCATGGTGACAGCGATGATGCTCTCGGCAGACGAGTACAGCAACGTCCAGGTTGACAACGGAAAGGTGATTTCCGACGGGGATAGAAATATCGTGCTGGGGATTGGCCTTCCGGGCCTTTCCGATAATCTGAAACTGGAAGAGACAGAGCTTGACCTTGATATCCCGGAGAGCGTGAAGATAACGGCAGACGTAAAAGAGGCCACCGTAGGCCCGACGGTCACCATGGCGTCCACGGAGTTTATGAACGAGTTGGACATGGACGATATCGACAGCTTTGATGAGCTGGAGGATTCCCTTGACGAGCTTAAAGACGCATCCCAGAAACTGAAGGACGGCTCGAAGGATGCCGCGGACGGGGCGAAAAAGCTGGCGGATGGCTCCAAGGATCTGAAGGATGGAACAAAAGAGCTAAAGAACGGCTCCGGAGAGCTTGCCAGCGGTTCAAAGCAGGTGGCAGACGGGGTAAGCACACTGAATGACAAGAGCAAAGACCTGATCAAGGGCGTGAATTCTCTTGTGGACGGCGTAAATACTTATACAAGCGGCGTCGGCAGCCTGGCGGCAGGCAGCGCGCAGGTAAGAGACGGGGCAAAACAGGTAAATAATGGGGCGGCAGCTCTGACGGACAGCATAAAGACGATTAATGGCATGCTCTCGCAGACAGCATCGGAAGCATCATCAGCGGACAGTCAAGCAGACAAGGCAAAGCAGCAGCTTGGAGCGGTGGAGAAAGCCATTGATAAAGTAGGCGCAGATGTTGAATATACCGGGGATACGAAAGGAAAGGTGGTAGCTACAAAGAGCGCCTCTGAAATCGCTGGAGAAACGGTAGGCTCCGTCTCTGTGGACGTCAGCCTTTCAGGCATACCGGAGGAGTATAGGGGTGAAGTAAAGGCGGCGATAGAAAAGGCGGAGGATGAGGCGAACTCGAAACTTAAAGCCCAGGCCGAGAGAGTAGCGGAAAAAGCTCTTGACAGCACGAAAGTGGAGATTACCGAAGAGAGGAAGGCAAAAGCAGTAGTCCATACAGGCGAGGCGGAGGCGGCAGTTGACAAGGCTCAGGGGAGGGCGGAAGATGCCCGGGCCAGTACGGCCGACCTCATGGCAACTTTACAGAAACTGCAGGGAGCGCTGGCACAGCTGCAGCAGGGAGCAGAGGAACTCAGCACAGGAACAGCCGGTGTGTATGCAGGGGCGGATACGCTTGCAAAAGGAGCCGAAAAGCTCAATGAAAACAGCACCCTCCTGACAAGCGGAACAGCAAAGCTTAAAGAAGGCGGGGCGCAGCTCGCCGGCGGCGTGAAGAAACTTGACAAAGGAGCGGGCGCAGTGGCGGACGGAGCCGGGAAACTGAAAGACGGAGCCGGCCAGCTGGACAGCGGGGCAGGAACGCTTGTCAAGGGAACAGACGCCCTGGCAGACGGAAACCTGGAGCTCTCGGACGGCATGTCAGAATTCAAGGAAGAGGGAATTGACAAGCTGGCAGAGGCCTTTGACGGAGACTTCCGGGATATGAAAGACAGGCTTGAGGCGATGTCGGACATGGGGAAAGCATATAAGTCCTATGCCGGGATAAAGAAAGGCATGGACGGGAGTACCAAGTTTATCATAGAGACGGAAGGAGTAGAAAAAGAATAGAAAAAGAGCAAAAAAGACAGTGCCAGGGGGCGTAAAATTATCTGATCAGACGATTTTGCGCCCTCTGGCGCTGCTATGCCCGGAATTTTTGTTTCTGCCTGTTAAGTTTAAAAAAATTGTGATAGAATATATGAAGGATTGGGAAGAGAGATGCCATGAAAGACGAGAGGGAAAATGAAATGGACATTTATACAGGTTTTGCCGAGGTTTATGATACATTTATGGACAATGTTCCTTACAGCGAATGGGCGGACTGCCTTGAAGGAATTTTGAAAGAACATGGGGTTTGCGGCGGTCTTGTGCTGGATCTGGGATGCGGCACGGGCAGCATGACGGAGAGCCTTGCCGGGCGGGGCTATGATATGATTGGCGTGGATAATGCCGGGGAGATGCTGGAGATTGCCGTGAAAAAGAGAGAGGAGAGCGGGCATGACATCCTGTATCTTCAGCAGGACATGTGCGGGTTTGAGCTTTACGGAACCGTGCGCGCGGCCGTAAGCGTATGCGACTGCATAAATTATGTCCTGGAAGAGGAGGAGCTTTTGGAGGCTTTCCGGCTTGTAAATAATTATCTGGATCCAGGAGGCATTTTTCTTTTTGATTTCAACACACAATATAAGTATGAAAATATTTTGGGGAACAGAACCTTTGCAGAGGACAGGGATGAGTGCAGTTTTATCTGGAATAATTTCTACTATGAGGAGGACAGGGTAAATGAGTATGAACTGACGCTGTTTATCCGGGATGGAGATGCGGGCGGACTTTACCGCAAATTCCAGGAAACACACTATCAGAGGGGATATACGTTGGAAGAGATTAAGAGGCTTATTGAGAAGTCAGGGCTGGAATTTGTGGAGGCTTATGACGCTTATACAAAGAATCCGGTGAGCGGGGGGAGCGAGCGGATTCTGGCAGTTGCAAGGGAAAAGGGAAAGAGTAAATGTTAATGTACAAAATAAATATTGAAGTTGGAATTTAGTGATAGTACAATAAAAGTAATTTGTTTTCAGGAAGGATAGATGATAAGGATGAAAGACTATATTGTAAGAGCAACGGCGGCAGGCGGCCAGGTACGGGCTTTTGCCATTACGGCGCGGGAGCTGGTGGAGGAAGCCAGGGCCCGCCACAACACAAGCCCGGTGGCGACTGCGGCTTTGGGAAGGCTCCTTGCCGGAGGAGCAATGATGGGCAGCATGATGAAAAATGATTCGGACATGCTCACGGTGAAGGTCAGGGGAAACGGGCCTCTCGGAGGCATTACCGTCACGGCGGACAGTAAGGCGAATGTAAAGGGATATGTTGAGAATCCCGACGCGATGCTGCCGCCGAAGAACGGAAAGCTTGATGTGGGCGGAGCAGTGGGAATCGGCATACTTCAGGTGATAAAAGATATGGGGCTTAAGGAGCCTTACGTGGGAGATACCATGCTTGTCACAAGCGAGATTGCGGAAGATCTGACTTATTATTTCGCAAGCTCGGAGCAGGTACCGTCATCAGTGGGCCTGGGGGTGCTTATGGAGAAGGACAATACGGTGAAATGCGCCGGAGGGTTCATCATCCAGATGATGCCCTTTGCCTCGGAGGAGACGATTTCCAAGATTGAGAATAACTTAAAACATGTCACGTCTGTCACGGAGCTTTTGGACAGGGGATGCACGCCGGAGCAGATACTTGAAGAGCTTCTCGGAGATACAGGACTTGAGATCACGGACACCATTCCTGCGCGGTTTTACTGCAACTGCTCAAAGGAGCGGGTAGAAAAGGCTGTGGCAAGTATCGGCAGGGAAGACATTCAGGAGATGATAGGCGAGGGGAAGGACATTGAGGTGAAATGCCATTTCTGCAACAGCGCATATACTTACACGGTAGAAGATTTAAGGCGGATCATGCATGGAGGAAAGCGATGAGAGACGGATTTATAAAGGTTGCGGCGGTGACGCCGGATATACGGGTGGCGGACGTTTCTTTTAATACGGAAAAGATCTGCCAGGCAATTGACAGCGCGGCGAAGGAAGGGGCGAAGATTGCGGCTTTTCCGGAGCTTTGCATTACAGGATACACATGCGGGGATCTGTTTGTACAGGATGTTCTTCTGGACAATGCAAAGGAAGGGCTTCTAAAAGCGGCGGCGCACACAAAAGGAAAGGACATGCTTGTCTTTGTGGGGGTTCCTCTGGCAGTGGACGGAAAGCTCTACAATACGGCGGCGGCGCTTAATGACGGGGAGATCTTAGGATTTACCACAAAGACATTTTTGCCGAACTACGGAGAGTTCTATGAGATGCGGCAGTTTCATGAAGGCCCGTCTCAAGCCCGATTTATAACTTTTGACGGGAAGGAGCTGCCTTTCGGGCCGCAGCTTTTGTTCGAGGAAAAGAGCATAGACGGGCTTATCGTCTCAGCGGAAATCTGTGAGGATGTATGGTCCGCAGTGCCGCCAAGCATCGGGGCGGCAAGAGAGGGGGCGGTGATTATCGTCAACTGCTCTGCCAGCGATGAGACCGTCGGGAAGGCGGCTTACCGGAAGGCGCTCATTGAAGGGCAGTCTGCCCGCCTGCTGTGCGGATATATCTATGCTAATGCCGGGGAAGGGGAGTCTACCACAGACCTTGTGTTTGGCGGGCATAATATCATCGCGGAGAACGGAGCGGCCCTGGCGGAGGGGAAACGTTTTGAGAACGGGATGATCTGCTCGGAAATCGACATTAAGCGCCTGTGGAGCGAGAGGCGCAGAAATACCACTTTCCAGATGTCGGACGAGAGGAGGCTGTTAAGGATTCCGTTCCATATCGGAATGGGAGAGACCTGCCTTACGAGGACATTCCCATCCCGCCCCTTTGTTCCGTGCGATGATAAGGAGCGGGCAAAGAGGTGTGAGGAGATTCTGACGATTCAGGCCATGGGCCTTAAGAAACGTCTTGCCCATGCCCATGCAGGGAGCGCGGTAGTAGGGATATCAGGGGGGCTTGACTCCACCCTTGCCCTTCTTGTCACGGCAAAGGCGTTTGACGCGCTGGGGATGGACAGGAAGCACATTGCGGCGGTCACGATGCCGTGCTTTGGAACTACGGACAGGACATACCAAAATGCCTGCAAGATGTCTAAGAGGCTTGGGGCAGACCTCAGGGAAGTGCCGATAGCGGAATCAGTGAGGCAGCATTTTAAAGATATCGGCCATGACATGGAAGACCACAGCGTGACTTATGAGAATGCCCAGGCAAGGGAGCGCACGCAGGTCATCATGGACATTGCCAATAAAGAAAACGGCATGGTCATCGGCACCGGCGACATGTCGGAGCTGGCGCTTGGATGGGCGACTTACAACGGCGACCACATGTCCATGTATGGCGTGAATGCGTCCGTTCCGAAGACGCTTGTAAGGCATCTTGTCCGCTATTACGCGGATACGTGCGAGGATGAGACGCTTAAAGAAGTGCTCTATGATGTTTTAGATACGCCGGTAAGCCCGGAGCTGCTGCCGCCGGAAGACGGGGAGATTGCCCAGAAGACAGAGGATCTGGTGGGGCCGTATGAACTGCATGACTTTTTCCTCTATTATTTCTTAAGGTTCGGGTACGAGCCGGCGAAGATTTACAGGATTGCAAAGTCAGCGTTTGCAGGGGAATACGGGGATGAGACAATCTACAAATGGCTGCATACTTTCTGCCGGAGATTTTTTACGCAGCAGTTTAAGCGCTCCTGCCTGCCTGACGGGCCGAAAGTGGGAACTGTGGCGCTGTCTCCTAGGGGCGACTGGCGGATGCCGAGCGACGCATGTGGGGCTGTGTGGATGGAAAACCTTGAAAAAGCAAAAGAAAGACAGTGAGGATCGGGAGGTGCAATGCATGGAAAAGAACAAGCACAGGGCAGCGGCAAATTTTCTGGAAAAGAGATACAACTGCTGCCAGTCGGTTGTCTGCACATATTGTGAGAAATACGGAGTAAGTGAAGGAGACGTATTCCGGATGACGGAAGGGTTCGGGCTCGGGATGGGAGGCCTTATGGATACCTGCGGGGCAGTCACGGGGATGTTCCTTGCCATCGGGCTTTCGAACAGCGCCGGAGACATGTCCGCTCCTCTTGTGACAAAGATGGACACTTACGAAAAGGTCAGAAGGGCGGCGGAGCTTTTCAAGGAGAAAAGGGGGTCTGTCTATTGCAGGGACCTGCTGACGGAAAAAGGGCCCCAGCCTCTTGCCTGCTGCGCCAAATGCGTGGAGGCGGCGACAGAGGTTCTTGACGAGATGGGCATATAAGCATAGCGGCGATGAAACATAAAAACGGCCCGACAGACTGGAAATTTTCCGTTTCAGGATTTTCCGGTCTGCCGGGCCGCATAGATGAAGGAAAAAACACTATAATTGAATATCCTTGAACAAATCGCCAAGGCTTGTTCCGATATTTTCGGATTTAGGGATTACGACCTTCTCCACAGGCTCTTCTTTCACTTCTTCCAGAGCCTTCATGCTGAGGCTTATCTTGCCGTCTTTCACACCGATGATCTTTACATTTACCTCATCGCCTACAGACAGGACATCCTTTGGCAGCTTTATGCGTTTCTGGCTGATCTGCGATACATGCACCAGCCCGGACAGCCCGTCCGGAAGACGGATGAATGCGCCGTAGTTTTGCAGTGTCTCGACTGTGCCGATGAGAACTGTGCCAATCTTGACATTTGCGATTCGGTCTTCTCTTTCTTTCTTTTCTTTTTCTTTTAAGATTTCCCGCGCGGAGAGCACAAGGCGGTTTTCAGCCTGGTCTGCGTCGATGACACGGACTTCGATATCTTTCAGAAGATAGCTCTCTAAATCTTCAATGTAAGATAATGATAATTTGGATGCCGGAATAAATCCACGGATGCCTTCCACCATGGCGATCGCGCCGCCATTGACGATACCCTCAACCTTTACGGGGAGCACGGTTTTATTCTCCATATAAGACTTCACCAGATTCCACGGATTGGCATCGTCAAAATGCTCTTCAAAATCGGCCATCGTCTGTGCCTCTTCCTGTAATAATTCTTCACTCATTGTCCTTTGTTCCTTTCTCATTGTTTACTGTCTTTAAGTATAACACATTATAAGCAGTTTGTTCAAAGAAAAAAGCAAGAAACGGGAAAATTCTGGTTGACTTGGAAGAAAAAAGATGGCACTCTTATTATATGGCAGCATATGGATGGTTTAAAGGAGTTTTATTTTATGACACCACTTTACAACTATTATAAATAGCGCTCCTTTTGCTGAACAAGGTATTTTA
>OFGO01001999.1_pt1 | contig 12885 bp, 12 predicted proteins | sample 1521761 | NCBI WGS metagenome assembly OFGO01 (sample SAMEA3504128, study PRJEB24116) | mouse gut metagenome | biome: mouse gut; feature: mouse-associated habitat; material: faeces | place: Denmark | collected 2011
CCTCTTCAGCCAGAGCGTTCTGCGCTCCCGCCCCGATCCCTCCGCAAATCAACGTATCCACTTCTAATGCAGACAGCATCCCCGCAAGAGCGCCATGACCACTTCCCTTTGTTTCTACCACCTGCGTCCCTGTAACTTTACCGTCTTCAATATCATAGACCTTAAATTGCTCTGTATGCCCGAAATGCGGAAATACGTTTCCATTCTCATAAGTAACTGCAATCTTCATAATCCTGTCTTCCTCTCTTTCCCCGGCAAATCTATCTGTACACTCTGCAATGCTGCATCTTTACCGCGGCATCTTCGCACAGAATCGCCGCAGAATGTATCGTCTACGCCGGAAATACATATTGATTTCTATAACATGATACTCCCGAAAACTCCAGAATTCAAGGCACAACTTTATGAACTCATCAGATCCGACAATGCAATTTTGTCAAAATACGTATTGGTAAGCCTGTGAAATTCTGTCCACATCGGCAGCGTCTTACAACTTAGCGCGCGTTCACACGTATTCGTTTCACAGCTAAGGCAGGCCACCGGCGCAAGGCTCCCCTCCGTAAGACGCAGGATATCTCCGACACGGTACTCAGCCGGCTCAGACGCCAGGCGGTAACCGCCGCCCTTTCCCTGAAGCCCTTCAATCAGCTTGTTCTTTGTCAAAACAGGAAGAATACGCTCCAAATATTTTAATGAAATATTTTGTCGTTCGGCCACTTCCTTCATTGGAACGTAACCTTTTCCATAATTCTCCGCCAGATCAATCATCACCCGCAGCGCATAACGGCCCTTTGTTGAAATCAGCATTTTCATCAACCTCCCATCGGATAAACATAGTGTAGCACAATGTTTATTCCACCGCAATGCAAAAATGCAGCGCAAACCCACAAAAGCCCCCTTTTCACAAAAAAGAACTGCACACAAGCATCTTTTCTGCTCCATTGCTTGCATACAGCTCCACCCCATTATTCTAAACCACTGTGCGACAGTTTTCTCTCCCTTGTATAGCCCAACTCTTTGGTATATTTGTACCAACTGCTGCGGGCTGTCCCGGTCAATGCACAGGCCTGTTCCACACTCATCTCTCCGGCAGCCCATCGCTGCGCCGTTTGATGAAACAACTCCCAATCCATCTTTAACGGAGGGCGACCAAATCGTTTTCCCTTTTGACCATCTTTGCAGGTTCCCGTCCGCTGTTCCGACTGTTTGCGACGCTGCAGCTCTGCCACATAGCGCAGCAAGTCCAACATCTGCCGCTCCATCTGCTGCCCCATCTCCTCCAGCTCTCGAAATCGCCTGCTATCCAATTGCACAGCCGGAGCCAGTGCCACCACATCCACCTGCAGCGCACCAGTTAAACTGCACCATTCGTCCGCAATTTCTTCCAAAGTACCGCCCAAGCTGCCCAGCTCATCCAAATATAAAATATCACCGGCGCGCAGCATATTGCGTAGAAAGAAATAATTCTTGCGGTCATATTCCTTTGTACGCCTGTCCGTGAACACAAAGCGGTCATCGCCCACCACATCCACCAACTGCTGCACCGTGCCGTTCCCCTGTTCCTCTGGCAAAACCCGCGCATAGCCGAAATTCATGATAAATCACCTCTCAACATTCTAATTATTAAACACTTGTTTACTATGATTTTTCTATATTAAATCAAAAGTATCTGAATTCTTAAAAAAAATCGTTCAATAAATACTTGAAACTATTTCATTCACATTGCTGCTGTACAATCTGCTCCAGATAAGCTAAGAAATCATCCCGCAAATCATCCCGCTGCAAGGCAAAGTCCACCGTAGCTTGTAAAAAGCCCAGCTTGTCCCCCACATCATGGCGACGGCCCTTGAAGGCATAAGCCAGCATTTTTTCCTTTGTTGCCAGCGTTTTCAACGCATCGGTCAACTGAATCTCATTGCCTGCTCCCGGCGCTGTTTTTTCCAGAATGTCAAAAATAGCAGGTGTGATAATATAGCGCCCCATAATGGCCACATTAGATGGCGCGGCTTCCGCCTTTGGCTTCTCCACCAGAGAGCGCACTGTATACAATCCCTCAGCGATTTTATTGCCATCCACTACACCATATTTATGAATGCCCTGCAACGCTACTTCCTTCACGCCTAAAATGGAGCACTGCTCCCGTTCATACAAATCCATCATCTGTTTCAGACATGGATACTCCGGTGAATCCACAATATCATCACCCAGCATCACCGCAAAAGGCTCATTGCCAATAAAATTTTTAGCGCAATACACCGCATGGCCCAAGCCCAACGCCGTTTTCTGCCGCACAAACTGAATATTGGCCATACCAGCAATATCCTGAATCTGCTCCAGCATGTCATACTTGCCCTTTTTCTCCAGCTCCATTTCCAGCTCCACCGAGCGGTCAAAATGGTCCTCGATCACCGACTTATAGCGGCCAATGACAATTAAAATATCCTCTATCCCACTCTCCACAGCCTCCTCCACGATATACTGAATGGTAGGCTTGTCCACCACCGGCAGCATCTCTTTGGGCTGACTCTTGGTAGCCGGCAGAAATCGTGTGCCGAATCCCGCAGCCGGTATGATTGCTTTTGTTATTTTTTGCATGAAAAATCTCATACTCCTTTTCTTGTTTAGATTGACTACGCATAATGCATGAAAGTGTTATGTTTTTGATCCTTAAAAACAAACCCCTTTAACTAATTTACATTTCTATGCCTAACGATATCGTAGAAAATGACACGTGTCAGTATGAAAAAACTAACTGATTATCTTTCTTTTCCGTATAAAATAAAATTGTTCCAGATATCAACAAAAAACGACTATGCGGTAGCATACACCCTGAATTACCATCTTCAACAGTACTTTGGAAATAGCTATTATCAATATACTGGAATATTAGTTACCTGCCAAAACAGCTTGAAAAGCGGCAAAGAAAACTCTTCGCCTATTTCTATTTGTCCGAAGCCAGAAAAACACTTGTTTACGTTTTTTATTTCAACAAATTAATTCTCTAATTTTAATATTTCTTCATATACACGCTGACAATTATTTCTGTCATTAAATGCAAAGAAATTGTCAATTCGCTCACGATATTTATCTTTCAATTTACAACCATTTTTCATATATTCAATTAAAGTATCTATAAGACTTTCCTCATCATAACACACTTCTCCAAAACCATCTCGTTCGTAATCAAAATAGCCCTCAATATAAACGTGCCCACCAGACATAAATTCAACATCATCAAATTGACAATAAACAACAGGTTTTCTTAAATATGAAAAATCCATAACTGCTGATGATCTGTCAGTAATAACTAAACCACTTTCTGCATATATCTCCTTATAGCTTTTATCAAGAGTAAAAAACTCGACATCTGGATTTTTATGAAATAAAGGCAATGCTCCTTGAACATTGGGATGAGGCATAAAGGCTATTATATATCCATTCTCTTTAGCAGCTTCAATTAATTTTTCATTATTTAATAAATTATTATAAAAGTTGAAATAATCACTATAAATAAAATTATCTCTTGGAACCCAAACTCCTGCTACCTCAGCACTATGTTTAAACAAGTATCTTCTCCATGTGGGCATAAATGTAATGTATTTACTTTCCGAATTACATAGTCTATCATGTCTTGGTAAGCCAGTCAATTTTGTAATTTTTTCGTCACAAGAATAATTGTTATTTTTTATTATTGATTCATATTCTTTATATGCTGTTGTAACAAATATACTCATATTTTGATTTATACGATTATAAGTGTTAGACATATCCTCTTTAATCACACCATGTTGCAAAAATACAAATTTTGAAGCAATTATATCACAATATGATGTCGTCCTATCATAAAACGGTAATACCACATTATCATCTGCTTGCGATGAAATATTATATTTAGCAATTAAATGTAATATTTTATGTTTAAAAGACATTGAATCTACTATATTACCCATTTTTTTCAATCTTTTATAATCGTTGCTTCTTTTATTTATAATATAATATGGTTTGATATCTTTACGATTCAAGTCACATACAAATCTAAATAAAATTTCAGAATATACGGTACATTCCTTATCTTTGTCTTAATTTCAAGGAATATAAAATTTATACATTATGCGATACTTTACAACACTACTATTGACTATGCTGACTTTCAGCATTCTGGCACAGAGCGATCCGAAAGCCAAAGAAATTCTTGACAAAGCTGCTGCCAAATTCAAAACCTACCCGGCAGCAGAAGTAAGTTTTACGCTTGCTATGGAAAACAAAACAGAAAACATCAACGAAATTCACGAAGGGAAAGCCTGGATGAAAGGAAACAGGTACAAATTAAATCTAATGGATGTTGAAAATTATTATGACGGAAAAATAATATACACCTACATGCCCGAAGTACAGGAAGTAAACATCAAAAATCCCAATGACGATGAAGAAGAATTCCTGAATCCGGCCACTTTGTTTGATATTCACAACCAAGGATTTACCCAAAAGTTAATCAACACAACCAATAGTATTGCTTACATAGAACTCTACCCGAAAGAAAAGAAAAATTTCGAAAAAATCGGAATCTGGGTAAATCCGGCCACTTCCTCCATTCAAAAAGTAACCTCCTTTGGTAAAGACGGCAACAACATAACCATTGTCATCCAAAATATAAAACAACTTACTCCGGCACCCTCCGACTCCTTTTTCAGCTTTGACAAAGCAAAACATCCGGATGTAGAAGTTATTGACATGAGATAACAAGGAAATGTGTCAAAAGTAAACTTTTATAACTGTTTTACTTTTGACACACATTCTTCTATACATTAAAACGGAAATTCATCATATCTCCATCCTGCACAATATAATCTTTTCCTTCTACTGACATCTTTCCGGCCTCTTTACATTTTACTTCCGAACCATAAAAAATAAAATCTTCGTATTTAATAACTTCAGCGCGAATAAAGCCTTTTTCAAAATCAGAGTGAATTATACCTGCAGTTTGAGGAGCTTTCATCCCTTTCCGGAAAGTCCAGGCACGCACCTCTTTCACTCCGGCAGTAAAATACGTCTGCAAATTCAATAAATGATACGCCGTACGAATCAATTTATTCACTCCGGCTTCTTTGAGTCCCAAATCTTCAAGAAACATCTGTTTCTCTTCATAAGTTTCCAATTCTGCAATATCCGCTTCAATCCCTGCACCAATAATCAATACCTCCGCATTTTCATTCTTTACGGCCTCTTTTACAGCTTCGACATATTTATTGCCATTAACGACAGAAGCCTCATCCACATTGCAAACATACAACACCGGCTTACTGGTCAGCAATTGCAAATCCTTAGCAGCCTCCTGCTGCAAATCGTCCAAAATAACAGTACGGGCAGAAAGTCCTTTTTCCAAAGCAGCCTTATAAAGATGCAGGACCTCAACCTGACGTTTAGCCACCGGGTCTCCCCCTGTCATTGCCCTTTTCTCCTCTTTCTGCAAACGGTTTTCAACTGTTTCAAGGTCTTTCAGTTGCAATTCCGTATCAATAATCTCTTTATCACGTACCGGGTCAACGCTACCATCCACATGGACAATATTATCGTCGTCAAAACAACGCAACACATGAATAATAGCATCTGTTTCACGGATATTAGACAAAAATTTATTTCCCAATCCCTCACCTTTACTAGCTCCCTTCACCAATCCGGCAATATCTACAATTTCAACTACGGCCGGTACAACATTCTGAGGCTGTACTAATTCCACCAACTTATTTAAACGCTCATCCGGAACAGTAATAACTCCCACATTCGGTTCTATCGTACAAAAAGGAAAATTAGCAGACTGAGCTTTTGCATTACTCAAGCAATTAAATAACGTAGACTTTCCTACATTCGGCAGTCCAACGATACCACATTGTAAACCCATACAAATTCAAGTAAAAAGTATAAAGTAAAAAGTAAAGTGATTTTCACACTCTTCAAATCAGAACACAAAGGTAGTACATTTTTTCATATTACCGCGCAGTAACATGAAAGCACCCCTGTTTAAACTCATAACGGACATAACATTTTTTCTGCTTGCGCAAATCCTGGAGCACCTCGGCAAGGACAGATTTCAATTTATCAGTTTCCTCTTTTTTTGCCCCTTTATACCGCGCATAAGCAACGTCAAAAGTCGTCCCGTAAACATGAGCTGAATGAACACTGGCATTTATGTTTTTCTTCTGCAATTGCTTTATTGTCCCTGCTGTACGCAAAACACTGGTCACAATAATCTTCCGGTCAGGTAATCCCTTTTTATCCAAAGAATCCCTGAAATTACGCCCGATGGTTGCCAATAATTCCGCTGCCCGTGGCACCAGATAGGGTACAGAATGGGTAAGTTTATCTAAAACATACAAACGGCACGAACTAATTTCAGTTAATTTCTCCTCTTGTAAGTGAAAATCATGCTCCGAATGAACAGGCTTTATTCCCCATTGTTTAGCAGCCTTCAAATGCCTGTCGTTCATATCATTGAAGGTCCGCTGATAATTTCTGAAATACTTAAAATTTCCTTGTTTCTTTTTCCCCTCACATCCCAATACAAAAACAACCAGTAATCCCAACAACAAATATTTCATTCGTCTCACATCCGCTTTCAACATGACTTGATTCTAAAATTTTATATCACAAAATTATTAAATTTATACAAAGCCCCGTCTCTATGTATCGCGTCAATTACAAAAAGTTTTTATTATTCCTTTTTCCGGATGTTGGTAATCAATTTTTACCTGAAAACAATTTCCTTCGGGATCTTTGCTTCGGTAAACACAGCTATCAGCAGTAAGTTGGGTATCTGTTAAATTCAAAAAAGGAGTTTCTCTGTATACGGTTTCGCATTGCCATTCTATTTTTTGTTTTTCTATGGCATACCAATACAAGTAGCAATCTGCTCCGCCACAACTGCTTCCTCTGCAGTCGTATACTCCGCAAGAGGGAATGGTCACCAGTAAGATTAAAAATAACTGGTGTGGATTTTCTATTTGATGGATAAGCTCATATTCCCCCTGATAAGCTATATTATTAAGAGTAGGTAACAGATATTCCTGATAATTCCATTGTACTTTAAGATTGCCTAAATTTGACGCCTGCCAATCAATATGGAAAGGCAGGCATTCGGAAGAAATTTCGTCTATCCAGTCGCCTTGAAAACTTTCAGAAGAAACCTTACCCTTCCATAGAGCTCTTTTTTTATAGTTGGAAGATAATTCATATAAAGTAATTTCAAATATCTCATTTGCTGAGAAATAATTATTTTCAGGAGCTTCCAGTTTGCCTATAAGTTGGATAGGTATTCCAAACCGTTCATAATAACAGTTACCACTAATTTGATAATAACGTTGGGTCATACATCCTTTTTTATAAGCATAACGGCAAATAAAATCCAATTCAAGAGAAATATTGGAGTTATCGATTTTTCCTTGTCCATAAAAATGGTGTGTAGAAGAAAAACTTTGTAAGTTTTGAGCAGGTAAAATAAAAGCAGGTATTTTTAATAACAAAATAAGGATAATATAGCGCATGATAAAAAGTGTTGTATTTCTCTTCCTCCCTGTAAAAAGAAGTTTCAAATATATGAAATCCGACTTGATGAATCAAGCGGTATTTTAAGACAAAAAAGACTGCCCATTTTGGCAGTCTTTTTTTACATCCTTATCTTTCCGGAAAGGACACTTGAATCGGTCTCGGTTATTCGTATTCAAAACCAATGGTAGATACATCCTCTTCATTTGTACAGGTAATCGACTTTATTCCCCCCCATTCTTCATATGTATAGGTAAACGGTAAATTACCATACATTGCATCCGAAGATGTGGGAAGATTGACAGATGAATTTCCGCAAAGTCCTAAAAGATGCGGGAAGAAGTCACTATTTTCTGTAATAGACGTCAGGATAAATTTGTAAATACAAATCACCGGGTCTACACCGTTCGGGATATTTTTTTGTTCTCCGAATTTAAGTCCGCCTCCGTCAATGGCCACCAAATTATTATCGGTATATTCGTATTCGATGACATATTCTTCCTCTTCTCCCTCATACCTCACGGCCAAAGCAGTAAGATAGTTGTTTGTATATTGACAGCTGAAAGATGTATTGTAAGCATCCACACAACCGGCTATTTTCCCGTCTTTCAGGGTATAAGTATACACTTCAGCTTCGTCGTCGTCAGCGATAAGAATCCGTTCTCCTTCCCGTTTCACACTGTAAATTGTTTCTTGGAGTTCGTCTTCTCCTTTTACAGTATATGCGATTTTCTCAATTTCTCCGTCTTCCCCATAAGTCAGGGCATATTCCAAAGTCTCGCCATAAGCAGAAAAGATGACTTTGGTGAGCATTTTCTCCACTTTATCCAAAACTACTTCCACCGTACCTAATTCATACTCTTCATTGTTTTGACGTACTATGACCTTGTAGTTACCAGCCTCTACGTCGGCGGGCACGGTAAAAGTTACACTTGTGGCCGTGAACTCTGCACCTTCAATGTCTAAAGTTCTAGCGGCATCCGCAATGTTTTTGAGAATGAGTTTCGCAGTAGCGACAAAATCTTTGCCATTAATGATGGCTTCCTGACCGACGGTCAAAGTTTCCGGAAGAGTTGCAGTCGGGGCAACGGGAGGCATCTGTTCGTCGTCATCATCCGAGCAGGCGGTGAAAACAGATACGCTGCATATTATGAGCAGCATCATCCAAATGTTCTTCATAATTTTAAATTTTAAAAGGTTAGTAAATTACCACATCAATACATTGTGCCGTGTCAAAAAATCTGCGGGCAAATGCAACAATGTCTTTCGCACGGATTTTGTCGATGATGCCATCGAAATAACGGGGGGCATCAAGCGAGGTATGAGTGCGGTTGTAAAATTGCAGGTTTTCCGTCCAATAGGCCACGTTTTTTCCGGCAAAGGCCTTTTGGTGTTCTTTCTTAAGCACCAACAGATAGTACTCGGCGTCGTCTTCGGAGATACCTTCATTGAGGAACCGTCGGATTTGGTCGTGAACGATTTGCCGCATCCGGGGTCCTTTGGCCTGCGAACTCTCAAACTGTATGGCGAAAGTCTGGTCGTAGAACGGATAATCCTCCGCTTCCGTATGGAGGTGCACTCCATAGGAACCGCCCTCGTCCTCACGGATAATCTGCCGGAAGAGGTTGTCGAAATGCTTCCGCAGGACATGAAAACAGATTTTATCCGATTCCTTGGTTTTCAGGTGGTTTTTATATTCTATGTTCACCATGTATTTCTCTTCGGGCAAACCTAAACGGATGTCACGCGTAGCGGATGCCGTGCTGGTATACCGGTGGTATACCGGCGTTTCGCGGACATTACGTGTCGGCAGAGAAGCAATGTAAAGTTCCACTAATCTGCGGGCCTCTTCACGAGACAGATCGCCGACAAGATAGAAGGAGAAGTCGGCCGCATTGCGGAAACGCTCGTTAAAAATTTCTACCATCCGGTCGTAATCCATCGCCGCATAATAAGCCGTATCTGTTTTGTAGATTCGGGGCGACGGAAGGGTATGCAACTCCTGCATGACGGCAGCAATCGAATCATCGGTTGTCGGTTTGGCATAGGTACGCTGGATTTTGTTGGCACGCACGTATTTGTCGAAGTCCGGACGGCTAAACCGGGGATGTACGACAGTGAGGTGAAAGAACTGGAAAGCAATTTCCGCATCGTCGCGTGTGCTGCTGCAATTGATGCTTTCCGACCGTTCGCCGAGGTTGATATTGATGTCGATGTTGTGCCCGCGCATAATGGTATTAAGCACCCGGGCGGGGTATTTGTACAACCCGTATTGCAGGAACAAGGTATTCAGCGCATCGGCCGAGGGCAGGTCTTCTGCAGGCAACAGGGAACGGCCTCCGGGGCTTCCGGCCAGAAGGTTAAATACACCGCTTTCATAATCGTTGTGTTTGTAGTAGACTTTGGCCCCGTTGCTCAGGGTCCATTCCTCGGCATCGAGGGCTTTTAACACCTTGGTTTTGACAATGCGGCCGGCAGCGGGCGTGAAATCCATCAGAGCCGGCAGCGTATCGGCAACAGTCTGCACGTAAGGTGCCGGCAAGGCTTGACGGGCCTCGAGGAGCAGACGTGTCAAAGTTTCGCTGTCCGGGAAAGGGTAATCCGGGTTGTTGCCTTGTACGGCATATATCCGGTTAAGATCGCCGGCATTCCACCGGTCGAGCCAGGCATGCACGGTACGGCTGTCGATGGAATCGAGCAAATGCCAGGTGGCGTCTAATTTTTCGGTTACTTCGGCCAATGGGTAACCGAGCAGAAAATGGTCCTGATAGATTTTCAGGTAGACGCTGTTGGGCATGCGGCCAAGCATGGCGGCCGACTGTTTCAGCCCGAGGCGGTAGTTGTCTGTCAGTTCCTTTAGCTTTTGGTCTGTGATTGCATAGCGGTGGATGCGTTCAAGCTGTTCCAGCACTTGTTGCACCGCTTCTTTCTCCATCCCGGGCAGAGGGGTAATGGCGATGTTTTGTCCCTCGTAATGGCGCACCATGTCGTGTACACCGGCCTGCGCACTCAGGAATAAGGCGTCTTCTTCCGAGATAAAATCATGGAGCCGTTCGCCGACAATCTGGTTATAGAACTCCCGGCACAGCTGGTCTTTGACCTGGTCGCCGAGGGTACGAATCTCCGGTTTCCGGAAACGTTTCATCAGCACAACGGCATTCTGGGGAATATCTTCGTCAATAAGTCGGCAATACAGGGGCTGTTCGTTGTCCGGAATAGTATATACCACCCGCGGTTTGGCATTCACGCGCTTGGGAATGCCGGCAAAAAGGCGTTTCACCCCGGCCTCCACAGCTTCAGGGTTAATGTCGCCGAGGACAATGACTGCCTGCTGGTCGGGACGGTAGAAGTCGTGATAGTAGGCACGCACTTCATCGGCAGTGAAGTGGTTCAGGACTTCCGGAGTGCCGATAACGTCGTGGATGGTGTATTTGCTGTGATTGTAGAGGTAAGCGTTGAGCCGGCTTTGCATCCGTTGTGAAAGGTCCATTCCCTGGCGGCGTTCTTCAAGAATGACTTTGCGCTCGATTTCCATTTCGTCGGCGCGGAGTTGCAGGAAGCCCGACCAGTCGTGGAGAATAAGCAGGCAGGAATCGACCAGCCCGTTGTCGGCCGTGGGAACGCCGTTGATGTGGTAGACCGTTTCATCGGCCCCTGTATAAGCATTTAAATCCGAGATACCCCGGCGTTTCAGGAAAGCGGGTACGCCTTCCGGGAAATTTTCCGTGGCATGGAAAGCCATGTGCTCGAGCACATGGGCAAGCCCGTTTTGATGGTCTTCTTCCATCAGGGCCCCCACGTTCTGCACTAAATAAAAGTCGGCTTTCCCTACGGATGCCCCCGTAGCACGGATATAATAGGTCAGTCCGTTTTCCAACCGTCCGTAGCGGAAGGGTGTTTCCGGCGTCGCCGACAGGCGAAGGGCACAGACGGTCAGCAATGTCAGGAAAAAGATTCTCATAGGTTGTTCAGTTTTTCACGAATCATATTCTGTAACTGCACCTTTACAGCTTCTTCCGGAATGCCGGCACAAACGATAAAGGCCTGGTTGAGGCTTTGTTTAGCCTTGACCGAATCGCCGGTTTTCTGCTGGTTTTCCGCCAGCAACATCAACAGACGGGCACGCAGTTGGGCGGTCATGTCGAATGTCAGGGCACGGTCTAACCATTGAATCAGCATGGGGCGGGCATTATCCGGCGGATTACCTTGATAAAGACCGTAGAGGTCTTCGATGGGCTGAGTGTAGTCGTTAATACTCAACGCTTTTCCGGCTCCTGCGAAATACTTGTCCATATTTTCAAAAAAGAGGGGCAGGTTGCGACGGAACAGGTTAAAATAACTGTCGGCCAGCAGGGTTACCGCTTCAACCGCCGTCAGGTCGCCGAAGGGCATGTCGGCATAGATGGCTTGTAAGTCGTCACCGATGCGCCCGAGGGCTTGCTTGTAGTCGGTTTTGCCGGTGCTGCAAAGGCGCAGGATATGCGTGTTGTAAAGCCCGATGAGGTAGTTTTGTACCGTCTCTTTATCTACCGCCTGGCAATAACGGTCGTAGTTTTTGACTACGAAATCGAATATTTCGTCTTGTTTTTCCATCTCGGGATGATAAAGGGAGAGGATGGCAAAATCTGTGGGGTTAACCATGTTTTCCAGTTTCCTGATTTTGAGGTATTCCGGGAACAGGGCATCGATGCGCACCTTCCATTTTTCCTGGTTGTAATCGTTTTGCGTACCGATAAAATAAGGTGCACGGATTAGCAATTTTTGTTGCAATTCGGTGTTTTTCTTCTCTTTGCGCGATTTTTCATACAGTTTCTCAAACGTGAGTTCTTCGCCTGCGGCAATCTGTGCTTCAAGCATCAGCACGTCGGGAGTAACGGCTCCAATCAGGGTCCTTAACACCTCGCCCTTGCTGTCGATGAACATCAGCGTGGGCAGGGATTCCACTTTGTAGCGTTTGACAATCTCTTTATTGGCTGCCGCTTCGCAGTCTAATTTGCAATTGATGAAATGTTCGTTGAAGTAGTCGCCTACCGGTGGAATGGTAAACACCTGAGTGGCCATCACTTTGCAGGGACCGCACCAGCTGGCCCACAGGTTGATGAGGACCATCTTTTTCTCCTCCAGGGTCTCGTAGAGGCTGTAGGTTTTGCCGTCATAGGCTGTAAAGGTGAAGTCCGCGATGCCGTCGCCCAGTCCGGTTCCAACAGCGGCGGCGGCATATTCTTTGAATTGCCTAATACTCACTTGCTTGTGCAATTTGACGTTGAATATTGCTTAAACAGCGACGGCAGCTGTAATATGGAAACCGGAACTGAGCCTGATATTGTGGCGGATGACGCTTTTGCG
>OFGO01002000.1_pt1 | contig 12884 bp, 10 predicted proteins | sample 1521761 | NCBI WGS metagenome assembly OFGO01 (sample SAMEA3504128, study PRJEB24116) | mouse gut metagenome | biome: mouse gut; feature: mouse-associated habitat; material: faeces | place: Denmark | collected 2011
CCATGAGGAATTGGGTTAAGAACACGTTAAACCCGGGCGTTAAGACAAAATGCAGTAGCTTTTTTCTCGAAAGTCTGTTACAATAAAAAAAGTATATCTAAATTCTTTGTGTAAGAGGATCACCGATAGTTCTATTGATTCATTTTTACGTAAGTCTGAAGGTATAATTTCCAAATTTATGATAAAGAGATATTGCGGGTTAAGTTGCGATACGCGGGAGTGTGAACATGGCTAATTTAGATTCCAACACGATGCAGCATGAATTACATTTTCCCATGATGGAAAATGACGAGTATCAGAAAGCGCAGAACCAGGAGATTAAACTCGGTAAGGAAGAGGGGTTGGATGTTTCGCTATATGCCAATCCACAGTTTAACTGGCTGCAGATGGAGCAGATCCGCATGGGGCTTAAGGATAAAGTGGATGCTTCCATATATGCGGATCCGGCGAATAATTATGAGACGATGCGGCAGATCAGGATCTCGCTCTATGCAGGCATTGATCTGATCCCTTACCTCAAGAGAGGATTTACGGATGATGACCTGGAGGAAATCCGGATGGCGGTCATGAATCGGCTGCCGATTGACAAATGGCTGCAGGATAATATTTGTGCGCCACAGATCCATCAGATCAGGGTTGGATTATGTGAGGATCTGGATGTGTCGGCTTATGCTGATATCCAGTATAACTGGATGCAGATGCAAGAGATTCGTCTGGGGCTGGAGAAGAAGGTGGATGTTTCCATTTATGCCAAGAACCTGTTTAATCATGCACAGATGAGAGAGATCCGTTTGGGATTGGAAGCAGGTCTTGATGTATCGGATTACTGCAGCCTGATCTATTCGGCGACAGACATGAAAGAAAAAAGACAGGCTGTTGTCAACAGAAAGCGGTTAGGTAGTGACAGTAAGGAGCAGGACGAGAACAGGAACAGCAGGACAGGTAAGACATCGCTGAGAGATCCTTACAGCAAGAAAGAATTCTCTATTTTTATAGAAGAGAACGGTAATAAGGCATATGCGCATATTCCGTGGGTGCCAGGCAATGTGGTCACTAAGGAAGATATCTATCATGACCTAGAGAGGCGTGGTATTGTGTTCGGTATCAGGCAGGAAGCCATCGACGATCTGATCGACCGCAAGAGGATGAATGAAAAGGTTCTGATCGCGGAAGGCATTCCGGCACATAAGGGGAAGGACGGCTGGTTTGAATGGTTTGTAAGGCTGGATCTTCCGCGTATTCCGGCACCACTGCCGGATGGCGGTGTTGACTATGTCAATATAGAAGCTTTTGAGATGGTGGACGAAGGAGAGCGGATCGCACTCTATCATCAGGCGGAAGAGGGCACTACCGGAACGAATATCTACGGAGAATCGATCCATGCCGAGGGCGGAGTGGAGCTGAAACCGTTGCGGGGCGTAGGATTTACATTAGAGCCGGATGGAGTCACCTATACTTCCAAGATGAACGGCAAGTTTGAATTTGTGGGTGGACGGATCAATATTTCTAACATGTTGATCGTTCGGGAAGATGTGACTGCCGTTACCGGTAAGTTGGAAGTGGACGGATCTGTATACGTGATCGGCAGTATTTATTCGGGCGGCTATATCAAGGCTACAGGAGACATCATCATCGAGCACAATGTAGAGACCGGAAGGTTGATCGCGGGTGGCAACGTTATGATCAAGAAGGGAAGCTGTTCTAAGAATGACTGCTTTATCGATGCCGGCGGCGAAGTGTCCGGTAGTTTCTTTGAGGCAGCCAATATCAATGCAGGCGGCAATGTGAAAGCCAACTATATTATGAACAGCAACATCAATACGAAAGGCAGAGTGATCGTATCGGGTAGCAAAGGGGTTCTGCTGGGTGGCACGACCAGTGCTGTAAAGGGTGTGGATACCTTTAACCTCGGTAACCGACTGCATATCAAGACGGTTCTGGATATCGGGCGAAACGGCATCTATGAAAAAGAGCAGGAAGAGTACGAGAAGAAGAGGGAACAGCTGCTGAACGATCTGCAGTCTCTGGAGCAGGAGCGCAGCAAGATGGTAGTGATGTCTGCAGCTGGCGTGGATGTGTCGGAAGAATTGCGTCGCAGGATATATGGGGCGATCGATGTGAAGATGCAGGAACTGGCGGAGATGGATGGCGAGGCGTCCAAGCTGGTCAATCAGACGGAGCAGACTACGAAAGAACCTGTCTGTGTCAGAGGAAGAGCGCATGAGGGCAGCCTGATCACCATTAACGGCATTAAGTACACGCTGAAGGGTGAAGTGCGCAGGGTCGTATTCAAACTTCGGGGTAAACAGGTTGTAATGGTAGCTCTGTAACGGTTTGGCGATAATCATTTATCCAAGAAAATGAAGAAAGAATGGTAGAAGCATGAAACGCGATACAATTTTAATCTTTGAAGACAATTCGATCGATCGGGCGATTCTGGTTGAGCTGTTTCGGTCGGAATATAAGATTTTGGAAGCCGAGAATGGTAAGGAAGGGTTGGATCTTTTAAAGAACAATCTGCCCTCGATCGCCATTGTCCTGCTTGACAATATCATGCCGGTGATGGATGGATTTGCGGTGCTGGAATATTTGAAGGAGAAGAATATCCTCACCAAGATACCTTTTATCATGATCACGGGAGAAAGTTCTGCTGAGATGGAGAGAAAGGGCTATGAGTATGGAATCATAAGCTATGTTAAGAAGCCATATCAGCCGGAAGTCGTAAAGCAGGTAGTCCAGAATGCAATCGGATGGTTTAAGTACAAGATGCAGCTGGAACTGATGGTCAAGAAGCAGAATATCAATATGCAGAAGCAGAACAGCGTTCTGCGTCAGCAGACGAAGAAGCTGAACCATGTGAATGAGATCCTGATCGATTCATTGAGCAACATCGTAGAATTCAGGAATATGGAGTCTAAGCAGCATATCAAGAGGATCAGGGAGTATTCTCTCTGTCTGGGGAAAAGCGTGATGAAGCTTTATCCGGAATATGAGTTGACGCCGGAGAAGCTGATCCAGATCGGCTGGGCGTCTTCCCTGCATGATATTGGGAAGATCGCGATACCGGACAGCATTATCCTGAAACCGGCCAAGCTGACGAAGGACGAGTTCGAGCTGATCAAGTCCCATACTACCAAAGGTGCTGAGATCATTCAGCACAGAGTGCGATTGAATGACAGGGCGATCTTTGATTATGCCTATGATATTGCCAGACACCATCATGAGAAGTATGACGGCAATGGGTATCCCGATGGGCTTAAGGGTGACGAGATCAGTATAGCGGCACAGATCGTTTCTCTGGTGGATGTATACGATGCTCTGACATCGAAACGGGTGTACAAGATTGCCTATGAATCAGACAAGGCATACCAAATGATCCTAAATGGGCACAGCGGTGTGTTCTCGCCCAAGCTGCTGAAGGCATTCACGGAAGTGAAGCCCAGGTTTGAGAGCCTGTTGGATATGTACCGGGATGAGGAATGATAACTTCAGTGCGGATCGTGGATGTATGACGTTGGGGGCTAAAGATGCCATACATCCACGATTCTGGCATCATGATAGTAGTCTTGCACATGCAAAATACTCCGGCAGGTGGAAATCAGGTTCCGGAGCCTGTATGGGAGCGAAGCTGGCGAAATGAGTCTGGCCTTCGCTCTCTTTAATTTTGTAGAAATTGCAGGTAAAGTGGCTGCCGTCTTCCAGTGAGATATTAGGATAGATGGCTTCTATCAGTGTCAGCGGCAGGGTCAGCCGGATACTCCAGCTGTCTTGTAGGATGTTTGCCTGACAGAGAAGTCCTTGCCGATGTTCTACTGAGAAGGGGGTGCGATTCTTTCGGCTTCTACCATAGCAGGCCAGCATCGCGCCGTTGGCGTTCATCTCGAAATTCAGATAGCAGGGGTTTTCTTCCTCCGGGGCAAAACAGAAGAAGGCTTCCATAGCAGAATCCAGATAGACGGGGTCACCGTCGTGCAGATATGTGCGGCAGGGATTGGGCTCCTGGCACGTCATCTCCAGTATAAAGCCGGTATTCGGCAGATAGCCTAATCGCCCGCAGGTCGTGGGACGATAATCCCCACCCCAGTTAAACTGGTCTACGGAAAAAGTATGGCAGCGAGAAAGGTCATCTAAAGTAGATATGATGTATACGTCATAGGTAGTGGTGGTCATGTGAGATCCTCCTGAAGAATTTTGTGTATTAGAGCTGGTCTGTCTGGCAGACCAGCTTACGATAAGATTGTAGCAAAATGCCTAAAAAAACACAAGAAAGAAGAGGAAAACCGTCTTTATTGATAAAAAAAAGTGCCTATCGTGCTATTGCCGGGGACGGAAAAGCTGTATATACTTAAGACAGAACAAGGATACAAAGGGTAGTCTGACGGGGCCGGGCGGCGCAGCAGTGTGATATAGGCTGACCGGTCCGGCGCCTGGAAGACGGCAATCATGAAAGAGGAGGAAGAAGTGGGTATGAAGAAACCAGTGCTTATTATCATGGCAGCCGGAATGGGGAGTCGTTACGGAGGATTGAAACAGATTGATCCGGTGGATCAGGATGGACATATCATTATGGATTTTTCCATTTATGATGCGGTGAAGGCCGGATTTGAGAAGGTTATTTTTATCATCAAGAAAGAGAATGAGCAGGATTTCAGGGAGACCATCGGCGATAGGATGGCGCAGCGGATCGAAGTAGAGTATGTATTCCAGGATATTGCCAACCTGCCGGATGGTTTTGCAGTGCCGGAAGGCAGAGCGAAGCCCTGGGGGACAGCCCACGCAGTTCTGTCATGTCTTTCGGTTGTGGACGGTCCGTTTGCGGTCATCAATGCGGATGATTACTATGGTCAGCAGGCGTTTAAGATGATCTACGATTATCTGGCGACTCATGAAGATACGGACAAATATCAATATACTATGGTGGGATATCTGCTGGAGAATACACTGACAGAGAACGGTCATGTGGCGCGCGGTGTCTGCGAGACGAATGCCGAAGGAAAATTGACCGAGATCACGGAGCGGGTACGCATTGAGAAGCGGGAGGATGGCCCCGCTTATACAGAGGATGACGGAGCAACGTGGACACCGCTGGCAGGAGATACGGTGGTATCCATGAACATGTGGGGATTTACCAACAGCATGCTTCCGGAGATCCGGGACAGATTTGCAGCTTTCCTGTCAGAGAATCTGCAGAAGAATCCGCTGAAATGCGAATATTTCCTGCCTTTTGTGGTGGATGAACTGATCAGAGAAGGCAAGGCGGAGGTTACCGTACTTAAATCAAGAGACCGTTGGTACGGCGTAACTTACAGAGAAGATAAGCCGGTGGTAGTCAATGCGATCCAGTCCCTGAAGGACCAGGGCTTGTATCCGCAGAAGCTGTGGGAGTAGTGCTTTCGGCAGGCAGTCAACCGGGCTGATCGGACAACGCCTTGATAGAGGATGCATACTCAGAGGGTGTCATGCCGGTGATTCGCTTAAACTGTCTGGAGAAATAATGGATGGAGGAGAAGCCGAGGGCATCGGCAATCTGGGTAAAATTATAATGGTTTTCCCGGATCATCTGTTTGGCCAGATCCACCTTCATTCTGGAGAAATATTCAATGGCACCGTAGCCGCTTCTGGTACGGAACAGTTTCTGGAGCTGGGAGCGGCCAACGGAGTTACTCCTGCAGAGCTGCTCGATAGTCAGTGTCTCGCAGATATGGGATTCCATGTACTCTTGTATCTGTGAGAAGAGCTCTCCGTCAGCTTTCTGCTTGATAGATTTCACGATGGTCGGGTTGATGGGCTGGTCAGGTCTTACCATGTAGCGCCGGACCAGTTGAATGAGCAGCTGTTCCAGATAGAGACGGATCAGCTGCTCTCCGGCGAAGCGAGGACTTTCGGAAGGTATGAGCTCTTCCTGATAGGGATCGTCCATGCGCCCGGCGAAGACATATTTTGCTTCCTGGATGATCTGGGCCAGAAGGAGTCGTTCCGGTTCACTGATCTGTAGAACCTTTTCTTCAAAAAAAGTCATGACGGGAGAAGCGCAGGAGAAGGACATGACGACCAGATTGGGTGCAATCAGCCCGTTGGAATTGACGTCATGAAATTCATTGGGTTTGTGGAAGATGATATCCCCCTTTTTCAGGACATGGAATTTCTCGCCGGCCAGCACATTTACCTCACCCTTGTCAACACATAGAAATTCCCAGAAATCATGGGACTCCCCCGGGAAAGAAAAATCACACATATATTCAAAATAATGAATGGAATAGATTTCATGGATACTCAGGGTGTCCTGCAGATAAACGCTTTTGTAACTCATGCTTCCGGCTCCTTTCACAGAAGAGAGGACTGATTGTGCAAAAATGGCGTCCTATTTGAAACTATTATATTACAAAAGTGCAAAGATGGCAAAGGTAAAAATAGTTTATTTGTCCTTCTCTTTGTCTAAAACACAGAGACATAAAAAATACGAAAAGAAAAATTGTTCAATAATACCAAATATATGATTCGAAGGGTGTGTTGAAAATTACCTGTAGAGAAGTGCGGAAGGATAAAAATTGTATAAATTACACAAAAACAATCCAATAGTGCAAAAAGCGAAATAGATAAGATAAAGACATTTCGATAAAGGCTTTTATAATGATAACAACAAATGGCGCAGGTCTACGGGACAAGGAGCCTGTATCCTGTAAATTTTGAACTAATTTAGGAGGTAAGAAGTATGAAAAAGAAAATGTTAAGCGCACTTCTGTGTGTAGCCATGATCGCAGCAACATTGACAGGCTGCGGCGGTGGCGATTCAACACCGGCATCGGACGGCACGGCAGCTCCTGCAGAAGAAGCACCGGCTGAGGAAGCTCCCGCAGAAGAAGAGGCACCGGCTGAAGAAGCTGCAGCAGAAGAGACACCGGCGGCTTCCGACGGTACACTGGTTTACTGGTCCATGTGGGACGCAGCTGAGCCGCAGGCACAGGCGATCAAGCAGTCTATCGAGGCATTTACTGCTGAGACCGGTATCGCTGTAGATGTACAGTTTAAGGGACGTACCGGTATCCGTGAAGGTTTACAGCCGGCACTGGATGCAGGAACCAATATCGATCTGTTCGACGAGGATATCGATCGCGTGAACACGACATGGGGCAGCTATCTTCTGGAACTGGAAGATCTGGCTAAGGCAAATGATTACGAGTCTACTGCAAATGCAGGTCTGATGGCAGCATGCCGTGAGGTTGCAGGCGGTACATTGAAATCCATTCCTTATCAGCCCAACGTATTCGCTTATTTCTACAACGTAGCGATCTTTGAGGAAGCAGGCGTGACAGCAGTTCCTACAACATGGGATGAGTTCCTGGATGTATGCCAGAAGATCAAAGACGCAGGTTATACCCCGATCACCAATGACAATGCTTACATCAGCAGCATGTTCGGATATCATATGAGCCGTTTGATCGGTGAGCCGGCTACAGAAGAAGTTGTTAAGAACGGTGACTGGGACAACGAAGCAGTGCTGAAGACAGCACAGGCATATGAAGAGCTGGCAAGCAAGGGCTACTTCTCCGAGACTATCGAGAGTAACCAGTGGCCGGCAGGACAGAACACAGAGCTGGCTATGGGTACAGCGGCTATGTACCTGAATGGTTCTTGGCTTCCGAACGAAGTTAAGGATATCGCAGGTGAAGACTTCCAGTGGGGCTGCTTCAGCTACCCTGCAGTAGAAGGCGGAGTAGACGGAACAGAAGCTTCCAACTACGGCGCACAGGTATTCGCGATCAATGCGAAATCCACCATGCCTGAGCAGGCATTCCAGCTGATCACTTATCTGACCAAGGGTGAGGCGGACGCACTTCTTTCCGAGATGTCCGTTGGTATCCCGGCAGATTCCAACAATGCAGAGTGGCCGGCACTTTTGACCAATGTGAAGCCTGTTATGGATAGCCTGTCAACACGTTATCCTTGGGGCGCAGGTGCAGAGGCTAATGCAGATATGACTCCGATCATCATCGAGAACTTCACGAAGCTTTGTGGCGGTTCTCTGGATGCACAGGGATTCGTAGATGCACTGAAGGCAGCAGGTAACTAAGCAGATTCATAAGACCTATCAACAAAATAGACAGAATTGCACGGATAGGCATGAGATGAGTAGGGCGGCATCGTGTTTGACGGTGCCGCCTTCTTTCATCATATAGGAAATTTTTATGAATTTCCCATATGACAAGAAATATAGATCAATTTGTAAAAAGTATTGACTTGTTCGCTTTTTCAATGAGAGGGGGTTACTGGATTGAAAAAGAATAAGACCATGATCGTAGTATTTGTTACACCTGCGGTCCTTATGTTCTCTATTATCTTCCTTTATCCGATCATTAGAACCATTCTCATGAGTTTCTTTAAGATCGAAGGCGTGACGGACGCAGTATCCAAATGGCAGTTTTCAGGACTGGCCAATTACATAAAACTGTTTAACACGGAGCTTTTCCGGATATCTATGTGGAATATCTTCCGTATCTGGCTGATCGGCGGGTTGATCGTGATGGGGTTGGCGATCCTCTTTGCAGCGATCCTGACAAGCGGTATTCGCTTTAAGAATGTATTTCGGGCGATCATTTATATGCCCAACGTTGTGAGCGCGGTGGCACTGGCGACTATGTGGCTTCAGTATGTATTCAGCCCGAAGTTCGGTCTCTTTAAGGCCATCGGAGAATTCTTGCATTGGGAGTGGTTGGCGAAGTTCCAGTGGTTGGATCCTTCCCATCTGTTTACAGCACTCCTTGTTGCGTATTGCTTCGGTATGGTGGGATACCACATGCTGATCTTTGCCAGCGGTATCGAGCGGATCGGGACGGAGTACTATGAGGCGGCGACTTTGGACGGTGCAAACAGGATCCAACAATTCCGCTATATCACAATGCCACTGCTCAAAGGCGTTACCAAGACGAACATTACCATGTGGAGTATCAGTTCTGCGGGCTTCTTCCTTTGGTCACAGTTGTTCTCCATGGTGGTTTCCAATACACAGACTATCACACCGGTAGTATATATGTATCAGAACATCTTCGGAGCCGGTAACAGTATGACGGAGAGAAATGCCGGAATCGGCGCAGCAGTAGGTGTGCTATTAAGTGCCTGCGTGGTATTGATCTTTATTGTCTGCGATAAGATCTTCAAAGATGATGATATCGAATTTTAAAGGAGGGAGTAAGAATGGCTAAAGAAAAGAAAGTGCGCGACCGTGTGAACTGGCACAAAGAATTACGCCTGGCTCCCGGTTATATCATATTAACGTTGTGGGTGTTGTTTACCTTTGTCCTGTTAGGCTGGGTAGTAGGCGCCAGTTTCTCAACGTCCAAGGAGATATTCTCCGGCGGAGTATTTAAGTTTGAGACCGGTATTCATTTGGAAAACTATGTGAAGGCCTGGAGTACATCCAATGTTTCCGTATTCTTCTTGAATTCACTCGTATATGCGACCATATCCTGTATACTGTTGATCGTGATCTGTGCGCCGGCGGCTTATGTGTTGGCCCGTTTTACCTTCCTGGGCAACAAGCTGATCCAGAACGGATTCGTAGCGGCCATGGGTGTTCCGGCGACGATGATCGTACTGCCTCTGTTCGGATTGGTGGCAGGCTGGAATATCTTAAATGTGTCACTCGCCAACCGGGCGGTGTTGATCTTCCTGTATGTGGGTATCAATGTGCCGTATACGACGATCTTCCTGTTGACATTTTTCAGTAATCTGTCTAAATCCTTCGAGGAAGCAGCGGCTATCGATGGATGTCCGCCTATGAAGACATTCTGGAAGATCATGCTGCCGATGGCGCAGCCGGGTATCATTACCGTGACGATTTTTAACTTTATTAATGTATGGAACGAATATTTTATGTCCCTGATATTTGCAAACTCTGATAAAGTAAAATCCGTAGCTATCGGATTGTACGGAATGATCAATTCCATGAGATATACAGGCGATTATGCCGGCATGTTTGCGGCAGTGGTCATTGTGTTTCTGCCTACCTTTATTCTGTACGTATTTTTGTCGGAGAAGATCATTGCCGGTGTTACGGGCGGTGGTGTGAAAGGCTAGGAGGTGCCTGAATGAGCAGAGAATTGTCAGATTTATTACGGATTTCGGAGAAGTTTGCAACAAGTGGGAAGGCAGAGCATGTAGAGCCCCATGGCAATGGACATATCAACGACACCTTCCTTTTGATCTGTCGTCAGGAATCAGGGGAGACGATCAGATATATCCTGCAGCGGATGAATCATGAGGTGTTTAAGGATCCGGCGGGATTGATGGAGAACATTACGGGAGTGACCGCTTTTCTGCAGAAGAAGATCGTGGAGCACGGCGGTGATCCGGCGAGGGAGTCTTTGAATGTGATTCCGCTTAAGGAGGGTGGTTCCTTCTGCAAAGAAGAGGACGGTACTTTCTGGAGGATGTATGGATTCGTGGAAGGCGCGGACAGCTTTGATATCGTGGAGCGGCCGGAGGATTTCTATGAGAGTGCTGTGGCTTTTGGACATTTCCAGAAGCTGTTGGCGGAGTATCCGGCGGAGAGCTTGCATGAGACGATCCCCAACTTCCACAATACGGTCGACCGTTTGAAGAATTTCAAGAAGGCATTGGAAGCAGATGTCATGAAACGTGCCGGAGAAGTGGCGGAAGAGATCAAGTTTGTGATGGACCGGGAGGAGGACTGTCATGTGCTCTGTGACCTGTTGGCGTCCGGAGATATTCCGCTGAGAGTTACGCATAACGATACCAAGCTTAATAATATCATGTTAGACCATGTGACGCGGAAAGGCATTTGCGTGATCGATCTTGATACAGTCATGCCAGGTTCTGCGCTGTACGATTACGGCGATTCCATTCGGTTTGGCGCTAATACGGGAGCGGAGGATGAGAAAGATCTGTCGAAGATCTCCTGCGATCTGGAGCTTTTCGCCCTGTACACGAAGGGATTCATCGAAGGCTGCGGAGGATCGCTGACAGCAAATGAGATCAGACTTCTGCCCATGGGAGCGAAGCTGATGACGTTGGAATGCGGTATGCGTTTCCTGACAGATTATCTGGAAGGGGATCACTACTTCAAGATCCATCGTCCAGAACATAATCTTGATCGGTGTCGGACTCAGTTCGCTATGGTCAAAGATATGGAGGATAAGTGGGGTAAGATGCAGGAGATCGTGGAGCAGTATTTATGATCTTCTGGGGATGAGATCGTTGGTGATATATACCATCTCTATAGAATTTTTATATGTCGGAATAGCCTGTCTTTCTTAGGCTTTTCCGACATTTTGTCTTTTCACGGGAAAGGATGTTATTATTTACGGGTCAGGAATGCGCAAAACTGCGCATTCCGTGAGAACATGATTCAGGAGTAAGGGGCTATTGTTGCGAAGCAGCCAGTAATCTGATTGACTTGACTGTATAGATCACGTTATACTTTATATAGTTTTCTATATGGTTTACAGCGTTTATGCAATGACCATAATGGAGGGATTCCAATGACAACAAGGATTGATAATTTAGTCGCTTTCCCTGTAAATGCACAAAGGAACTCATTTTTTGGCGCGCTTTCTTCCATTCTTCTATATCGGAATGCTTATACGGAAGACACGCCATTTTTCTGTGGCAGATACCAGCGTAACTGTATACGATGCGGCAGTTGTAAGAACGAATCTTTTCTCGATAAGCACCACCTTCAAATATATCAGTATTTAATTACGATAACAGGCTGCGCTTATTTCTGGATCGATAAGGAGATTGGTGATTCATACAACAAACAATACATAGCAGAGGAATTTTCAGAGACCGCTCTCGACCGGTTATCTATGGCTTTATATGCATCCGGCTATCATTATGAGTCGATGGATAAGAATACGGAAGAGAATGTTCTGTTTGACAGAATAAAGCTGTCTATCGAAAAAGAACAGCCTGTCTTGATCAAATTGGGACTCGGCGATGTGTGGGCAGTGATAACAGGGTACAATGATGCTAAGAATCTACCATACTTAATGAAAGCCCGCCATTCACCACAGCTTTATAAGGAATGGTATCACAAGCTCAGCAACATCGTTTTCGTGACAGATAAGTATGACAGCAAGATTTCCCTGTCCGAATCTCTCGATCATATGATTCAGCACCTAAATACTGACAGCAGGAATAAGCTGGAGCAAAAGATAGTTCATAAGCTGGAAACAGAGCAGGATGGAAGAAAACTTGGCAAGTGGTTGAATAGAATCAATGGCCTTACTATAGAGACGAGGTGGCATGCATCAGAATGCTGTCGGAATACGCTGGCACCCATGCTTGACAATGAGCAATGCCAGAAATTACTTCTGGAAGCCTCCGGCCTCCATCTCAGGTTCCATGATCAGGCATGGAAAATTTGGGCGCTTCTGGGTGTTTCGCCACAAACTTATTATTGTGTGCCCCACAATATCGATGAATTGTTGGATGGATCCTCTGCCAGAGTTGAACTCAAATCCTTATTTCAAGAATTATTTGCCATAGATCGGCAAGTCTCTCATCTGTTACAGGAATGTTTATCCTTGCTGTGATCGTGTATAGACAAGACTCTCGCATAAATAGGACAAAGAAGGATGTCTACTGTCGGCAGAAGCGAACTGACTCAACGTGTGGACAGAGGAGAACTTTGAGTGTGGATAGACTGCGATGGTGGCCGGTTTTAAATGGACGGCAAAATAAAAAGAACAAAAAGAGACAAAAAGGCGATAAAACAAAAAAATTTCTCTTGCGCATTGCTGAAAAATATGGTAATATAGCATTCGTTGAAGTTACTTGTGAGAGAGCAAGAGCGCGCATTGTGAATATCAGGCTCCATGGTCAAGCGGTTAAGACATCGCCCTTTCACGGCGGTAACACGGGTT
>OFGO01002009.1_pt1 | contig 12840 bp, 6 predicted proteins | sample 1521761 | NCBI WGS metagenome assembly OFGO01 (sample SAMEA3504128, study PRJEB24116) | mouse gut metagenome | biome: mouse gut; feature: mouse-associated habitat; material: faeces | place: Denmark | collected 2011
CAATGATAGAGGAATCCAGGGAATTAGAAAATCCGCAGGAATATTTGGCGCTTACTAATGAAGAAAAAGAAAGTGGTCGAATGCTTTTTTATTTTCATAATGTGAAAGGCGATGCGATAATATCAACATTGATAAATTATTATTGTTTTTGTAGTTTGATGCCAGACAGACTGCGTCAGGCACAGATGAGACGTATGAGTTGGGACAACTCTTAAAATTTTTAGATGGCAAAAATACACTCTATTACTCTGTTCTTACGCTTTTTATAGTTGTACTCTGGATAGCACAAAGATATAATAAAAGTAATATATTACTGTCATTTTTACTTAAATTATATAAGAGGAAAATATGATGTTTTTATATAATAATATAATGATAAAAGTATTTCCTGCCGGTGCAGGGGATTGCATTTTGCTTGACTTTATTAAAGAAGATTATCGAATATTAATAGATGGTGGGTATGCGGAAACTTATCGCAAATATTTAAATAAATATTTGACAGAACTTAAGACACAGGGGAAAAAGATTAATCTGTTAATTATTACCCATATAGATAACGACCATATTGGGGGGATTCAGGCTTTTTTGGAGGAAAATGGGTTTGCAAAAAATCCATCTGTTATAGGTGTGGATGAAGTATGGTATAATGCATTTTTTCATGTGAATACTGTGGAAGTACATGAAAAGGCTATTCCATATACAATAAGGGAAGTTTTAAGAGGGAGTTTGGCTGTATATAATGAGGCAAAGAATGATGGACGGAATGATATAAGTGTAATTCAAGGAAATACAGTAGCTGGACTTTTAAAGGAAAGAGGATACAATTGGAATTCTTTGTGGGATAAAAATGCAGTGTGTGTGAAGAATGATTATCAGAAACATTTGACAGATAAAATCCAGTGCACTTTGTTAGGTCCCGGAGAGAAAGAATTAGATGAATTGGCGCAGTTTTGGATTGCCAAATTGAAAAGTAATGTAAAAAAATTTATTGTATGTAATGATATGTTATATAGCGAAGCATTTGAATGCTATTATGCGCACAATGAGAAGGAACCAGAAGAATCAATCAGAAAAGATGTTGCTTTTGACAATATGGAGAAGGAAAAAGAAATTGACTGGATGAAATGGACGGACGCATGGAGTGGGCAGATTGATAATCGTGAAGCCAACAGATCATCTATTGCTTTTTTGCTGGAGTATGAGGGGACAAAACTTCTTTTTCCAGGGGATTGTCCAATACAATTGTTGCAAGAGAATCTGCCCAAAGTAATTGATATTGTGAAATTGCCACATCATGGTTCGGAGAAGGATATAAGTAAAGAGTTTATTTGTAAAACAGAAGTTTTTTACTATATTTTGTCTACAGATGGACAACGACATGGGCATCCATCGAAACAAGTGATAGCCAATATTACACAAAAGGCGCCCAACAACCCAATACTTTTAAAAAATTATAATATTCCTGAATTGAAAAATATAGGTGTCTTTATAGGGGATGAATATGAATAATTGGTATGAGAATATAGAGAAGATTGTTGCTAAAATAGAAGGCGATAAGACAGGAAATGCTTTTTTGATTGACAGGAACCGGGCTGTTACAGTGAAGCATTGTATACAAGATACATCTGCAAAGGTAAAGCTTGTGTTTCCGAAGATACAAGAGGGTGAACTGATTGAAGTTTGGGCAACAGTAGATGGACAATTTAATCCAGAAGATGACGAATTACTGCTTTTGAAATTGGAGAAGGAATTACCTAAAATAGAAATATCCATTGCAGTGATGAAAATCTATCCCGATGATGAAGTAAAGGTATTTGGTTATGATGCAAATTATCTGGCGTTGGGGAGATGGACAGACTTTATTTCTGCTGCTAGTGTAATTCCTAATACCGATATTGTTCAGGATATGCTTTTTGATGCAAAATATAATCAGGAAAGCGATTTCGCTGGATTATCAGGAAGTCCTATTATAAAGAAAAGTTATATTATTGGTATTGTATCGCAGGAGACCTTAGAAAAATCTCAGGCAATTGGTATCCATGGAATCAGTATTAAAAGTTGTTTTGAGTTCTGGACAAGGTATGATGTAAGGGTAACGGAGCTTACCGATATAGGGGAATACTCTTTTGATCCAGATTTGTCTATAGGAAGTTACAGAGATGTGAGCAAGAATATAACAATTGGCGGTGAACAGGGAATCCAAGGATGGCTTCATGGAAAATATAGAGAAAAGTTGGAGGAAATAGTTTTACTTCACCGTAGGGGAGATGTGGATGGCGCATGGAGCGAACTAAAAGAGCAGATAATGGAACTGGAAAGAAATCCATATGTTGAAGGGGAAGTAAAAGCAGAATACTATTACAGGATGGCTTTGTGGTTTCTTGAGGATAGGAATGATATTGGAAAAGCACAAAAAAAGTATGAAAAAGCGGTAGAGATGAAGCCAGATCTGGATTGCTGTATTTTCCATTCCTTAAAGCAGGTATTGACAGGGGAGTGCAAAGATCCAGAAGAATTGCTGGAGCCAGTAGATACGGTCAGTAAATTTAATGTATATTTACAAGTATGTATTAATGCTCGGAAGAAAGAAAAGGCTTATCAAAAGTATGAGGAATTAGTTCAGGTAATTACGATGGATGACACCACATATTACCTTTTGAGCATTATGGAAACATTGCGTCATGAATATGACTCTGCAATGAAATATATTGAAGAAGCACTTAGGATGAATGGCAAGATGCCGGTTTACTATTCTATAAAAGGAATTATTTTATATTTGGAAAGCACTTCCGGCAGACATTTGTGTGGAGGACGATTTTTACCCAGTTATGTTTAATAATGGAATTCTTCATTTGGATGAAGAACAGCGTCAGATGCTAGTGGAAGCAGGGGCGGCTTGCCGTAAGGCATTTCAGTTAGCCAATACAGTTGAGGATAAAGGATTGGTGGAGACTGTTCTTAGCCTTTGGATTAATAGTCTATCTGTTGATAGCAGTTTTCAAAATGACGTTATGGAACCTCTGCATTTATTGCTGGAAATAAATCCTTTTAATGTGACAGCACTTCTTTATATGATACAGAAGAAAATGAAACTTCCGGAAAAAGTAACAGTAGAAAGTTTGGAACGATATTTAAAGAAAAGTCAGAATAAAATTGGCTATGTAATTGTACTTATTGAATTGTGTATTTCACAAAATGATTTAAGGAGTGCAAAAAAGTTCCTGCATGAATACCAGTCTTTGTTTTTTAAGGGGGAGTATTATGATTATTGGTATGAGTTTATTGTAAAGGTCGAAGAAAATGAAGAAAAACTGAAAGAATATGAGTATGGAATTATAAATAATGCGGAGTTGGAAGAAATTCGGAAAAAGAGACTTTTGTGCTTGTTTTGGCATTTAGACTCAGAAAAAGATACTGAACTGTGGGAATCACTTTGCGACATCTATAAGCAGACAGATAGGAGGTTGGATCTGCTAAATTTAATATATTTTTGTACATCCAGAAGAAAATGGCTGGATCTGTTACGCTATGCGGAAAGACTATTTGAACAATATAATGATAGTTTCGGAAAGGTATATAAGATACAAAGTTTGGTGGAGTTGGGTGAATATGACACAGCAATGAATGCGATTGTGGAACTTCAGGAAAACCAGATTGTTGGTACGGAAGCGGTAATATTGCATTATGAAATAGTTATTCATGAAAGGCAGGGACGATATGCAGAAGCAATAGATGCAGGAAGAAAATTGCTTAAGGTGAACCCTTCTGAGCAACTCTTTTTGAAACTGTCCAGTCTATTTTTATTAGATGGCGATGATGAGAATGCGTTAAATATACTTTTAAGAGCAGAGGAGTACGGAATTGTTACAGTGGCAGTTTGTCAGAAGATAAGTATTAGCTATCTTGTTATGGATCAAAGAAAGGCATGGGAGTATGCGGTAAAAGCTGTCAAGCTTTCAGAAAATCAGCCAGAAGTGATGTTATGGGCGGCTACCATTGCTAATCGTGTAGGTAGGAGTGATAAAGCAGGAGAATATTTTCATCAGCTTATGTCAAATAAACAGGATCGTCAGTTGCTTATGACTAAAAGCATTGATGAGGTAGTGGAGTTGCTCCGGAAATCTAAAGAGCAAACGGAAAAAAATATAGAAATGCTTTGTAAGGGAAAACTCCCAAGCCATTTATTTGTAGATTCTTATCAGGGAAATCAGACATATGCGGAAATTTTCTATGCATTATGGGATAATAAAAATATAGCACCAATGGAGTTTGGGGCACATCAGTATGAGGATAGCCAATTAAGATTAGACAAAAAAAAGATAGCATTGGACTATTCGGCTTGTCTGTTTTTACACGAGATAAATTTGTTAGAGTGTTTTTGCGACGGTTTACAACAGATTTATGTTGCCGGGGATTTATTTGGCATCATTTCAGAAGAAATTCGCAAGATTCCGGTAAATCAGTCGGATTTTATTTGCGCACGATATCAAATGTTTGAAAAATGTAAAACAGAATTAAATGTATGTTTTGTGGAGTGTAAGTTTCCAGCAGGCTTGGAGGAGATGGAGGTAAAGCGAAGATCAGATGTAATTCATGCCTATACTGCTGAAGTTTATGAGGCAGTATGGGTATCAGTTGATGGTGCAGAAAATAGTATTCGGGAAATTGAAGTGATTACGGCCTTATATAGAGATGGTAAAATACCGAGGGAAACTTTTGAAGCTTATTCTGCTAATGTAATGCCTGTCCGAGAAGAAAAAATACGAAATCTATATCAAAAACATATGCGTTTATTGGTAGATGAAACCGTTTTAAAGAATTGGGACAAATTTTATCTTCTTCCGGCAGTTTGTGAAAGTTTTGATGTTATGGCAGAAAGGGAAGTAGCAGAAAGTGCAGTGCAAGATTATGAAAGTATAGCTATCAAGGAACACATATGTGAGCGGCTTGTCAGTTTAAAAAAAGTTTTGCTTGACTTAAAAGATCAGGGTAAACTGACATATCTTCCCATGGAGGAATACCATGATGGTATGATGTACAGCAACATGTTGATTTCTTTAATGACCGCTGCAGGAAAGAGAAACTTGCCTATGTGCATAGATGATAGGGTAATAACAAGCTATTCTTGTATAGACAAGTCCCCTATTTATAATACTTTTGACTTGATGAGAATGCTGTATTTAGAGAAGAAGATTAGTTTGGAAAAATATTGTTCTTTATGGAAGAAAGCATTGGATAAAAGGATCAGTTACGTTTTGCCTGATAATCATTTTGTATTGTATGCACTTAAGCTTTCAGAAGTAGATTTGGAAGCATATAGATTAAATGAGTCGGAAATGCTTTTAGCTATAAGAAAATATGTAGTGACAGCATTATCACAAGACAGTTATTTAAGCCATGAAAAAGCAGAGCATGTACATATTCCGGAATGGGAATATTTTGTGTTTTATTTGCAGTTGCATTCTAGGGATTTGCTTCGGTCTGTTTGGCAATCAGATATGGAGTATGGAAAGATGCGTCTTGCGTCTGATTGGATTCTTTGCCATTATTCTCAATTTGCTTTTGACTTCAGCGGCGCAATGAATGAAAAAAGGCGTAAGGAGTGTCATGCAATACAATTGGCAGATTTTTTGCTGGAAGGATTGCTAATGGCAATAGATGAAAAACTCACGAAACAGTATTATAAATGGCTGTATGGATGGCTTGAAACGTACCTAGAAATAAATCCAGGAATAAAAATTAAGACACTTAGATATACGCAGGAATATATAGTATCCTATCTTAGAAAAATTAAGCACGAAGGTAATAAGCAGGAAATTAGGTTGACCCAATGGATGTTTGCCACAGGTATCTACTATATGCCAGAAGAATATAAGGTATGTATATTGGATGATAATATGATTTCAAATATGTATAATTCGATTTACAGTCAGATTAGTGTTGTGCTTAATTCTGCAATACATATTCCGATAGCATTATATAGAACTTGGGAAAAAGAAATTCTTATAATGGATGAAAAAGAAATTCTTATTAAGAATTATAAAGATTATAGTTTTCAATTTTCATGGGAGTATATTCTTCCTGCATTTCCTGGTGTGAATATAGCTTGGGAAGAGAATTCAGTGAAAAAAATCAGGCGTATGTTTATGGACAGGGGATGCCGCTTAAAACATGAAGATAGAAATGTTAGAAAGAGGGAATTGCGATATATTGAACCATATTTGGAGGAATTTGATTATGGGAGACAGAATCTTTCTTTACATAGTATGGGGCAATATGAAATTGCAGCGGAAGAAATTCTGTGTTTACTGGATATGTCTGAGAAGTATGAGGATATAAGGATAGAATGCGGTCTTAAAAAAGAATGGTTTCTTGATAGGGATACCAGAAAACTTATGTTGCCATTTCAGCCTGATTATTTTAAGCAGTTGTATGATTTTGATGTAAACCCAGATATTTCTACTGTTACGAAAAGCGATGCGTCATTAGCATTGCCTTTGCATTTTGGAGAGATAGAGAATGAGCCACAAGTGGGAAATCATAATCCGGTGAGACTATTGCATAGACTTGCTTGGTTATTATCTGCTGATGCTATTGAGAAAGAAATATTTGCGGTGGTAGAAGCTCTATTTTCTTATGTGAATGAAGGAGAGAGGGGATATGGATATGCCTTTATTGTATTGCTGAAGGCCGTTTGGCATTTGTTTATGGAATTGGGAAATTATAAAAATGTATCTTATGAAAATCGTCTGGTATGGTCATACCTATGGACTGATAAGATATTGACATGTTTGGTAAAGTTGGAAAAAGAAAATTATCTGGATGTTGTTGTATTTGCAAAGCAGCTGGAGGAGAATGCTGGTCTTGATATCAAGATAGATGGATTATGGGACATTACAGAAAATGTGGACATCTTATCTCCTGTACATATGAATTTGTTTAAGTTGTGTGTTACAGGGACCTTGAAAATATGTAGCTGCTATGAAAGCAGAATGAACCAATTAGCTCAAGGAATCATGGACAGCTTTAGGACATATCACAATCAATGGATCAGTACCCCGATCTATTATCGGGAAGCAGTACTTTTGCATAAAAGAGAGAAAAATTATTTTGACGCTATTTTTTCTGAGAACTATAATTTATTGATTGAAAAACTAGCGAAGTTGGGTAATTGTGAGGATGAAATCTGTATAAATATGTCTTGTGGGGAAGTTAATAACATGAGGATGGGTTTCCTTGAGGGCATTTTGGATGGAAAAGGTGTGGGAATGCCGGAACTTATATATCTGTTTGTGATCTCCCGGGAAAATTTAGAAGAAACATATGCAAATATGATAAAGGAGATTATAGAAAAACAAGTGTTAGGGAAAACGTTCCAGGCAGAGATTATCAGGTATCGTCTATTGGCATATATTGTTAAAGAATTGCCGGAAGATTTTCAGGATGAATATTTGAAGCATGAACTTACAAGAGCAGGTGCATTGTTACAAGCCGGAGAAATGCTATGGAAGGATGTATATAATCTAGTTCTTGAAATGATACAAGTGTCTGATTGCGAATACTTCTTTACATTCTGGGAAAAATATGCAGATGTATTAAAGGGTATAGAAGCATTACAGATGGCAGAGAGGATGGGAAGACTGCAGCTTAAAATGCCACTTGAATATGCAGAAAAAACAAGAAATCTGAGGATGCGGTTTGAACTGCAATCTTGAGATAAGTGAGTATTATTTAGGATTTTTCTACTTGCTGAAAACTATTTATTTGTAATTTGCAGGGGGATTGGAGCAAGGAAAAGAATAAACAATAAAAGATATTGCTTCTTTTTGGCAGGTTCGGAATAGACAGAACTTTGCTAGGAAGGAGCTTTTTATAGTTGGATAGAACAGAAATTTCATGAAGATGAAAAAAATTGTTCGACAAAATCAGAGGAATGCCTGCGGAAATAAGCCAATAATGTTGATAAAGGGCGGATAGTGTAAGCGAAGAAGGGAAAATAAAGTCGAAAGGACTGATTGTGTCTGTTCCCGAAAAAACGGACACAACCAGTCATCTTTTCAAAATATAAATGTGAATCTATAATAAACATATCGGTCAGGAGGTACATGATGATAAGTATGGAAAAAACAGATACGTAGGCTGAATAAATTACTATAGAGATAACTCCAAATGTAAGTATTTGATATAAAAAGCACAGACAGAGAACAGCATATTGCAATCAGGGAAAGGAATCCCTGCATATGTTTATGATGGACGAATATTGGACAAGCAGAGAGAAATATATTAAAGAGAGCAGAGAAGGAATGAATATGCTGATGGACGTGCAAACATTAAGGGAACTTGCAGATGTGGATATCTGTACGGTTTCAAAAGACTCATTAGTGGATATCCGGGATGTAAAGATAGATACATCGAAAAGCAGGGAAGAGAGGATTTCTGATTATATCAGGCAGGTGAAGAACCCATATTGCTTCCAGTGCAACGGTATCATTGTAAAAATGAATTTTAGCCAATCGGGAGAAACATTGGAGGATAAGCTGGCAGGATATTTCCTGTCAGTATAATGGTAGGCACAGGCGGACGAAAGATACAGGATGGGAATGAGGAATGACAATTTTATAAAAACCTTGTAAAATAATGGACTTATCAGTTACGGTATGTTATAATACATATGGACTAAATAAAGCCCAAATAGTTTATAAGGTCAATAAACTATTTGAGGTGATCATATGAGTACAAATCTAAACGGTGTCTATACTGCTGACGCTTATTTCCGTTTGTCAAGAGAAGATGGTGACAAAACGGAGAGTGACAGTATTGTAAATCAGAGGGCTCTTGTGAAGGAGTTCCTAAAAACTCATCCCGACATTCAAATTTATCATGAGAGAGTTGACGACGGTTTTTCCGGAGTGAATTTTGAGCGCCCTGCATTTAAGGAAATGCTGGAGGACATAAAATTAGGTAAAGTAAACTGTGTGATTGTAAAGGATTTGTCCCGGTTCGGTAGGGACTATATTGAAGCAGGGCGTTATATTGAGAAGATATTCCCATACCTTGGCGTAAGGTTCATTGCAATCAATGACAATATAGATACAGCTTCAGGCATAAATGGTGCGGAAGAGATGCTTATCCCTTTCAAGAACTTGATTAATGATGCTTACTGTCGTGATATTTCCATAAAAATCCGCAGTCATCTGGATATTAAGAGGAAGAATGGGCAGTATATCGGTTCTTTTGCACCGTATGGCTATAAGAAATCCCCTGATGATAAGAATAAGCTTATTGGTGATGAAAAGGCAGCTTCAGTAGTGCGCCAGATTTTTAAATGGAAAATAGAGGGCATGAGTGGAGATCGGATAGCTGAGAAGCTGAATGAATTGGGGATTCCCACGCCTATGGAGTACAAGCATAGGAATGGGGAGAATTTCCAGTGCGGTTTTCGCAGGAAAGCAGTCCCTAAGTGGCAGGGCAATGGTGTCAATTACATTTTGCGGAATGAAGTATATACGGGGGTGCTTTTACAGGGGAAGACATCTTCTCCTAATTATAAAGTAAGAAAGCGCACAAAGAAGGACAAGACGGATTGGATACGGTGCGAGGATAGTCATGAGGCTATTGTTTCCAGGGAGGACTTTCAGATGGTACATGGCTTTTTTGATAATGATACAAGAGTTGCACCGGAAGAAAAAATATTGTATTTGTTTTCAGGCTTTGTAAAATGTGGACATTGCAATGGGAACATGACAAGGAAGTCGGTTCCGATAAAAGATAAAAGATATGTTTATCTAGTCTGTATTGAAAACAAAAATAAGGCGGGATGCACAAATAATAAAGGTATTCCTTTGGAGAAATTTGAAAAGGTGGTTTTGCAGGTAATCAATCTGTATATAGAGAGTGTTTTTGAATTAAGTCAGATGTTGGAATTAGTTGATGAGGTTTCTTATCATGGATATTTTGTAGAAAAAATTCAGGAAGATATCATGGATAAGGAACTGGAAATAGAGAAAAAGCACCAGTATGTATCCTCTATCTATCAGGATTATAAAGAAGGGATATTATCGAAAGAAGAATATCTGGAATTAAAGGATTGCTACAAAACAGATATTGAGGCTTTACAGGGTGAGATTAAGTCACTGGAAGCAGAGCGTGAAGAAACTGCAAGGAACAAAAAAGATCGGGCAGGGTGGATGCAGCAATTTATTGAATATAGAGGGTTTAAAGAGCTTTCGCGGGAGCTGTTGGCAAGACTGGTGGAAGAAATAAGAATATATGATAAGGATAGAATTGAAGTTACATTTAAATTTAAATCCGAGTACGAGCAGACATGGGATTATATAGAAAAGATGGAATTGAATGGAGTGCTGGAAGGAGGGGGAGTTTTTGGCAAGGAAAAGCAGGAAATCTAGTAAATGCACAGATCTTAAAGCTCCTGCAGCTGTTCCTGTTGTAAGTCTTGTAGGCATTTACACCAGATTGTCCATTGAAGATAACGGTTATGAAAGTAAGGATTCTATACAGAATCAGATTGCATTTTTGAAGGAATATGTTGAAAAACAGGAAGATGATTTTAGGCTCGTGAAGGTCTATGTTGATAATGGAACTACGGGAACTAATTTTGACAGAGAAGAATGGAACCGCATGATTGGCGATATAAAGGCTGGTGAAATCAACTGCGTAGTAGTGAAAGACTTTTCAAGACTAGGACGGAATTATATAGAAGTGGGAAATTATCTGGAAAAGGTATTTCCATTTTTAGGGGTAAGGGTTATAGCTGTTAATGAAAATTTTGACAGTGAAAAACAGACATTTGAAAACAGCATGTTGATGAATTCTCTGACTAATATTGTGAATGAATATTATGCGAGGGACATATCAAAAAAAGTTACGCAGACAAAACGGACTATGCAAAAGAATGGGGAGTGTGTCAGCGGAGTACTTCCATATGGGTATAAAAAATCGGACAAGGATAGAAAGAAACTGGTTATTGATCCGGAAAGTGCCGATGTGGTGAAAAAGATATTTGAATGGCGTCTGCAAAAAAGAGGCTGCACTGTAATTGCCAATTATCTAAACGAACTTGCTATACCGTCACCGGGGATGTATCGCTATATGAATGGAAACCAGTCTTTTAAGCGTAGTAGTAATGCAAAATGGAAGTCAAAGCACGTAGTTGGGATCCTTGCAAATCCGGTCTATCTTGGACATATGGTTCAGGGAAAGACAAGATGCAGTTACTTTGAACAGGATGGGAAGCTGCGTTTTCTCCCGAAAGAGGATTGGATCATTGTAGAGGGGACACATGAGCCACTTATTACGCAAGAACAATTTGACGCAGTAGCGGCAATGGCAGAAGAAAGCCGGAAAAGGCATAGGCAGCAGATGAAGGTTTATAAGGATATTCCCCATACGCAAAATCTTCTGCGTAATAGGATTTTTTGTGGTCAGTGTGATAGTCTGATGACAAGACGGAGCAGAGTAAAGAATGGAAAAAGAGATTATTGTTACTTTTGCAACGCACCTAAATCAAAGATAGGCGTTCATTGTACGAATACTCACATACATGAGATTCCGCTAATGGAAGCGGTAACGGAAGCAACGGATCGGCAGCTTCGGTTATTGGGAAAGATAGAAAACCAATGGAGCAGACAGAAGCAATCGGAGGGCTATAAGAAAAAGGAGAAGGAAATAACAAATCAAAAAAAGGATTTAGAGGAAACTGTTAACCGGATTAAAATTTTAAGGCAAGAGATTTATGAGGATATGAAGGAAGGGCTACTTTCTCCGGATGATTATGAATATGAAAGAAAACGTCTGGCAAAAAAGTTGGATGAGTATGACGTGGCGATGGCCAACCTTATGGAACGTGACAGGATGGAAAAGCTATTGGGGCGGTATCGTCAGAGTGTATTAGAACTGGAAGGTGTAGGAAAGTCGGATGATGTGATTTCCATGGAATTGTTAGACTTACTGATTGATAAAATCGTGGTCTATTCCCCGGAAAAGATTGAGGTTACTTACAGTTTTGCAGATGAACTGGAAAAATGGTGTCAGAAATTACAGGCGGATATACCACAGGAAAGGAAGTGGTAAGATTGATAGAAGGATATGTTGCCAAGTATCTTAGGATATCTGACGATGATGTGGACGTTGGAAAAGGCAAGGACGAGAGCGGTAGTATTAGTAACCAGAGAAACGTGTTGCAGTATTTTATTAATAACCATGAAGAACTGTCAAAATATCCGGTCAGAGAATTTCTAGATGATGGGTATTCCGGGGTGAATTTTAACCGCCCCGGAGTCCAGAATCTGTTTAAGGAAGTAAAGGAAAATAAGGTTGCGTGTATCGTAGTCAAGGACTTATCCCGCTTTGGAAGAAATTATATTGAAGTTGGTGATTACATAGAACAAATATTTCCCTTTCTGGGAGTACGGTTTATTGCTATATCAGATAACTATGACAGCTTTAAAAATTCAGGTGGAATAGAAATAGGTTTTAAGAACCTAATCCATGATATGTACAGCAGAGATTTGTCTAAAAAAATAAAATCTGTAAAACGTATGCAGCAAAAAAAAGGAACTTACATAGGCGGAGATGTGCCCTATGGATATGCTTATAGTGGGAACAAGAAAGCAGAACAAGGTATAGGTATATATCAACCAGATCCAGATGCGGCAGCGATAGTAAGGAAAATTTTTCTGTTAGCAGTGGATGGCAATACACCAGTTAATATTGCGAAGTGTTTGAATGATGAAGGAATCCCTACGCCGGGGGCATATAAGAACCAGACAAAGAATTATGGTGTTGTCCTGCAAATTAGATGCACCAGCTCCATGCAGATTA
>OFGO01002013.1_pt1 | contig 12828 bp, 9 predicted proteins | sample 1521761 | NCBI WGS metagenome assembly OFGO01 (sample SAMEA3504128, study PRJEB24116) | mouse gut metagenome | biome: mouse gut; feature: mouse-associated habitat; material: faeces | place: Denmark | collected 2011
CCCTTGATTTTACTGGGTTCCTCTAACTTGTCCCTATTATAACACGGTCATCTGCGTCTGTGCGTCTGGCTCTGTGATGATTAAACTATTTTGTACTTACCCAATCAAAAAACCTATAATCATTTTCTTTTCTTCATCCGTCAATTCATTTATGTGTCCTCTATCTTTTAACAAATATATTTTGCTTTGTGTCCATACCTTTTTGGCTTTAAGTAACACACCCTTAGCAGGAAATAAGCAATCTTTCTCTGCTGCCATAACTAAAACAGGATTTTGATATTTACAAAGATTTTCGCAGCTTTCATTTTGGGGCATAACAGATTTTATCTTTGCGTTATCAATACTACAACGGGCAGTTGCTAAAATATCCCCTGTGATATTACTTTCTGTTATTGCCATCGGGAGAATGCATTTAATAAACCATTTTTCTTTGTGTGTGAGCCAGTACATGAGCATTGGAAATGCCATATTTATGCTTTTGTATGTAGGGGCATTCTGAATGGCAGACGGCACAATCAATACACTGCGTTTAATGGCCTCTGGAGCAACACACATGGCTTTTACTAATATCCCTGCCCCAAATGAGCCACCGAAACAAGCCATTTCATGAAATCCTAAGCCTTTTATTACATCAACCGCCCATTTCCCATACTCTTGATTTCGTGGCGATAAGGAAACCTCTGCACTTTTGCCAGGATGTCCGATTGTATCAACAGCATATATGTGAAAGTCGTTCAGTAAAAACCCGCAATATTTCAAATTATAAGAGGTTGTCACATTGCCGCCATGAAAGACCAGCAGCGGTTTCCCCCGCAAATTGCCACATTCGATTACATGCGTTTTCCCAAAGGAAGTATCAATAAATAAGTCCGTATATGGAATTTTCAAATCCTCCATCTGTCTGTCGTACAACTTCCAGACTGCCTTTTTAGATTGCTCGTTTCGATAAATGGATTTCATTTTCTTCCTCCAATCAATGCAAATTAGATAGTTTATCAGACATCATAACAACATTTATCTGCAATCCCTCCGCTTCAATCAAACTCTCGTGTTTGCATTTGGGACAATAAATAGGGTAGTTCTTCAAAACGGTATCTTCCCTAATCCTGTCACGGGTTTTATTGCCGCAAATGGGACACAAAATCCATTCTTGCTTCATCATAAACACCTGCCTTATTTTTCATTCTGATAATCAATGAATAATTTAATGCCTAAACAAAATACAAATCCTCCCAGTAGGATAAACATTAGCCAAATCGTATTCCAATATGGAGATGTTGTATCATACATCCATAACAGAAGTTCATTCCAAAACTTTAACCTCACACATATAGCAAACAGGTCAAATAAGAGGTAACCTCCTCCTGCAATATATATCCATCTCCACCAATAGTTGTAATGGATATTCTTAAAAAAACTGATAATCCCTAAAAAACAAAGCATAGCTAAAATAATCATAAGTCCATAATAAAAAGCATTCCTGCTTTCCAATATCCCAATCCAGAAATCCGCATAAGATTTCCTGTCAATCATTCCCCAAATCCTGTGCAAATGGAAAACACCAAATAACAGGAAAAACCACGGTTCATAAAATGCTATCTTCTTCATTTTCCTTTCCTCCATCCATACTATTTGACTAATATTTCTTAATAGTCAATTTGAGCGTTGTTATATGGCTGTAGCCATAAAAACTACAGCCAATTATTATAAAATTTGATTTACTAAACCTTTTATCAAGAGATAGAGGACATCTTCAAAATATTTTTCTCCGATTTCCTCCTCATGCAACGTAGCGAAATAAATCGCACGGAAAGCAGCACTAAAGGTGTCTTTATCTGCCCCATCCTTAACAGGCAATACAGAGAAAACTTTCTCCACGGCAGAACTGTCATGCTCCAAATGTTCTTTCAAAACCTCTGGCGGAAGTTTCCTTGCCAGTATCTCAACTTCCTTTGTGCCTATCATTTTCAAAATCGGTGACTTGGAAGCTAAAATAAAAAAATCACAAACAATCCTTATTAGCTGCTCGGCAATATCCCCATCCTGTTTCATTTCATTTACAGCCCGATACACTTTCTGCTCAATCATTTCATGTTCTTCTAAAATGACTTCAAACAATAACAGCTCTTTTGATTTATAAAACAGGTAGAATGTTCCTTTTGGTATATTTACCCGTTGTACGATTTCATCAACGGTTGTGTGACGTACTCCATATTGGGCAAGACACTTTGCGGCTTCCTCTTTCAGCCGTTTCTTTATGTATTCTTTTTCCTGTTCAGAATAACTCTTTGGCAATAGGTTCACCTCTTTTGACTGAATTTGTTTCCATAGTCATTATAAGTAAATTTTATATGCATGTCAAGCAATCATTCATTCGCAACCATTTTATAAATGGCGGCAAAGATTCCTCTCTACCGCCATCATCATCTAATTGTAAATAATTTCCTCGTTCACACTCTCCCTTGCACAAGCCCTTATGTTATTTAGGTGTTGTACCCATTCTAAGGCGTTTTCTTCCTTTAGGCGTTCCGTTATGCCCTGTGTTTCTTTCATGCTCTCTATGAGCCTTTCAAAGCGTTCCTGTGCCTGCTTGTTGATGTCGGCAAGGTATGTATTCAGCTTGCCGCTTGTGAGAAGATTCGTGTATGTAACCTTGCGGTACTGCTTCAGATAGTCCAAGTGCCGCTGTCCCCATATTCCTATGGGCTGTTCTTCTTCGGTGGGTACAGCCAAACACGGTATTAAATAATCGCCTTGCCGCTCGTATTTGCCGCCCAGTTTCTCAAATAATGATTTTGCCATTGCCTGTTACCTCCACATTCTTTTTTATTTTGAATGTCCGCAAAATCCGTCCTACATCTCTCGGACGCCACGGCACATCGAGATGATGTAAGGCGATCAGCCTGTCCTGCACGTTGGTTCCTGCGCCCATTTTCTGGGTGGAACCCAATAAAAAACGAACCTGTCCGCTCCTTACCTTGCCAAACAGCTCCGCTTTCCTTAATTCCGTATTCGCTTCATGGATAAACGCTATTTCTTCCGGCGGCACTCCTTTCTCCACCAGCTTGTTTTTTATGTCCTCATAAACATTAAATGTACCATCCCCTTTCGGTGTCGATAAATCACAAAAGATTAGTTGTGCGGACTTCTGCTCCTTTGTCTGCTCCCATATCTCAAATGCCTTTCCGACACAGGTTGCCGCTTTGGAAGTTTCATTGTCCGGCAGCATATCATTGATAAGGCGCTGATCTAAGGCCAGCTTCCTTCCATCGTTGGTTATCTTGAGCATATTATCGACCGATGCGTCCACCCTGCGGTCACGCACTTTCTCGGCACGCTCTGCAAGGGAAACCACCATATCCTGCTGGTATTCGCTTGGCTTTAACACCACGTTTTCATACTCCGCCTCCGGCACAGGCAGCTTTAGCATATCCGGTGTCTGAATATCGGCGCTTTCCTTAAAAAGCGCAATCAGTTCCGGCAGATTGAAAAACTTTGCGAACCTTGTCTTTGCCCGGTAGCCGGTTCCCTCCGGTGCCAGTTCTATCGCTGTCTGCGTTTCGCCAAAGGAAGATGCCCAACTGTCAAAATGCCCTAGCCCAAGTTTCTGTAACGTGCCGTACTGGAGATAACGCATATTGGTGTAAAGCTCCGTCATGCTGTTGCTGATCGGTGTGCCCGTGGCAAAAGTCACGCCCTTGCCGCCTGTCAGTTCAGAGAAGTATTGTCAAGTGTGTTTGTAAACTTTTCTTATAAATTTTGCAAAAAGGTGTATCATGCCAGAAGTTTTCACCTCGTCACGATACACCTTTTTGTATGATGATCAACCACTATTCCATTTATACAGACTAATCTTCTTCAAAGTCCACATAAATATCTCGGATATTCTTTTCTATATTTACTCCATGAATATAACCGAAGTTTATTTTTCGCTCACGTATTACATTCATGAATTGATGGTATGTTGAATGGCTGATTGTATCAGTAAAGAAATAGACATAATCCACCTTGTCAACAATCGAAACATCTGTCGATCCACTGGTCTTTGGATTGACAAATATCCAGTCCGGGAATTCTTTCTTCATCTTCGATAACCAATTTGAATGTCCGCCCACTATAACAATCCGGTAACAAGCAATCGTTTCCTTCATACTTTCAATCGTCTTATCTGTTATGGGATTATCGCTTTCTGTCAAATTATACACATAATTTCTAAGCGCTACCAGTTCATGGCTCACTGCATTCAGCTGTTTTCTGATATCTTTTGATTCCTCTTCAAGCCTTCTTTTCTCAGTCAGGCTAGCACGCAGACTACTGTTATCTGATTCAAGCTTGCGAACTCTACGGCGTAATTTATCGACTTCCTCAATGAGCACAGACTCGTCATGCCTGCATCCTTCTGTTCCAGCATGTTCCGTGAAATCCTTTACCTGCCTTTCTGTCTTAACATTCTCTGGTCTGGCAGTCTTGACCTGTACATCCTCTGGACGAAACATCGGCGGAAACTCATCATAATAAAATGTTCCAGATTCTCCATAAGCCAATGTCCTGAGCGTTTCAGCCAGCCATGACGAATTGCATGTCATTGCACTTGCACAATGAAGGATCATTCCATAAAGCGTAAGCTCCTCTGCGGAATATTCCCTATTGCTTTTGGGAAAAGTCTTCTTCAATATAACCAGCACAACGGCAAGGCGGTCTTCCACCCCTCTGTCATTTTCATCACACCAATCTGCATATTCTGGGCTGTATCCCAGCCATTGAAATACATTTCCGAGGAATTTCGACATCTTTGCATCAAGGGAATATAATTTCTTCTGACTGAAACGTTCATCTATTTCCTTTCGGCAATCCTTAAAGCTTTCACCCACAGCCTCATCAAACGAATACCCACCGCTTAAACCAAATTTATCACTGAATTCATTTAAGATTCCATATACAACATTACATTCCTCAGCAATTTTAATGCCATATATTGGCGCCATACATAGAACCCTTGACAGATTTGCATAGTAAAGACATCTTCTTCCTTCCGGCTTTGCCAATGCCAGCAGTTCACTGAGTGACATCGTGCTAAATTTTTTGAGCGTCCGGTATTCCTTTTTGTAATATGTTTTATGCAAATACAAAAACAAAGCTTTCGTATATTCGCTTCCGCTATTTACTGCGTTCATCATCAGGCTAAGCGTAAATCTATTAAACATCAGCTCCGGCCAATCTTCACCAGAATAAATATCAAAATACTCTACATCTTGGTATTCTGGAATATTTGCAAATTCATGGGTGTAAAAATCCCTTGCAATCAGTAGGAAATCTTCTCCCATCTCATCATTTATAAAAAAATCAACAAAAAGACGTTCACAACCATATGTATCCGGTATCATTCCATTAAAATCCGGCATCATTTTTTTATCATCATGGCTTTTCATCATATAATTGATAAAGTTTCCACCTGATTCTATCATGTTCTGAAGCAGATTATTTAATCCATCTATATCTAGCAGCCCGTCAAGTGGGAAATTAACATTCTTCATGCATGTTGTACCTCTCATCGCTTTATGCCTTGAATTTTTCAAGGTCTGCCACATCTTTATTCGTGCATCAGTTCCTGCCTGAAACAAAATATCTGACTCCGTCTCCTTACAGCAGTCCTGTATCCTGTCCAGTTACCCCTTATGTCTCAACCTCTCAACATTCCTCGTGGGAATTTTCATAATATTCCTGTCTCTTGTGGTTTCAATATTACTTTAACAGGAGCGACCTCCCCTCTTTTAAAAAGCCCTGCCACTGAATGATCCAAATATTTTTTTCTGATTTCCTCATTAGCAGTCCTGCCCTTGAATATAATTCTGCCAGCATCAACTGCTTCATTGTAGGGAATGGTTTCCCGCACCTCATTTTCGGCTGGAAACCATTTATCTATCTGATATACTTCTTTCACAATCCCATAAACAACGGCCAAAGCATAGTCTGCCTTCTCTACACTGGCAATCTTTCTCTTCCAACAGCCCCGTGTCACGTCATACAGCTCAGTTTCACTCATACCCTCACGATACGACTTGTTGATTTTGATAATTACGATATTTTCCTTAATATCTTCCAATGTAAGCTCCTGTACCATATTTCTGCTGTGTGTCATTTCCTATCACCTTTACGTTTTTTATATTTCTTACACATTTTTTCTATCATATGTATAGATATGCCCCCATATAATCAAAAACGTTGCAACAGTTCAGCCTTCGGCTTCCTGTTACAAGCATCAAGTCATGCCATATTACCCTCTTCTTTAGAATAATTCAGCAAATGACCCCGCTCTGATTTCGCCCACCTTAAGAGACGTCCATCCAGGCACCTCAAGTTTTTCTTTGTCATCTTCAAAAACCATGATCTTATTATTTTTCCACAACATCAAGATCTCTGATGCGTAATCTGTTCCGTATATCTTACATTTACAGTATGCATTAGAAGGAAGAGGAACATGATAGTAATCAAAGTCCTCAAAGTAACCACGACAATTGTCCGGAAGCATCATTTGCGACAATTCATTCCAATTGTTATAATCGCAAGGCCACGATGCTCCAAATCTTAGAAGGTTTTCCGCTACTACATCAGAACTATTTTCTTCTCTTACTTCTTCAAAATTATCATCCAATATAGCAATTGCATCTCCTTTAAATGCCTCAAGGAACATATAAGCCTCACGGCGATCCAGAATATCGTGAACTGCTTGGTTATAATAATTGCGCAGACAATTATAGCAGGATGGATTACAATTACAGTTTTTAGTAATAGCGATTGCCTTCTGAACAATTCTCTGGAATATTTCGCAGTCATCTGTAACAAGCCTTCTCACATGACCAGCTCCGCCAGCAACACCATCGTACAAGATAATCGCATACACCATGCTATACTCATATCTTACCTTATGAATACACCCCTTTATATCAGTTCTTTCAATATCCAATTCCTCTGACATAGCTTCCAGAAGTGCATACATAACCGAAAGCATTGTAGCTTGATTCTTGGCCCTAGATGTACCAAACACAACTTGAACAACATCTGTCTTGAATGCATGACAAATCTCGCGTTTCCAAAGTTTTCCACTACATTCTTTTCCCCACGGGCTTATATGCTTTTTCTCAAAACTCTTTGCATAAGAATTAAAATCCTTTTCGTTCTTACCAGTAACTGAACTTATAGAATAACCACATTTTTCACACACAAAGAAATCATCTTTGCACACTACCATCAAAGAATCATTCGTGGACGTTTCCATCTGCAGTTTCTGCCTTCCATCAATAAGAAAAGTTTTCTTTGTCATGATTTGGCGCTGAGGATCACCAATATAGTAGTCCTCACTCTTAAACGACCGATCTGGCTTTCTCAATGGAACTTCTGTAGCCTTGGATTCGGCAATAAATCCTTTTCTTGGCTCAATAGCTTTCTTCCAATGAGGCTTATCAATAATCGACTGGCAGGAAATACACTTTTCACCATCTCTTGATGGCTCTGTTCTTCGGTAGTTCCATGTCATACACGATTTGTTCTTGCATTCCGCAATATATACCTCTTCCCAGTCCTGCCCCGTAGTTTGAGGCAGTTTTCGAATATATCTGCTGGTATACAATTTACCATCTGCAACAACCTGTGCATCCGGAGCATACTCCGCAACTGCAAGCTGTAGATCTCGAACCATCTGCAGCTTTTTATCACTGGTTGAGTTCATGCCCTGATAGAGTTCTACAGTGTCAACCGGAAAACCATACTTGGGCAAAACATTGTTTCTTACAAGAAATTCTATCAATTCGTTACGACCATGCTTATCTTCTGGATTTCTTCGATAATCTTTAAGTTGGCGCTCGCACCTTGCGGCAGCCTGAATATCCTCTTTTCTTTTTAATCTGGCATATTCCTTTGTATACCAATCAACTGTATTTCTGAAATCCTCTACAGCCACCTTCAAAACACCGTCATCACCAATTAACTTATCAACCCATAACCAGTCAGTTATTCCCATAACAGTATGTAAAGTGGTTGGAATGGAGCGTGAAAGAATATCCTTCAATCCTGCCGGTTTACTGTTTAAATACATGGTAAGCTTTTCATACCCATCCCTATTCAGAAGTTCGTCAGCATTATTCCTATTATAGACTTCTTCATAATGGTTGAAGAAATCACTCAACGCTATAGCAAAAATATGTCTGAGCACAACTTTCTCGTTAGACAACGAAAAGAGAGGTACGCCAATTTTTCCGGAAATCATACGTTCCGGCTTATCAAAATATGTAAAATCATGAGAACCAAGTTTCGCATAGGTGAGAGCATAAGCCGCCGAATGAATACTTCGGCCGGCACGACCAGCACGCTGAACATAATTGGCAGGGGACGGTGGCATATTCCTTAAATAAACAGTTTCCAAATCGCCAACATCAACACCCATTTCAAAAGTCGTAGAACAGCTTAGAGCGTTTAATTCCTTGTTTACAAACATCTCTTGGTATTTCTGCTGTTCAGCTCTTCCAAGTTGCGCTGTATGCTCCTTAATGTGAAGAGGCTGCATCTGTTCTGTAGAATATAATCGTGCAAAATGATTATTTGCAAACAATTCTTTGTGCGAAATCCTGCGGAGTTTTCCATCGCATTTTATGGACACGCACTTTTCCTGACAATTTGTCATAGTGGTTTTTCCACATTTTTCGCAGACATAAACCTCCATTTCCTCTATCCCTGCTTTAATGACAAACTTGTCCGTGGAAATATAATATTCAGCTCCGTGGTCCGGAGTCATTGAGTATTCACTTTTTACAAGAACAGCATCCCAGAAATCTGACAACAGGCTTATTGCTTCCTCTTCGCTTATTCCAAGTACATCTCTGGTTCTTGTGACACGCCCATTTTTATAGTTACCTCCATTCATGCGCTGTCTTGGAATCCACCCACTCAGATAGTTCTTCTTGCGTTCAGAGTCAGATTGTTTGCATTTTACAAAACGCCTTGGGAATGCAGCATAATAAATGTATTCACGTTCATCATTTGTAAGGCTTGCCCCTTCACCTTCCAGTGCTCCGCTATACACCAAATCCATTACCAGTAAATGAAACAATGCCGTTACATCATCAACAGATTTATTGTATTTCGCGGCAACTGCATTCATGAGTTGAGGACTGTTTCCCTTATAGGCAAAATCAAGAATTCCCATAGACACGAGACTTGTGCTGCGACGTGCACCCACCATCTCATTCAGTACAGCAATCCAAGCCTGCCTTCTACTCATAGCTGTTAAGTTTTCTGTTCCTGTATCTCCTGGTTCTGCAAATGTTCGGTTTGTGTCAAAATAAGATGTGAGTTCATTAACAAGCGTAGAAATCTCCCAAGGGTTTCTGTTAATACTATCTTTATTTTTCTTAATCACATGCCATATTCCACGCCTTCGAAGAAACTCCTTATAAAACGATGTCATATAGCATGCAAAGAACGCCGCTTCGCTGCGACTATCCGAAAAGGAGAGAAACTGCCTCTTTTTCTTTACCGTTTCAACTGCTGGCTTTGCGGCAATTGCCATAGAAAACAGCCCACCTGTTATCTTCACATCATTTGATTTACTTTTAAGCAAAATCTCATTTTCAGGAAGCTGCTCAAATAATTCTGTACCCAAAACAGCTGTAGCTGCATCGTATCCTATATAAAACATCTTCATATGCCCAGTACTACAGCACGGACATCTATGCTCATTCCTTGTACCTTTGATCTCAGCTCTTCGTATTCTAACGAGATTAGATAAACCGCAATCACATTCAAATTCTGTCCTCTGGCTTTCATGAAGTATTTTTCCGCACTTCGAGCAAATCAAATAATCGTTCTTGCCAAATTCATCATCCGTTTCTTCTTCCTCTTCGTCCTCCTGCTGATCCCAGCATTCATTTTGTTCTCTTAGAAGATAAACTTCCCTTTTCTTATCCCACGCATTGTTTGCAAAATCAAAGAATCCGTGTTCATCTTTTCCCACAATTCCAATACGTCCGCAATCATCGCATACTGCAGCTTCAAATGTCCTGTATTCTCCATCCGGTGTATATCTGGAACGATTCAAAAACATACTTTTCTGTGGGCCAATCGAAATATATGCGCCTTCCAATGCCCTTATAAACATATGATATCGAGCCTTAATAAGAGCAGTTTTATTCTTCTCAGCTCTTGAAGCAATATTGATCAAATTGATAATATCCTCTTCTTTAACTTCCTGATAATTGCAGACAAGAGATGTGATTTCACGAACAGTCATCGGTCGGACAGCACACTCTCTTAACGCCTTATAAAGCGTAGAAGAAATGCACAAATCATACAGGATTTCTGTGTCTGCCTCATTCGGATTATAATTCACATGATACTTATCCAGTATTTCATTTAGAGAAGTACTCGGACTTGCAAGCTCTGCAAAAAGTGATGTTGGATAATCAATCATCTGTTCAGAAAATTGAGGAATAACCGTTTTCGAACGGATAATGTCATCCTCCCTAAAATTCGCCTCACATAATGTCTCAGCAAATGTAACAATATCTCTGTTGGCCTTCTTACCACCAAGAGTCGCACTTGTCAGTATATGGAGAACTTCCATAGAATTGCTAATTCTCGCTTTCAGCCTTCTCAGCAAAAACGATGTTTCCATTCCAGTAGTTCCCCTATAAATATGCGCCTCATCAAGCACAAGGAACTTTAATTTTGCGCCCGAAAAAACTCTGTCATCATTCGGTCTGAGCATCATATACTCAAGTTCGTTACCAAAATATGCGGCGGAGTCTGCCGCATGTTTTTTCTTGAAATAACTTCATTAGGTAAAGGCTTAAGAGCATGTCCATTAGCATCTTTAAAAATACGTCCATATTCAGCAATTCCAGCATCATCTTCCTCCTTGGTGCTGCTGTTATAAACACCAAACGTTATGCTAGGATAGTTCTTCAGAATCTGGCGCAGCCTTTTCATTTGATCATTAGCCAGAGCATTCATCGGATATATTAAAATTGCCCTGACTCCGCTTGTAAGCGTATCTTGCTCTTTTTCCCTTAACAGATGATTGATGATGGGAAGAATAAAGCACTCTGTCTTACCGGAACCGGTTCCTGTTGTGACCACAAGATTATGCTCCTGATTTATTTTTCGTATAGCCATTTCCTGATGAAGGTATAAATTTCTTTTCAGCTTGATTTCTTTATTGCTTTCGCTAACACCATTCTCGAGATCCTGAAAAAGAGGAGAAAGCTCTCCCTCGGATATTAATGTCTCAATATTTTCACCAGTTTCGAACGAATCACTGATGTCCAAATATGGACCCTTCGCAACTGTATTTACTTTATTAAGGCCTTCTGTAAATTGCTTTGCATAGTCTCGGTCAGCTATGTGAAAGTTTGTAGAAACATAGCTGATAAATTCATCCTTTATACTTTTTGACGCTTCAATAGGATTGAACATTACTGTATCCTCACCTTTCTATATGTATACAAGTCCGCAAGATAATATGTGTTCCGAGTGTGTACTGTAGGTTCTCTATCTGTAATTGCATATACATTTTTCAAAGCCGTTTTGTTGAAGTAGCGATAGTAATAAATTCCATCTCCATCTTCATCCGTTATGCTAAGTGTATGCTCGTTAATAAACGCGATCTTCACCGGATTTATTTTATATAATTGGAATCCTTCATCAGACATCATTCTCTCTGATGAAAATTCATGATGATTCAGGCTCTTTCCCATATAAAACATTTTACCTCTATATACAGGACATTCTCTATCTTCACTATCAACAAATTGTATGCCAAGATACTCAATCTGATTGATATATGTATTCCTTATATCGACACTGCAAAGGTTCCCATCTTCTTCATAGGTGATATTGGTAATTTCAATCATACTTGTGCTGAAACGTAGCTCATTTTTATCACCAATTACAAGCTGTCCCTCTTGTAAGACAGTCTCATCACCAAGAAAAATGTTTTCTGATCCTTTAACTATCTGATAATCATACTCACCAAGCGGAAGCCGCGGACTTGCTATAGCAATCTCAGCTTCTAAATCAAGAGGATACTCTTTTTCCCCATCCACTACAGACAAACGCAGTACAAAGTTTCCATTTCTATTTCCTAGAAAACCAAGCCCTCTGTTCCAGAACAAATCTCCATTGTGATAATCAAAACTAACACTTGCCCAAAATCTTTCTGTTCGTGAAATTCTCCCAATTTTATAATCCTTTATTAAGTATTTTCCCCTCAAGCAAAGTATGACCTCAATCCATGAATTTATGTTGGGGTCAGAATACGCAAAAACTGCATTTCCAAAACCAACTGTTCCAGTACTTTCTTCAGTAACCTCAAAATTGCCTATCTTTATAACTGCATGGCATCCCTCTGGATAAGACAAGTACATTTTATCTTCCTGCCGTATATCCTTTATCCATATAGCCTTTCTGTTATCCCATACTTCACCTGTACTATCGCGAACTACAACACGCGGAATTTTTACCTCTAATGTACCATCATCGACAGATATAGAGATGTTCTCATCATTCACTCCAAAACAGTGATTCTTTACTTCTTGAAGGCTTGTAACACTAACAAAGGAATTATCATAATCCTCCTCTGTAAAGTAAAACTCTTTGTCAAATCTTACATTAAATCCTGTAATCAGTTTAAATAAGTGCCTCGATATGATTCGATTTTTGTCAAAATCGACAATCTGAAATTCGCATGTGTTATCACTTGCAAAAATCAGCGGAATATTATATGCAAATCCGTTCCCTATCGCCTTCGGATCAATACTCGAAATTTCAATTTTCTCA
>OFGO01002020.1_pt1 | contig 12771 bp, 7 predicted proteins | sample 1521761 | NCBI WGS metagenome assembly OFGO01 (sample SAMEA3504128, study PRJEB24116) | mouse gut metagenome | biome: mouse gut; feature: mouse-associated habitat; material: faeces | place: Denmark | collected 2011
CAGTCAAGGCAACATGGAGAAACCCTGTCTCAGAAAACCAAGAAAAACAAAGATTTATTTATGAAATGAAAGTAAGTATCGTTTTGTGATTTCAAAGAATTAAAATATTATAAGTCAATAATATGCATTTGCAGATTTGCAAGGAATAGTGCAGCGTTGAATGGCTTGAAAAACAAAAATCCTCCTAACAGAAAATTCTGTCAGGAGGAAATATACTATTATTTATCTAATGGCCAGAATTGAATGCCGCCCTGTACAAATTTTACATTGTCATAGCCAGCATTGTTCAGAATCAGCTGACCTTCGAAGCCGCGAGTACTCAGGATACAGAAGACAACGACTTCCTTATCTTTTGGCACTTCGTTGGCACGGGCACGCAATTCTTCAATTGGAATATGCAACTGGTGTTTTGCTGGAACCGGTTTCTGAGCCCGTTCATGAGCGGTACGCAAATCTACGAATACCACATCATCGCTGTCCAGCTTGGATTTGAATTCTTCATAACGCATATCATGAGCCTTGCCGTCAATGGTATTTTTCATAACATTGGCTGCGTTGGTCAGGTTTTCCATAGCAGAGGACAGTGGTGGAGCATAACTCAAGTCCATATTGGCCAGATCATCTACTGTTGCGCCGAATGTCAAAGCAGCAACCATGGTGTCGATTCGTTTATCTACTTTACCTGGTCCAACAATCTGTACACCCAGGATTTTTCTGGTTTTGCGGTCTGCCAGGAGACGTGTCATAATTAATTTTTTGCCAGGCATAAAATGTGTGATGTCTGGACCAGGAACGATACAGGTAACAGTATCATAGCCCAGCTGTTTTGCAACCCGTTCAGATAAACCGGTAGCGCCTAAGCTCCAATCGAACATTTTGCAGACAGCAGTGTTCAGCACACCTTTGTGAGTATCATTGCCACCGGTGATGTTGTTGCCGATTACACGTCCCTGACGGTTGGCGGTGGAGCCCATTGGGGCATATACACGCTGACCGGAGATCAGGTTGGTTGTCATGACACAGTCGCCGCCAGCATAGATGTCTGGGTCGCTGGTCTGGCAGTGGTCATTAATGATAATACCTTTATCTACTTCCAGGCCGGCATCTACAGCTAGCTGTACGCATGGACGAACGCCAACGGCAACCAGTACCATTTGTGCTTCTACTTCACCTTTATCGGTGAGTACACCGGATACTTTTCCTTCGTCATTTACCAGAATCTTCTCTACTTTGGTACTCAACATGAAGTTCAGGTCTTCGCCTTCCAGATAATTTTGGAATACAGCGCCCATTTCAGCGTCTAATACCTGTGGGAAGATAGAGCCTTGCATTTCGATGATTGTAACGTCAAGCCCCCAGTTGGCAAATGCTTCTGCACATTCCATACCGATTAAGCCAGCCCCGATTACAACAGCACTGGAAACGCCTTCGGTCTTAATGTAGTTCTGCATGTCAACAGCATCTTTCGGTGTTTTCATACCAAATACGCCGGTTGCATTGATATTTTCCATTGGCGGTTTGAAATTGTCAGCGCCAGTGGCCAGTACTAGTTTGTCATATGGTAAGATTTTTATTTCGCCGCTTTTTACATCTTTTACTTCTACAGTTTTTTCTGTGCGGTTAATTTTGGTAGCTTCCCAGCCTAACAATGTGTCGATATCCTTGGTGGCTTTCATAAATTCTGGTGTGCGGACAGCTTCCCAAGATGTTGTCATAAGATCATTCAGGTCTTTTACAGTAGCTCCTAGATAATAAGGTAAACCGCAGCCGCCATAAGAAATCCATTCTCCTTTTTCAACCAGTGTAACCTGTGCGTTTGGATTACACCGTTTTGCTCTTGCAGCTGCTTTTGGACCGGCAGCGACGCCACCGATTACTACGATTTTCAAATCTGACATAAAGAGCTCATCTCCTCTAAAAATTGATTACAGTAACGACTAATACATGATTTGATTATACCGCGATCTTTCAAATAAAACAATGGGAATTCCTATAGAATGCAATGAATTATTTTAAATTATAGGGAACTTAATACCACATCCTGCGTCAATAAGGGTAGAGCAAAAAAAGAGCGTGTTTTTGGAGGAGCAAAGTGAGAAAATTGTAAGAAAAATTACAGCAAATAAAAATTACAGAAAAATTACAAAATAAAAAGAGGAAACTATGCATACTATGGCGAAATTAAAAATATTATGCAGCAGTCAGGATAATTTATTAGCAAACTGAAAGAAGAGAGGGGTTTGACATGCAGCACACAAAGAAAGTATCAATAATTCTTTTGCTGGCGTTTGTTCTGACCATGGTTATGCCGGTTAGTGCATTTGCAGCCAGCTTTTCTGACGTACCGAGCAATCATTGGGCAATTCAGCAGCTTGACCGAATGAATGCGCGGGGAATCATTGGAGGGTATGAGGACGGAACTGCAAGACCAAATAATCCGGTGACGCAATTTGAAGCGATTACGATGGCCAGCAGAATTATGGGTCTTAAGTATGATGAAGCGACACACAAAGGCACATATCTGCCGTTTAAATATCCTGACTGGACCGGTGCCTATAGTACGGCAGTAATTGCTTATGAAGCTGGGCTGATCGACAGCAATGATTTTAATCATAGTTCTGCGGCAAGCCGTGAATGGATTGCCAAGCTGTTGATTAAAGCTATGAAAGCGAAAAACGAAGTGAGCGGCGCAGCCAATGATGTCTTATCTTTTGGAGATACAAATTCTATTGGCAGCAATTATCTGAATTATGTAAAATTGGTTTATGATAAAGGGTTGATCGGCGGTTATACAGATGGGACATTCAAACCTAAAAATACCGTAACAAGAGCGGAAATGGCAGCTTTTCTGTGCCGTGTGGAAGATAAAATAAATGGCACATCGGACAATGTCATAAAAGGAAAAGTTACTACAGTCAGTGGTGTGAATGTTGGTATTGACGGTACCGATGGCAAATCATACAAGTTATATGCAACTACCAATAGTATCTTATACAATAAGAGCGGGAAAAAAATCGGAGTGACGGATTTGACCATTGGGGATTCCGTATATGTAGTCTATAAAAACAGTCTGCTCAATTATTTGGAAGTGCGTACCGAAGAATACACGACAGATACCAACCAGACAGTAGTGACCAATCTCAGCGGGACGATTGACTCCATTATCAGCGCTAAAAATACCATTGTGGTGGATAATGAAGAAAACCAGCTGATCACTGTAATCGTGGATAAAAATACAAAAATCAATAAAGAAGGCAGCAGTATTGCGTTGGCATTTTCTGATTTAATGGCAGATATGAGTGTACGCATATCAATGGACAAAGATGATCAAACTGCCAACCAAATTATTATTGATGAAACCTCCGATGGACAAAAGGGGGGTACTATTTACAATGTAGATGTATATAACAATCGTATCACCATAGACGAGAAAACTGGTTTGCGCACTTATCGAATGTCTAAAAATATTGATGTGAGTATTTCTGGGATGTTGACCGCGACACCAAGCAGTTTGAAAGAAGGGGATCTAGCTACCTACACAATTTCTGATGGCGTAATGGTTGCTATCGCAGTAGGCGGCAGTAGTGACAGCTATGGTGGAAATGCAACGGTAAAATCGGTTGATACATCCAATCGGATCATAAACTATATAACATCAGGCAATGAATTAAAGGCTGCATATTATGCTAGCGGATTGGTTGTAAAATTTAAAAATGGTGAAAGTGGCACAGTGAGCGATTTGCAAACTGGTGACAAAATGAATCTTACAGTAAATAACAATCAGATTACTGCGATTACTGTAACTAGCCGAAATCAAAATGACGGTGCGTTGAAAGGGACTGTGTATTCTGTGAATACAGCAGAAGACTATATTTTAATTACTACCAGCGATGGCAGCCGGGTATCTTATGATTTGGCCGATAATGTAAGAGTTACATTGTATGGTGAAAGTGCATCTCTGGGTCGCTTGACCAAGGGCATGAAAGTTGAATTGACAATGCAGAATAATGAGGTTACTCGTATCAAAGCTAATGATATGATAGAAGGCGTGGTAAAGGCGGTAAACAACAACGCCAAGACCATTCAGGTAACGACAGACAGCGGCACAGAGATTTATGATGTATCCTCAAATGTAACAGTTTACTACTATAGAAGTACATCTTCCCGTCTGTCTTCCGTCAGTGTAGGCGATACGGTAAGCATGAAGCTTGTGAACGACGAAGTTACAGAAATTAAAGTGAACGAACAGGTGAATATGACCGTTATGGATGTATATTCCAATGGGAACTGGATTCGTTTGCAGGACGAAAACGGGAATCGGGTAAGTGCATACCTGGATGATGTAGAAGTGATTGTAGATGGCGTGCATAGCTCCTATGCACGGGACATCAACGTAGGTGATGATGTAGTTGCTACTTTTGCAGGACAAACGCTGACCAAATTGGAAGTATCAGCGACAGGAGGAACAAGAGGGGAAGTAACCAAGGTCAATACCTCTACCAATACATTAACTGTGCGCACTTTCAGCAATGATACACGGACAGTACAGTTCAACAGCAGTGTGCGTGTTGTGAAGAATGGGACTACTTATAACAGTCTCAGCGCCATCAATGTAGGCGACCGTATTCTGGTGGACTCGCTTTCTGGCAGCAAAAAAGAAATTACCGTGATGGACAGCAAAACTGCAGATGTGCGTTATGCTACCAGCGGATTAATTCAGTTCTTATCAGACACGAATGGCTATTCCTATAAAACAATCAACGGATGTTACTGCCATGACAAAGGGTCTACTCGTCAGTTTACATTAGACAATCTGGTTAGAAATGATAACGTTACCATCTACTATACTGACCGCAATAGTGTATATGAGGTAATACGGAACTAAATATTGAAGTAGAATACAAAACAAAGTATTATTTTGTGCAACAGAAAAGCCGACGTGGATGCGTCGGCTTTTTTAGTTATTTTTATCTGTTAGTATACATTTAATGGGAGTGGTCTAGTTCATTTAAAATATAGGTCTCGATTTCTTTGGGCAAGGATTTTCGTTTGAGAACCTGATGCAATTTTGCATTACCATTGGGATGCAAATGGATATAATCATAATATTCTTCAACCAGATTGATTAATTGCTCACGATTGATATCAAGAGCTAATGACAGATAAATTAAATCGTCAATCATATCTGTCATTTTGTCAATACCTATGTCGCGCAATTTTTGTTTGTAATTCATTGCTACAAAGGTACCCTTTGCGGGCGTCGTGATAACATATCCCTCTCGCTCTAATTCAGTATAAGCACGCCGTGTAGTAATGACACTGATTCCCAGACTTTGTGCCAACGCGCGCACAGAAGGCAAAGGCGTGCCGCCATGCAGATTCCCCTCAATAATTAATTGTTTAATCTGTTCGGCAATTTGTTCATATAAAGGGATTTCTGATGTTTTATTGATGTAGATGTCCATAATGTAGCCATCCTTTCTCTGTATATATCTGTTGAGATAACAGTAAACGTAAGAAATGATTTTGTCAAGCAAAATTTGCAAAGCACAATTAATTTCAAGAGATTGGCAAAGTATTAAGAATACAGAGAAGAAAAACCATGTATTTCATCTTGCAAAGTAAATGGAACATGATATAATAAAAAAGCGTATTATATAACAATTGTTACAAACAAAAATCTGTTGTAATACAAAGTTGAAGGGGTGTTGAGAAAGTGTCCGAAGTGGATTTGACAAAAAAAATTGAAGACGGTTTAAATGACGGGGAATCTTGGAAGGGCCGTCAGCGAGCCTTTGGTTTTATTCGTCCGGGGATGCAGAGAATGGTAAAACGTTATCCTGAATTGACCCATAAATTGCGTGCAGTGAAAGAGTATTCCATCGATCATATGGATGATTTACTGGAGCAGGCTACGAAATCGCTGGAGGCCAATGGGGTAAAAGTCTATGTGGCGCAGACAGAGGAAGATGCCAGAGATTATATTGCCAAGATAGTAGGAAAAAATTTGGTGGTGAAATCGAAGACCAATGCAGGAAAAGAAATTGGGATTACGAAGTATTTGACCAGTCAAGGCGCTAAAGTGATAGAAACTGATTTGGGTGACCGTCTGGTTCAATTAGAAGGAAAGGATAAATCAACCCATACACTGGCTCCTGCTATTCATATTCCTATTGAAGACGTTACAACGCTGTTGTCCAATAATGTGGGACGGGAACTGGAGTGTGATTTGGAAGCACTGGTGCGGGCAGCCCGGGAAAGTTTGCGAGAATATCTGACCACTGCTGATGTGGGCATTTCTGGCGCTAATGCCATTGATGCAGAGACAGGCTCTATTTTTTTGACAGAAAACGAAGGAAATATTCGTTGTGTTACTAGTATGCCGCGGGTGCATATTGCCATTGCTGGCATCGAAAAAATAGTCCCCCGTTTAACAGATGGCGTAACTGTTGTGAAAGCGGCTGCGGCTTATGGAGTAGGGCAAGATATTGGCACCTATGTATCAGTTATTGATGGGGTGAGCTGTTATAATAATGATGAGTTAGCTTTTTTGGGATCTGGTCAGGGACCGCAGGAAGTTCATGTGGTGTTCTTGACACAAGGACGTCAGAAGGCAAAAGATGAAGGATTTGGAGAAGCACTGTACTGTATTAACTGCGGCAGTTGCTTAAATTTCTGCCCGGTTTATGCGGAGATTGGACAAAATTATGGATACAAATATTTAGGGGGACGCGGTGCTGTGTTCGCCGCATTTCACGGCAAAGGACTTGATAAAGCGCAAGAGGCAGGGCTTTCGTTGTGTATTGGCTGTAAGCGATGCGAGGAAGCCTGCGCAGTAGGCATGCATACGCCTGAAATGATTTCCGAGCTGCGCTCTAAAGTGGTAAAGGCAGACGGAATGGGAACTGCCAAAACATCTGTCTTTAAAATGTTGGGCAGCAATAAGTTGGCACCGTTGATGAAGGTGGCCCGTAATTTCCAAGATATTGGTCTGAAGAAAACAGCTGGAGGAGCTACAGCCAGAATTAATTTAGGAAAAATGGGTATTCCCAGTGACCGCTTATTACCATCATTGGCCCATCAATCTTTTGCGGAGGTTATCAGCAAAAAATCTCCACTGGCTAAACCGAAAGCTAAAGTTGCTTTCTTTGCCGGTTGCGTGGTCAATTATGCAACACCACAGCTGGGTTTGGACGTGTATGATATTTTAGCGGCTAATAATATTCAGATGGTGACTTACAAGAAAGAAGCATGCTGTGGCTTGCCTGCTATCATGAGTGGTGACACGAAAGATGCGCTGAAGCTGGCCAAAACCAATATCAGCTTGTTTGCTAACGGCGATTATGATTATATCGTTTTCGCATGTCCATCCTGTGCGACTACGGTGAAAAAAGAATGGGCAGAGTTATTGAAAGAGGAAAAAGATCAGCAGTTGCTGGCACAATATCAAAAATTACAGGCTAAAGTGATTGACCTTAATGATTACTTGGTGAATGTACTGCAAGTAACTATGCCTAAGCTAAAACAACCTATCAGTGTGACTTACCATGATTCTTGCCATTTGGCACGGGGACTTAAAATTACAGAAGAACCACGGAAGCTTTTACAGGAGGTCGGCGCTGAACTGAAAGAGATGGAAGATTCAGTCAGCTGTTGTGGCTTTGGCGGCAGCTTCAGTTTATTCTATTATGAACTGTCTAAGCGGGTAAACGATGCTAAGGTACAGAAAGCGCAAGCTACAGGGGCTGAGTATATTGTAGCGAGCTGTCCGGGCTGTGTGATGCATTTGAAAGATGGTGTACACCGAGCTGAGGGCGAGCAAAATGTGGTGCATATGGCGCAGATTTTGGCGGCTGCCTATCGTGGAGGGGAAATCAAATGAAACAGTTAGAAATTATTGCTGCCAAGCGGGCAGATTTGTTAGAGAAATATAGTGACGTAGTAAAAGCAACTGCTGCAGCGAGAGAAAAAATAATCAGTGACTTAGACACATATATTAATCAGGCAGAGGAAACTTTAAAAGGCAAAGGCACCATAGTCTATCATGCGAAAGATGCTGCGCAAGCCCGCCAATTGATTTTAGAGTTATGTGCAGACAAACAAAAGTTGGTGCGCTTTGCCAATCCTGAGTTGGATGAAATTGAATTTGATAGTCTGATGGAAGAGGCCGGCAAGGAAGTAGCTTTGACCGATGTAGGGGAAATTATCGTTAAACAGCTAGGGAAAGAAGGAAGCAAGCATCCGTTGTTGGCTAACTTGGAAGGATTGAGCCAGGAGGATATTATCCAGGCATTACAAGCATATGTGGGGGAAACGATTGAAAATCCTCAAGAATTGAATCGGGCTGTACAGAAAAAAATCCGTCAGGAGGTACTAGCATCCAATTATGGTGTCACCAATGTGCAAGGAATTGTGGCAGAAAATGGTACGATTGTCATTGGTGAAAACGAGGGAAATGGTCGTACAGTATCTAATTTGCCATATCGGCACATTGTTGTGGCTGGCTATGATCGTTTATATGATTCGGCGGAAGAAACGCTGCGCGGGATTCAGACTGCAAATATCTATGGGCTAGGCAAGCAAAATCCTGCCTATTATTCGCTGATTTCTGGACAGAGCCGTACTGCCGATATTGAATTCCATATGGCATATGGAGTACATGGCCCATTGGAAGTACATTTGATTTTGTTGGATAACGGCCGCAGAGAATTGCAGAAAAAAGGTTGTGGCAATCTGCTGAAATGTATTGATTGCGGCGCTTGTTACAATAGTTTGAATGCTTTGGCCGAGCAAAACAATTGGAAGAATACCATGCTGACGGCTAAGTTTGTGGGGCTTGCAGCAATTAATGGTAAATTAAAAGCGGCACATGGGTTGGATGTTTTAGCTGACTTTACCTGTCCAGTAGGAATTACCGCTGCTGATGTAAAAAAGGCTTTCCAGTAAAACAATCAAATAGAACAAGCAAAAAAACAACAGAAAAGGCAGACACTTTAGAAAAGACGGAGGAAACAATATGAACATTTTGCTGGCTATCAGTCCTATTCTTCTTGTATTATTGGGGATGACCGTATTAAAGAAGCCGGCTATGCTGGTAGCCCCCATTGTTATGGTTTATACATGGTTTATTGCCATACTGTTTTTCGATACAGATGGCGCTATGGTAATAGGGCAGACCAAATCGGGGATTATAGAAGGGTTAAAAATTATTTTACTAATTTTCTCAGCCTTTGTTATTTTAAAAACTATGACCAAAACTGGTGCCATCGAAAAAGTAAAAGCGGTGCTGGCCGATATTACCTATGATCGTCGCGCACAGTTAGTGATTATTGCAGTTATGTTTGCGATTTTTTTGGAAGGAGCAGCAGGGGCTGGCAGTCCTGCCGCAATTGCGGCGCCTTTCCTGGTAGGGTTGGGTTTTCATCCTGTTACTGCTGCAGCCTGTGCTCTTTTGGGTGATGCTACACCAGCGTCGTGGGGTGGCGCAGGCGTTACCACTATTATGGGTTTGAGCGGTGTCAATGAGTATATGACTTCGGCGCAGGCTTCTGCGATGGTTGGTCGCTTTCACATGTTTGGCGTCATGATGGTGCCTACATTAGCTCTTTTGATTGCTTTTGGACGTAAAGGTTTTAAAGGTATTTGGCCCTTTCTGATTTATGCTAGCGTAGTGCTGTGCCTGCTGGATTTCTTCATCTCTAACTTTATTGGACCAGAGTTGACCAGCTTGGGTACTGGATTATTAGCTATTCTTTTTTCTGTAGCATTTTTGAAGGTTGTAAAATTAAAAACGCCGGATGAATATATTTACCGTGCGCCAAAAGAAAAAAGCGAACTGCTGAGTAAATACTCGGCGTTGCAGGCATTTGGTCCTTATCTGGTTTTAGCTATATTACTGCCATTGGTGCGTTATACACTGGTAGCCAATTATTGGAGTACTATGACTAAATACGGATATATTGTTTGGGTTGGCGTAGTTATTTTTATCAGTTCCTATCTAGGTTCATTGATTTTGCGGGTTCCATTCTCAGAATATACCAAGTGCGTCAAATCTGCTGCGAAAAGTGTACTGCCTGCGATGATTACCATTTGTACTCTGGTGGTGGTCAGTAATCTTATGAAGAGCTCTGGCATGATAATGTTGTTGGCACAGGCTGGAGCAGATATCGCAGGGAGTTTCTATCCTCCCGTGGCGGTAGCCATTGGCAGTTTGGGCGCATTTATTACTGGTACCGGTTTGGGCTCCAACATTATGTTCGCGCCTATGCATGTAGAGGCAGCACTGCAGTTGGGGTTGAATCCTATTGTAGTCTGTGCTGGACAAAATGCTGGTGCTGCGTTGGGCAACCTGATTTGTCCCAACAATGTTGTAGCTGCAGCCATTACTGTAGGGCTAATTGGACGAGAAGGGGAAGTAATGAAAAAAGTTTTCCCGCCGTTTTTCGCCATCATTGCTCTTTATTTTATATTGAGTATGTTGTATAGTCTGTATTTATTTCCAGGCTTTGGGATGTAATTGCAGTAAAAAACCCTTCTCGTGTGAAGATGCACGGAAGGGTTTTTTACTGCAATATTTAGTTCACTTTATCTCTTTGCAATTATTTGCTGAGCAGGCTGCATACGGCATTGGCGTAGGCAACTGGGTCCTCGATACTTAACCCTTCGATGAGCAGGGCCTGATTATATAAGATGTTGATATAATCAGCGGCTTTTTTCTCATCGGTCGGATATACATCACATAAGGTCTGGAAAATTGGATGGTTGGCATTCAGTTCCAGGATGCGCTCTGCTTTATGATAATTAGGCTCTGGCATGGTATCCAATACCCGTTCCATCTCGATGGAAATAGGACCTTCGCTGGCAAGGCACACAGGATGGCTCTTTAGGCGTGTAGACAGTTTTACTTCTTTTACCTTGCCAGCCAATGTTTTGGTACAGAATGCCAACAAGTCTTTATTGTCCTCTGATTTTTGGGCAGCTGCTTCTTTTTCCTCTGCGCTTTCCAAATCAATATCTCCGTCAGCGATGGATTTGAATGGTTTTTCGCTGTAATCCCGCATTACTTTCAAAGCAAATTCATCCACATCATCGGTGAGGTACAGCACTTCATAACCTTTTTCTGTAAACTGCTCAATTTGCGGCAGTAAACCGATTTGTTCTACTGTTTTCCCACAGGCATAGTAGATAGCGGTCTGGTCTTCTTTCATGCGCTCTACATATTCTTTCAGTGTAACCAATTTTTTCTCAGTGGAAGAATAGAAGAGAATTAAATCCTGCAGCATGTCCTTATGGGTGCCATAGTCGCTGTAAATGCCGAATTTCAGCTGCAAGCCGAACGCTTTAAAGAATTCTTCATATTTTTCACGGTCATCTTTCTGCAATTTTAACAGCTCAGACTTGATTTTCTTTTCCAGGCTGGTTGCAATCAATTTTAGCTGACGATCATGCTGCAACATTTCTCTGGAGATATTCAAAGACAAATCTTGAGAGTCTACTAGACCGCGCACAAAAGCAAAATGGTCTGGCAGTAAATCTGCGCATTTTTCCATAATCAGTACGCCGTTGGCATAGAGCTGCAGACCCTTCTCAAAGTTTTTGCTATAAAAATCATAGGGTGCATGTTGCGGAACAAACAGCATTGCCGTGTAGGTCGCGGAACCTTCTGTATTGGTATGAATTCTCAGCACCGGATCTTCAAAGTCAAAGAATTTTTCTCTGTAGAATCGAGTATATTCGTCATCTGTAATCTGAGCAGGCAACTTCTTCCAAAGAGGTGTCATACTGTTTACCTGTTCTATTTCGATATAGGATTCATATTCAGGATGTTCAGGGTCACAGCCTTCTTTCATTTTACTGCGCTCCATAGGCAGATGAATTGGGTAACGAATATAATCGGAATATTTTTTGACGATACCATGGATGCGGTGTACATCTAAAAATTCATCGTATGTTTCTTCTGGAGTATTATCTTTGATGGTCATAACAATTTCTGTACCGATGGTATCTTTGTCACATGGTGTGATGGTGTAGCCGTCGGCCCCGTCAGATTCCCACACATAGCCCTGCGTAGCATTTTCGCTGCGAGTGATTACTTTTACATTTTTGCTGACCATGAAAGCAGAGTAAAATCCTACGCCAAATTGACCGATGATGTCAATATCTTCGCTTTTATTTTCCTGATTGGTTTTGAAGTCCAAGGAGCCGCTTTTGGCAATGGTGCCCAGATTGGTATCCAGCTCTTCCTCTGTCATACCGCAGCCATGGTCGGTGACGGTCAGCAGGCGATTTTCTTTATCAATGTTGATATCAATGGATAATTCGTCGCGGTTTAAGCCAGTCTCTCCTTTCACCATCGCATTGTAATACCGTTTGTCGGTTGCATCGCTGGCATTGGAGATGATCTCTCTCAAAAAGATTTCCTTATGTGTGTAAATAGAGTTAATCATCAGATCCAGCAAATGTTTGGATTCGGCTTTGAATTCAGTTTTTGCCATTTGTAATCGGTCCTTTCCTGTATAAAATAAATGTAAAATATTTAAACAAAATCATCATTGTTAGCACTCGACTTATTTGAGTGCTAACAATGATATGATATACCCATTACTATAAAAATGCAAGTAGGAAATATCATTTTTTTATGAAAAAATTATGAAGAAATTGTATCAAAAATCTGTCAAGAATGCATTGAAGCTTGTATTATAGCCGATAATCCAGTATACTTACAACGTATCGTGAATTTGTTTTGAAATGAATTTAGAGGAGGAATCCCCA
>OFGO01002023.1_pt1 | contig 12755 bp, 10 predicted proteins | sample 1521761 | NCBI WGS metagenome assembly OFGO01 (sample SAMEA3504128, study PRJEB24116) | mouse gut metagenome | biome: mouse gut; feature: mouse-associated habitat; material: faeces | place: Denmark | collected 2011
TATCAGTAAACAAAAATGTACCAACATCTGTTTTTTCTTCTTTCCAATCATCAGAAGGATAAACAAGAATAGTATGCCTATCCAGACTAAAAGTTTCCAGATTAAGTAAATTCAATTCACCAAATGCGTAATACATATCTCCGTTTTTATCAGTTTCCGCATTTTCCTTATACCATGAGCCTATACGAAAAGTCTGAATTAAAGTTTTCTCGTTATCTGCAAAATCGTAGTTGGCATCTTCTCCATACAAATAATCAGAATCATATAAGAATTTGAACTGATAATCCACGACTTCAAACAACGTAAACCCTTCTTCGCTCTCACCCGAAAAATAAGAAAAAATCACATATTTTTCAGATGGTGATAGCAGTAATGACCCACCGCCATAACCACCAGAAGGACATGGGAATTGAAATGTATCTTTTATTTTATCATTTGAAACTAAAGACAATGTAATGTCATCCTCATCTTGTAAAATAATTTTACTACCGTCTGCTAAAGTCACAAGATTTACTAAATCATCCATAAAAGATACACCTACTATTCCATATTTATCGGTTGATATGCTAACACAAGTATAACACAACTATTCTCCGAAAACGGGGAATAGGATTTTACAACCCTGCCCCCCGCTTTCGTCTGCTTCATTCTAACGGCAAAACCGTCTACACTGCTGCGACGGCTGTCGGTAGGTTTTGCGGCGGCTCTGCCCCCACGTCCCCGACCTCTCCCAAAAAACAGAATGAAGTATTACGCAATAGGGCTTGAGAAGGCTTGATTTTCAAGGCGTTGCAGACGCGAAAATCCATAGGGTAAGGGTTTATACTACCTACCCACGAAAACAGCTTCTAACCGTCCACACGCATATTTTGTGCCCCTTTTCCTGCCCGTTTTCCGCCGCGCTGAAGAGTTTTGCGTCAATAACCAAAAAAAGCACTTGACAATACACTTCATGGATAACCTTGTCCAATTATTTCAAATATCCGAAAGCGGTCAGACGGCTGATTTTAATCATTATCTTCTCCCCCTATCATCTATAAAATTGCTCTTTCATCCAACCCCTACATAAAATACTTACACTTTTCTAAATAAAACTGTTGCTCTTTTTCAAACAACCTGACTAGCTTATTCAAAGATTTTTCCTTCCTATACTCTTTTAAAGCATCCAAATACTCATTTCTATTTGCATCTTCAATCACAACTGGCACAATCCCTTTTTTCAAACACTCTCTAAAAAGAATCAATCTGCCTGTTCTGCCATTCCCATCTTGGAAAGGATGGATGCTCTCATACCTAGCGTGAAATTCAGCCAGTACAGAAATGTCCACTTCCTGATTATTATACCAATCCATAAGCAAACCCATTTCTCGTGTAACATTGTCAGGTCTTATAGTTTCATACATACCAATCATATTAGGGCGCTGCTTATAATCGCCAATAGCATATCCATTGGCCCGATCCTCAAATACCCCCGATTTCAACTCATAATGGAATTGCTTTATTAACTCTTGTGATAACGGCTCATCCAATGTATCCAACATCCTATTGTACATAAGGAAATGACCATTCATTTCCTCTACATCCTTTGCTCTGTAATAATCATCTGATTTTGGTAGAGTCCCGTTATCAAACAAAGAAGCTGTTTGTTCCTCAGTAAGCGTACTTCCCTCAATCTTGTTTGAATTATAGGCAAGTAAACGCTGCGTATATGCATATACACCAGACCTATCAATTTTCTCTCTTTCTATTTTGAATCTCTTCAGAAGAAAATCTAAAAATTCTTTTTCTTTATTCATTTTATTTCCCTTTCAAGATCGGAACCATCAAGTTAGAATTTCATTATGAATTATTCAAAATCAAACATTGAATATATATTTACAATATTTTCCGCTTTAATATAGGGCAAATGCGCTTGAATGACATTACTTGGAAAAACAGATCTAGTGATTATACCATTTTCTATACTCCAACAAATTCTTTCTATATCCTGCTCTGTAAAAGGATAAGAAAAAAAAATCGGTGGCATCAGAAACTGAAAATCATTAATATCCAAAAATATGGGATTAAAATTGTCATCATAATTTAATTCTAAAATCACTGCATCTTTACTCGACAATTCATTCCATAAGCTCTCTATCACTGCTCTTTTATTCTGAATAAAGGAATAAAAAGATGTGAAATTATCTATTTCATACAATGATTGATTATCACTCTGAGAAAATGCAAAAATTAATCCTTTTAAATTCAAATTATTTATATCATTAAAAGATTTCAATACTAAATCATACAAATCTTTTAAATTAGGGTTTAATTTAACATAATTGCTTTTAGCAAAATCAGAATAGAATATCCCATTCTTATCAACTACGTTAATTATTTCTTTCTTCTGTACAGTCCAAAATTTCATACATGATCCTCCAAATCATATCCTTTCAACAACAAATTCCATCTAATAATTCGACAGAATACTGTACATATCCTGAATCTTACCGGAAGTATTTTTTCCTCCATAGGCGCAAAAGACTACGGACTCTGATACAAGTACCCAAGGCCCCTCCTGCACAATCAGGTGCGGCCCCACAGCACACTGCTGCTTTCAAGGCCGCCCTAAAGCTTGTTTTTCACATATACCGTGGCCTCGGAGCGATTATAATATAACTGCCGGATTCTCACCGTCCCAAACCTCTCCCCAAGAACCTTTCTGACCACATTGATCCTTTTCTGCACCCCTTCCTTTGGAAGTTTCAGGGTCATGAGACATTCTCCGTTTTTCTCCAGCAGACGGCTCATCTCACACAGAATGTCCATGGATTGGTTGGTATCCATCTTCATGTCATTGACTATCAAATCATATGTATCTTCCCCGTGAATTCTTGCAAACTCCTGCGCCGTCATCCTATAATGCCTTACATTCGGCTGTTCCAATAGCGCATCGTCCAACGCTGCAGGATCCACCGCGTCCACCCTGATACCCTTTTTGTTCAGATAATGGGTCCAACCTCCCGGAGCCGCCCCCAGATCCAGCGCCTTCATCCCCTCTCTCACCTGAATCCCAAATACTTCAAAGGCCTCCTCGATTTTGAATTCCGCCCGGCATATCATATCCTCCGATTCGGAATAGAACAGCACTCCTCCCGCCCGGCGGCTGACATTATCTTCCGCTCTGGAAACTCCCATATAGGCAAACCGATCAAAGACAGTCAGCGAAACCACCGTGTCAGCCTTCTGAGCCGACACCTTATACTCCTCTCTTTCCAAAAAAGCCGATAATTCAGATGTTAATTCTCCATTGGTGTATGAAAGCATTCTCTTTGCCACGATCCTGCACTGGCAGACCACAACATCTTCCTTGTCCACATAGCCTGCTACTTTCTCCAGCATATTCAGAAATATGGGAAAATCCGAGGCCTCCCCCTTGATCTCGCCCATGAACATATACGGATGGATATGCTGCAGGAAGACGAAATCCTCCCTATGGATCTCCTCTGCCACAGCCTCAAAGCCGCTCAGGGAAAATGCAGCTGCATCATTCCCCCGCTCCAGAAGCTTCGGCCCCTTAAGCCTTCCTTGAAGTTCGTTAAAAAGAAGCGGCTCCCATGGGGTCTTGTAATTCACTACGAATCCCTCTGCTCCGCTATATACCGTTCTATCCATGCTCAGTCCTCCCCGTATGCTCTCTTCCACTCTTCCTCCGTCAGCCGGGCCACATGCCACCAACCGCCCTCTTCCTCCTCGGAAAAAAGGCTCTTATTGGACACATACTGCACCCCTCCGTCCGCCAGAGGGCGAATCACCACCTCATGTACATAGGCCTTGGAAAGATTTCGCTCAGGATACACCGCATTGACGGTCAGCGTCAGGGTTCCGTCCCCGTTTTCCCTGCAGTCCACCACCTCAGGATAGGGAATCTCCGGACATTCCGCATCAAAAAATCCTCTGGGCCTATATTCATAGCAGTCACTGTCCGAAATGTATTTCGTCTTGGAGCGCAGTGTCTTGCTGTCAATGTCAAGATAAGTCATGAGCACTGTCTCGAATTCAGAGGCAGGGACCTCATAGACTGCTCCCGTTCCGGCGGTATCTCCGGCGGTGTACGGAACATATCTATTATATTTCAATCCGTAAAATACGTCAAATAAATCGTAGAAATCAATCTCTCCATAGTCATCTTCGCTCCAGTCCAGAAGGAACAAATTATTTCTTCCATATCCTATGGGAGCCACATACCGACGGTTCAGCTCCCTATATCTCTCCTCCAAGGGCAGCACCCTCAGGGCGGTGTGCAGAGGCGTACCGCTCATAGACAGCAGATAATAATCCTGCGCAAAGCTGCTGCCCTCAAAAATCAGATATCCCTCCTGAGTATATTCCCAGAAATCCGCTTGGTAACGAAGAATGCTCTTATTTTCCAGCCCTTCCTCGGAAAACTGCCAGCAGCTCCTGACGATGTTCACTTTTTCGTCTGCCGTCTCCATATCATACTTGGTAAAGCCTCCAAGGTAAGAAAGCTCCACAATAGTCAGACTCCCCTCTTCCCCGGCGCTCACCTGCCTGCAAAACTCCAGCACCTGATCTGTACCGGCCATGTCCACCTGATTATCGCTGTCCACCGCCGCATAGCCGCTTTCCCCAAGCCGCTGCACCATTCGCTCCATGACGTCCAGACTCATCAGAACATTTTGCGCAGACGCCTCCTCATATATGTCAAAATAGTTTTCCGCAACCTTCTCTGCCGAATCGCGCAGCTCCTGATCCCGCCGTTCCTGCCCGTCTTTGTCCTGCTCCTGCAAGACTCCCTCCTGCCTCTTCGGATTCTGCGCAGCTAAGCCGCCGTCTTCGTATGCCTCATTCCCGTCTTGCATATCCTCAGCCCACTCTGCCGACGGAAGCCCAAGGCAAAACATGTCCTCCTTAGCCAACCCACAGCTTCCTGCAATGACACAGAACATGACGGCACAGACCACAGCGCCCACAGCCGGCTTCCTTCCTTTTCCCGGATTTCTTTTCTTTTCCACGGCCCTCTCCCCCTTACGCTTCTCTACTGCCCCCATCCGGGCGTCAAAGGTATTGAACAGTCTATTTCGATTCCGCGGCCTCCCGCTCTTCCCTGAATTACCTGACAGACTGCCGTCTTGTGAATCTGTCATCACTTATGACCCTTGCTGCTATCTCAAAAATCTGTGATCCAGCTGTCAAGCGTCCCGTCTGCGGCTGCACCCGTCAAAGAGGGCAAAGGCACTCCCCGGCTTAAAGGGCGCTCCGTCGATATACCATAGGTTAACCCCTGAAATACCAAGTCGGTACAAAACTGCGCATATTATCGTACCAAACCAGCACTTCCTTTGCCTGATTTTGCATGGTATTCACTTCCTTCTGTCCGAAGGGGATGGCCCAGTATAAAGAGGAAAGCGTGTTGCTGGAAATGTAAAGAGCCAGCAGCTTCCAGAACTCCAGCGGCACATCGCCCTCAAAGTATCCATTCACCATGCCAGAGGCAAAAATAGGCGCTCTCTGAGCGCACCAAACGATGCGATTGAATTCCTCCCACGGATCCCCGAAATCATATCGGTCAAAATCAATGATCTGCAGTTTCCCGTTTCTGTCGATCATCATGTTTCCGATATGATAGTCTCCATGCTGAAATACCTGCGGTCTGTCTTTAAGCAGATATCGGTTTTCGTTTATATAGTCAATGAAAGCTTGTCCGTTGTCATACTTTATTGGGCATTCCTCATATTTTTTTATCTTGTAGTTCATTTTCCGACTAAATCTCATCTCCCAGTCCTCCTGAGTCTCAGGGGCCGGTATGGAATGGATCCTGCAAAGAATACGTCCTGCTTCAAGGCCGTACACATACTGCTTGGTATCAGGCAAGCCCGGAATAACATCCTCCCCGTCCTCACCATCTATCCACGTCTGCAAGATATAAACGCCATCCTCGCACTCCCCCATTTCCACGGGCCTGCACATGGGAATGTCCAAGGATGCAACCTTTTGCTGCATTCGGAACATATCGCTTCGTTCGGCGCTTTTTTCAAACGGAGTAATCCGAAGCAGGTACTTGGTATTGTCTTGCGCCGTAACGCAAAATTTCTGGTCGCAAGACCAGCCTTTGCTGATGGGTTCTTTTTTTATAAAATTCATAAGCGGCATATCAACTCCCCTAAATATAATATCTAAGCTGCATTATCCTGAAATACTGCCTCTCGCCCTTGCTGGTGACGGATTTTCACATGAATGCTGTGTATCAGAAATGTCGCTTGGACAAAAGCACCACCGTCTCCACATTCGCCGTCCATGGAAACTGATCTACCGCAACTGCCCTTTCCACGGCATATCCATGCTCCAAAAATACCGCCAGATCCCTTACAAGACTGGTGGGCTTGCAGGATATGTACACAATACGCTCCACCCCATAGGCAATGATCTTCGGCAACGCCTTAGGGTGAATCCCGTCTCTGGGCGGATCCAATATGATGAGATCCGGCTGCTCCTCCATGGTATCCAGTACCTTCAGCACATCTCCTGCAATGAATCGGCAGTTCTCCAGCCCGTTCTCTAAGGCATTGTTTCTTGCCGCTTCCACGGCCTCCTCCACGATCTCCACGCCGATGACCCTGCCCGCCACCGGAGCCATCAGCTGCGCTATGGTGCCCGTGCCGCTGTATAAATCGAATACCACCTTATCCGGCGCATTATCCCCGGAAGAGTCCCCAAGCGTTCCGATGTAGTCCCTCACCGTCTCGTACAGCACCTCTGCGCCCCATGTATTTGTCTGAAAAAAAGAAAAGACCGAAACCTTGAAACAAAGTCCCAGCAGTTCCTCATAGAAGTAGTCTCTCCCAAATAGCACCTCCGTCCGGTCGCTCTGTACCACATCCGCCGGAGAGTCATTGATGATATGCAGTATTCCTGCAAAACGCCCCTGCAGCCTCCCGCTATGCTCCAATTCTAAAAGTTTGTCCAGAAAACCTTCCACCAGCTGCTTCCGGCTCATTGCACAAGAGCCCAAATCCCCGCCTAAAATTCGCTCCGCTTCTAATGCAGCCCCCGATGCCAAGGTTCCTTCCGCATCCGCCTTCTCTGCATCCGCCTCCTGCCTTCCCCACGGATCCTGAGAAGTCGTCACCAGCGCAACCAGAATCTCTCCCGTGCGGGACGCCTTCCTCACCACCAGATGCCGCAGATACCCTTCGTGCCGCAGCCTATGGAAATAGCGGATCCCCGGACGACCCCCTTCAGCCCTTTGGTCCGTCGCGCTGCCGGGGCCCTCCCCTCCGGCTAAACCGGCGTAATCCAGATAGCCTCCGTTGAAATACTCCTGCACAGTCTTAAGTATCAGCCTATAGTCCCCGTCCACGATCCGGCAGCCCTCCACCGTCACCACATCGTAGAAGCTGCCCCGTTTATGCATTCCCAGCGTAAGCGGGCCATCCTTGACTTCATCTCCAAAGGAGAACTCCATCTTGTTGCGGTATTCATAGACTGCAGGGCTTCCTTTTATCCCCTCCCAGCTCCAAGGACTCTCCTGCTTATTTAGGCAGGAATCCAGAAGCCGCTTCACCTGCTCTTCCTTCACCCGAAGCTGCTCTTCATATGGCAGGGACAGATATGTACAGCCTCCGCATATGCCAAAAAGGGAACACGGATGGCCTACCTCCAGAGGCGATTTTTCCAGCACCTCCAGAAGGCGGCCTTCCGCCCTCCCGTTTCGGATCTTATTGACACTAAGCCTTATCTTCTGGCCGGGCAGGCTATTTTTCACGACGACAGCTTCCTCCCCCACCCTTGCGATTCCTTTGTTGGGAAAATCCACCCTCTCTACCGTCGCCTCATATACCTGTCCTTTTTTCATCTACTTAGTTTTCTCCCTCATCCACAAAGAAATCTTCTTCCTCGTCCTCAGAGTCCTCATCCTCGAAGTCGTCCTCAAACTCATCCTCGAAATCATCCAGATAGTCAGGACGCATGAATCTGTACACTGCATAGGCAATGCCCGCCACTGCAGCCACTGCTCCGATGACGGCCAGCACCCAAACAAGAGTTCTGCCTTCCTTATTGTCCTCTTCTTTCTTTCCAAGCAGATCGTTCAGCCTTGCCATATCGATCAGGTTCTCCAATTTGTTCATAAGACTACCTCCGTTTCAGCAGTTTCCCTGCCTTTTTTAATCAGGTTTATTATATCATATTCCAAGGAAAAATACTACAATCTTTTTAATTTTGCAAAAGAAGCATACATGATTTTCTGGCCGGCCTTGTCAAAGCTCACTGTCACCTTGTAGTCTCTAGGCTCCTTCTCAATGCTCACCACATTTCCGTCACCATACTTTACATGAAAGACCCTGTCTCCTACGGCATAGGAAAGCTCCTGCGGCGCCTGATAAGCCCCTCCCTTGGATATCCCTGCCAGCCTGTTCAGGCTCCCGATGCCTTTGGCAATGAAAGGCTTATCGGCCTTTGCCGTGGCTGTCGGACGCACAATGGCCTTAGGACGTCCAAAGGGCGGAGTCCCGCCTCCTCCGGCCCCGGCCCCCTTGTCCATGGGAACTTCACTCTCAGGATGTTTCCGGAAAGCCCCGTCGCCTGCCGGCGGGCTCTGCACTTTTCTGCGTCTGGATGTGCCGCCTTCCAGAATTTCCTCGGGAATCTCCTGCACAAAGCGGCTCACTGCATTATACTGGGTCTCCCCTCGGATCATTCTGGTTCTGGCGCAGGTCAAAATCAGATCGTCCATGGCTCTGGTGATTCCCACATAGGCAAGCCTCCGCTCTTCCTCAAGATCGGATCTGTCCGCCGAGTTGGCCGACATATAGCTGGGAAACAGCCCTTCCTCCATACCCGCCAGATATACTGCCGGAAACTCCAGCCCCTTGGCAGAATGGAGCGTCATAAGCAGCACCCTGTCATCATCTCCATCCACTTTGTCGATGTCCGCAACCAGAGCCACCTCAGACAAGAAATCCGTCAGAGAAGCCTCCGGATGCTCCTGTGCATACCCCGCTGCCTTGGTGACCAGCTCGTCCACATTGGCCATTCTGTCCTCGGCGCTCTCCTCGTCATAGTCCTGCAGGTACTCACCGTATCCCGTCAGCTCCACGATCCTCCTAATCAGCTCAGGAAGCTCCAGCTGGGCGCATTCCCTGCGAAACCCCTGAATCAGCCGGACAAACGGAACAATCTTGGCCGCCGTCTTGCCCAGCCCCATGATCTCGTCCTCATGCTCCATAGCCTCATAAAGCCCTATGCCCCGCAGCTGCGCATAGTCCTCCAGCTTCTCCAGAGTGGCATTTCCGATTCCCCGCTTGGGAACGTTTACAATACGCCTTACCGCCACATCATCCCGGCCGGAGTCTATGGTCTTAAGATATGCCAGAATGTCTTTGATCTCCATTCTGGAATAAAAATTCGTGCCCCCTACTACATTGTAGGGAATCCCTTCCATGATCATCCGCTCCTCCAGCAGACGGGCCTGCGCATTGGTGCGGAAAAGCACAGCGTAGTCCTTGTATGCGCTTCCCTCCTTCTGCGTCCTATGGAGAATGTCAGCGGCAATATACTCCGCCTCCTCATACGCGCTGTCGAACTGCCGGAACAAAACCTTGTGCCCCCCGGTTCTATTGGTCCAAAGAGCCTTCTCTTTGCGCCCCTCATTATTATGTATCACTGCATTCGCCGCATTCAGAATGAACTGCGTGGAGCGGTAGTTCTGTTCCAGCTTGATGGCAACAGCCTCCGGAAAATATTTCTCAAAGTCCAGAATGTTCCTGATGTTGGCCCCCCTGAACTTATATATGGATTGATCGTCATCACCCACCACACAGAGATTCCTATATTTGTCCGCAAGCCGTCTCACCAGCTCGAACTGCGCCGTGTTGGTGTCCTGATACTCGTCTACCATGATATACTGAAAGCGCTCCTGATAAGAATCCAGCACATCAGGACACTGCCTGAAAAGCTCCACCGTCTTACAGATAATGTCATCGAAATCCAGAGCATTGTTGGCCTGAAGCGTCTCCTGATACTCCCTATACACTTTCGCATAGACGGACTTGCCGAAATCCACCGCCGCCTCCTTTTCATATTCGGAGACGGAGATCAATTCGTTCTTGGCGGAGGAAATTTCGCTAAGCAGCGCCCGCTCCCGGTACATCTTGGGATCCAGATTCAAACGCTTAGCCACATTTTTCATGACAGTCTTTTGATCATCCGTGTCATAGATGGTGAAGCTGTTTCCGTAGCCCAGCCTATCGATATGCTGCCGCAGGATACGTAGGCAGGCGGAATGAAAGGTAGACACCCAGACCTGACCGGCCCCGAAGGAGACCAGTTTGTCCACCCTCTCACGCATTTCTCCAGCCGCTTTGTTCGTGAAGGTGATCGCCAGAATATTCCATGGGTTCACCCCCATTTCATCGATCAGATATGCGATGCGATGGGTAAGCACACGAGTCTTGCCGCTCCCCGCTCCGGCCAGCAGCAGCACTGGGCCTTCCGTCTGAAGAACCGCCGCCTTTTGTTCCTTATTTAAAGTATCATATATGCTCATGTGTCCCCCTCGTCAGGCAGCCGTCCAGCGGCTGCCTCCACCTGCCTTTTGTATGACCATGCCTTACAAGGCATATCCGATGCACCGATTTTGCTATACTCTATCGCCCTCGTCAAATACATCGCCGCATTCAGGGCAGAATTTCGGCGGGTGAGCAGGGTCCTCCGGCTCCCAGCCGCATTTGTCGCATTTGTACGTAGGAGCCCCTTCCGGCTTCCTGCTGCCGCAGTCAGTACAGAACTTCCCCTGATTCACGGTTCCGCAGCTGCAGGTCCATCCTGCCTCGGAAGGCTTGGGACTTCCGCATTCCATGCAGAACTTCCCTCTATTGTCCCCATGGCCGCATTTGCATGTCCATCCGGGCATAGCCACACCCGCCTGTTTCCTATTTTCCTGCGGCTGAGCGGCACCCATGGCAAATAGAGAAGAGGCGTTTATGCCCCCGGCGGCTCTGGCCATGTCCATCCCCGCAAATGCCATCATAGGCCCTGTGGAGGTGTTGGACGCCGCTGCCTTCATAGCCTCCGCCTGAGCGCCCGCCAGAGTTGCAGCCGCCATGTTCGGATTACGAAGGGTTGCCGTGGTCTGAAGCTCGCTGATCTTTTTGGATATATCCTCCGGCATAGATGGCGGATTCATAGTCATGCTTACCACCACGATACCGCGAAGCTTCTCCCATTTCTCAGACAGCTCGGCATTCACTGCGTCCACCAGCTCCATCACATGAAAGGGAATGTCTGATACCCGCACCCGAAGCCGGCTCACCCTTCCCAGAGCAGGCTGCATGGCCGTCATCAGCTCCGCCTTCATCTGATTCAGAATCTGGCCGCGATTATAGCTCTCCGCAACATTTCCGCAGACATTCTGGTAGAACAGCAATGGATCCTTGATTCGGAATGAGTAAGATCCGTTGCACCGAATACTCACGTCCATGTCAAGGCCGATGTTGTCGTCTATATAGCGGAAAGGGATGGGGGTAGCTGTGCCGTAGAGATTATCCATGATCTCCTTGGTATTGAAGAAATACACCCTCTGATCCTTTCCGGCGTCTCCTCCGAAGGTGAATCGCTTGCCGATGGATTTGAAAGTGTTCATGATGCTCTCCCCCAGATCCCCTCCGAACAAGCTGGGCTCCGTGGAATTGTCATAGACGAACTCTCCGGCTTCGGCACAGAATTCCACAATGCTGCCCTGCTCCACAATGATCATACACTGTCCTTCGTTCACGGCAACGATAGATCCGTCTGAAATGATGTTGTCCGTCCCCTTGTTGTTGCTGCCCCGTCCGCTGACACGTTTCTTCCCCTTCATAGCAAGAATGTCATTGGAGAGGGAATCACAATAAAAATACTCCCTCCACTGATCCGCCAGCATGGAGCTGACGGCATCCTTTGCCGCTTTTATCAAGCCCATTGTCTCATCCTCCGCTTCCGTTTTATTTTGGTATTGTCCCTCAGGAATCCGATTCTTTATCCATTCTATCAAATTTTTCCCATTCTCTCAACCGCTTTCGAGAAATAATCTTTACAAACAGAAGATTTTCGAATAAACTAAAGGAATATACCTGTCATACGGTTATCATAATCATACTATACAATAGAAAGAAGAGATCTGATATGGGCAAAAAAGCTACGAAAGCCGCCGATAACATGTATTACCTGGCACGTTCCCAGGCTGCGGAGGAGAATCCGGACTTCTCCAGCCGGGAGAAGGCTGCCGAAATCATAGGCATAGACCGCACCAGGCTGGCCCGCATCGAGCTGGACACCATCTCCCCCTACCCGGAGGAGGTAAAGGCCATGGCGGAGGCCTACAACACGCCGGAGCTGTGCAATTCCTACTGCGCCAGGGAATGCCCCATCGGCCGCAACAGCGTGTCGGAGGTCACGATTGACGACTTCGACAGGCTGGCGCTGAAGGTCCTGGGCTCCCTGAAGGACATCGATGCCCTGCGGGCCTCCCTGATTGCCATCTCCGAGGACGGTGTCATCGAGGAGAACGAGCGCCCCGCCTTCCAGAAGATACTGGACTCCCTCCAGAAGATCAGCAACAACGCCAATGCCCTTCGCATCTGGGCCATGAAGAACATCCGCCTGAAGCAGTAGCGCATGGCGGTTCGGTTCCGTAGATTTCCGCCGCCTGTTTAAAAAGGAACGTCTCTCCGCATTATTTTATACGGAAAGGCATTCCTTATATTTTTATGCCCTGT
>OFGO01002043.1_pt1 | contig 12646 bp, 12 predicted proteins | sample 1521761 | NCBI WGS metagenome assembly OFGO01 (sample SAMEA3504128, study PRJEB24116) | mouse gut metagenome | biome: mouse gut; feature: mouse-associated habitat; material: faeces | place: Denmark | collected 2011
CGGAGGAGATTCTCCTCCGGCCGCCTGTTTTTTCAGCAAAAACATGAAATAAATGCCGTTCCGCCGCCAGGGATATTCTCTCCCGTTGGGGACACACTACGCCCAAAGGGAGGGAGAACGGGAACATGAAAAAAATGAAATCCGCGCTTCTGGCGATGCTGCTCCTGCCGGTGTGGGGCTGCTCCCGGCCGGCGGAGCTGGAGAGTCCGGCCGCCGGGCCGGCGGAGATCCCGATGGAGATTCTGGGGGAGCTGGACATGGACACCCTGGAGACCCTGGTGGAGGAGCCCAAGTATGTGGCCCTGACGTTTGACGACGGCCCCAGGGCCAGCACCACTTCCCGGCTGCTGGACGGCCTGCTGGAGCGGGGCGCGGCGGCTACCTTCTTCGTCATCGGCCAGCAGATCCCGGGCAACGAGGCCCTGCTGCGGCGGATGGCTGCGGAGGGCCACCAGATCGGCAACCACACCTACTCCCACGTCCGGCTGGCCGGCGCGGACAAGGATGCGGTGGTGGAGGAGATCCACAAGACCGAGGTGATGCTCCAGGCCGCAGTGAGCCAGGGGAGCTTCTGGCTGCGCCCGCCCTACGGCCGCATGGACGAGCAGCGGGCGGAGCTGGTGAACACCCCCATGATCTACTGGTCCGTGGACCCCCAGGACTGGAAGCTCCTGGACGCGGCCAAGGTGGCGGACGCGGTGACCGGGTGCGTGTGCCCGGGGGACATCATTCTGCTCCACGACTTCTACCCCACCAGCGTGGACGCGGCCCTGGAGATCGTGGACAGACTTCAGGACCGGGGCTTTTCCTTTGTCACCGTGGAGGAACTCTTCCGCATCCAAGGGGTGGAGCCCCAGACCGGCGTACTCTACGCCTGCCCCGAGCGGACCCGCTGCCTGGAGTAACACCGTTCAAAGTTTGTTCAAATTTACCAATCTGACCGGGTAAAAATCGGCATTTTGCGAGACTTGACATTTGAAAATCTTCTTTGTATAATAATCCCATCAAAAATACTGCTGCGATCGTGTTACTGTTCAATCAGGCATGAGTTCTTACAAATGGGGGACCATTTTAGGGATTCGTGCCTTTTTATTTCGCACTCTGGTGTGAAGAGGTGTTGGTGTGCGTTCCATCAAGATTTTCAATAACAATGCCGTCTCCACCGTGATGCCCGACGGCCGGGAGGCCATTGTGCTGGGGCGGGGGATCGGCTTCAATAAGCGGCCCGGGGACCCCATCAGCGAGGAGCTGGTGGAGAAGGTCTACTATGTCCAGGATGAGATGCAGACCAAGTTCCTCCAGATGCTCCAGGACGTGCGGCCCGATGTGCTGGAGGCCGCCGAGCGGATCATCGCCGCTGCGGAGAAGGACGGCTTCTCCATGAGCAACCAGGCCACCATATCCCTCATCGACCACATCAGCTTCGCCATTCCATCTCTGTGGACCACAACGCGGCCTACGACATCCTGAAATTCGTCAAGGGCACCCTGGACATCATCAAGGAGACCTACGGCGTGACCCTGGACGGGGACAGCCTGGACACCATGCGCCTCATCACCCACCTGAAATTCCTGGCCCAGCGGATCTTCCAGGGCCAGGGCTGGGAGGACGAGGGCATGGAGGACATGTATGAGCTGCTCATCGGCCACCACCCCAGAAACAGGGCCTGTCTGGACCGGCTGGACCAGTACTGCCGCTCCGCCTTCGGCTACGCCCTCAACCAGCAGGAGAAGTTCTATCTGCTGGTCCACCTGACCAAGGTGTTCTAGGGCATGTTTGAAAATTGTCAACACGCCCAAACAACAGGCCTTTTTCCGCCATACTGCGTTAAATTTTCTTGCCATACGACAGTATGCCTGCGAAAATTTGCCTTGTCTGGCAAAAAAATTCCTTGCTGTTGAGCGTATCGTCAATTATCAAACAAGCCCTGATTTCCCATATGGGCAGTCCCCCGGCCCGGCGCCTGACGCGCGGGGAGCCGGACCGGGTGAACATAGATCTTATATCTCGCATCAATCAATGATCGAAGGAGAAACAAGCTATGAAAGAACGTATCATGGGCGCTCTGGAGAAATTCTCCAAGGCCATGGTGCAGCCGCTGATGTACCTGTCTGCGGCGGGCATCCTCATTGTGGTGGGCGTGCTGCTCACCAATAAGACCATCACCGGCGTGCTGCCCTTCCTCCAGTGGGGCCCCATCCAGGCCCTGGGCCAGCTGATCTACAACTCCGTGATGGGCATCATCAACAACCTCAGCGTGGTCTTTGTCATCGGCATCCCCGCCGCACTGGCCAAGAACGAGAAGCATAAGGCCGCCCTCATCGGCTTTATGACCTACCTCATGTACCTCATCAGCTCCAACACCCTGCTCACCCTCACCGGCTCCCTGGCCGAGGAGGCCCCCATGCTGGGCCTGTTCGGCACCGGCCAGGCCAAGATCCTGGGCGTGCAGTGCGTGGACATGGGCGTGTTCGGCGGCATCATCCTGGGCTGCCTGGTGGGCTACGTGTTCAACCGCACCTATCAGAAGCGCTTCAAGGGCGCATTGCAGATCTACTCCGGCGCAAACTTCACGCTCATCTGCCTGGTCTTTGTGGCCATCCTCTTCGCCCTGCTTGCCAACAACATCTGGCCCGTGGTTCAGGGCTGGATCAGCGCCCTGGGCGGCGTCATCAAGGACACCGGCGCCTTCGGCATCTTCCTCTACGGCTTCCTGGAGCGGCTGCTGCTGCCCACCGGCCTGCACCATCTGGTATACACCCCCTTCCAGTTCTCCGACATGGGCGGCGTGCTCCAGATGGGCGAGACCACCATTGTGGGCGCTTACCCCATCGTCATGGCCGAGATGAACATGCCCATCGAGCGCTTCTCCGACAGCATCTACTATATGTCCATCGGCTTCACCAAGATGTTCGGCTATATCGGCATCGGCGGCGCGTTCATCTACACCGCCTATCCGGAGAACCGCAAGCGGGTGGCTTCCACCATCATTCCCCTGGTCATCACCGCCTCTCTGGCCTCCATCACCGAGCCCATTGACTTCATGTTCATCTTTGCCGCGCCCCTGCTCTACTTCCTCCATGCGGTCATCGCCGGCACCTTCATGGCCCTTCTCAAGATTCTGGACGTGACCGCCCTGTGGAACGCCAACCTGCTCACCAGCGTCATCACCAACATCGCCAACGCCGACAAGACCCATCGGATGCCCCTCATGTTCGTGCTGGGCGCGCTCCAGATTCTGGTCTACTTTGTGGTGTTCAGCTTCCTCATCAAGAAGTTCAACTACCACACCCCCGGCCGTGAGGGCGAGCCCGCCGGCGCTGGGGCCGCCGCGCCCGCCAAGGCCGCTCCGGCCAAGACTGTCAAGGCGGCTCCCGCCGCCTCCGCTCCCGCCGGCGCCATCGCCCTGGACGGCGGCGGCACGGCCCTGGACATCATTGAGGGCCTGGGCGGCAAGGCCAACATCAACACCGTGGAGAACTGCATCACCCGTCTGCGGGTGAACCTGAAGGACCCCAGCCTCATTCGCGAGGACCTCATCAACCGCACCCAGAACCGGGGCATCGTGAAGAAACAGAGCGATGTGCAGATCATCTATGGCCTTCAGGTGGCGGACGTGCGCCGGGCCGTGGAGGAGCAGCTGGAGAAGCTGTAAAAGCGCCGGAATTTTCCCCTTGAAATCAAAGGAAACATCTTGCTGAGAAAGGAATTACGACTATGATTATCACTCTGGTAGGCGGCGGCAGCACCTTTACCCCGGGCATCGTCAAATCCATTGCCCTGCGCCGGGAGGAGCTGGACGTAAACGAGGTTCGCCTGTTTGACATCGACAAGGAGCGTCAGGACAAGGTGGCCGTGGTGGTGGACTGGATCCTCCACCAGGAGCTCAAGTGCGACATCAAGCTCACCGTCACCAACGATCCGGAGACCGCCTACACCGACGCCTCCTTCATCTTCGCCCAGATGCGGGTGGGCAAGTACGCCATGCGGGAGCAGGACGAGAAGATCTCCCTGCGCCACGGCTGCGTGGGCCAGGAGACCTGCGGCTGCGGCGGCATGGCCTACGGCATGCGCACCATCTTCCCCATGATGCAGGTCATTGACGATGCGGCCAAGTACGCCAAGCCGGACCACTGGATCCTCAACTACTCCAACCCCGCCTCCATCGTCTCTGAGGCCTGCCGCCGCCTGCGACCCAATGCCCGGATCATCAACATCTGCGATATGCCCATTGCCATCATCGACGTGGTGGCTGCCGCCATGGGCATCGAGAACAAGAAGGAAATTGTCTACGACTACTACGGCCTGAACCACTTCGGCTGGTTCACCGCCATTGAGCACAACGGCAAGGACATCATGCCTGAGCTGCGCGCCTATATCAAGGAGCACGAGATTCTCCTGCCTGCGGCCTACCTCAAGGACAAGGCCGCCCTGGCCCCCAATAACAGCAAGGGCAACCGCCACGCCAAGGGCAGCTGGTACTATGTGTGGAAGGGCGTGTATGAGATCATGGAGAACTTCCCAGATACCCTGCCCAACACCTACCTGAACTACTACCTCCAGCAGAAGGAGTTTGTGGAGCACTCCGATCCCACCCACACCCGGGCCAACGAGGTCATGGAGACCCGGGAGAAGAACCTCTTCGAGGGCATTGACCACTATCTGGCCACCGGCGTGGTGGACGAGAACGTGTTCTATGCCGGCAGCCACGGCGACTGGATCGCGGATCTGGCCATCGCCCTGAAGAACGACACCAAGGCCCGCTTCCTGGTCATTACCGAGAACCGGGGGGCCCTGCCCAACATGCCCTACGACGCCATGGTGGAGGTGCCCGCCTATATCGGCAAGAACGGGCCCGAGGTCATTGCCCAGGATCCCATCCCCCTGTTCCAGCAGGGCCTCATGATGCAGCAGCTGACCTGCGAAAAGCTGCTGGTGGAGGGCTGCATCGAGGGCAGCTACGAGAAGGTGCTCCAGGCGTTCACCCTCAACAAGACCGTGCCCAGCATGAAGGTGGCCAAGGAGGTCCTGGACGATATGATCGAGGCCAACAAGGAGTTCTGGCCCGAGCTGAAGTGATCTCTATAGGGGACCGTGGTCCGGCTTCGTCTCCGCGTACCAGAGGTTCCAGTAGAAGGAGTAGGTCCTGTAGCTGATCTCGTCCCCGCATAAAATTGTCAGGCTTTCCACCTCCGGGTGGTCGTAGAGGATATCTGCGGCCACCCGGAGTACTGCTTGGGCCGCCTGGTCCAGGTCAATGCCCATAGTCGCTTCACTGTTGAAGCAGGAGAGCTTCAGCGCCCGCTCCCCGTGGTCCAGAGCCCAGAGGAGGCCGCTCCGGTACCAGGTCGCCAGATCCTCCGCCGAGGCCAGATAGATGAGGGGCATGGGCAGGTGGTCCTGCTGTTGGATTCGTACCTTTTCTGTCATATGCTGTCTCCTTTTTACAGAATGTTCATAGCTTGTTCACCGCTGGGACACTTCCCCGGCTTGAGCCCGGGGCGGAAATCTGGTATACTGGAGGAAACCACAGCCAAAAGGGAGAGGAGGCCCCTATGCAGAAGAATGTACCGACTTACAACGGCACCCTGCGCAGCCATCAGGTGGAGGTCCCCACCTGTATTTCTGAGTGCAGCGGCATCCGCATCTTTGGCCGACGGATCAAATCCCTGGTCTTTTCCACCGACGTGGCCATCATCAAGAACGTGAACGCCGACGCCATCATCGCCGTCTATCCCTTCACCCCCCAGCCCATCATCGCCCAGGCCATCATCAACGTCTCAGATGTGCCTGTGTTCGTGGGGGTGGGCGGCGGCGTGACCAACGGGCCCCGGTCCGTGCGTCTGGCGGCCTATGCCGAGCACCAGGGGGCCTTTGGCGTGGTGGTCAACGCCCCCCTGGCGGACCAGACCATCTTCCAGATCAAAAACGTGGTGGACATCCCCGTGATCGCCACCATCGTCTCCGCCAAGATGGACGTGGCCCGGCGGATCGCCAGCGGCGCGGATATCCTCAACGTGTCCGGCGCGGCGGAGACCCCGGCCATTGTCCGCCACATCCGGGAGCAGTTCCCGGACATCCCCATCATCGCCACCGGCGGCCCCACGGAGGAGAGCATCCTGGAGACCATCCGGGCAGGGGCCAACGCCATCACCTACACCCCGCCCACCAACGGCTCCCTCTTCGCCGAGAGTATGCGCCGCTACCGGAATACCTACGGGGCGGAGGACTGAGCGCCGCGCTTCCAGCATATGCCCTTTGGACGCCGGAAACGCCCAAGGGCCTGAAGGCTCCCTCGCTGAGGGGGCCTTTTTCATGCCTATGTGCGCTTCTGCCGGATCTCCTCAGAGCACCCCTCTCTATGATAGCCAGCCCGGGGGCAAAATGCAAGAAGAATGTCCGGCGGCGGTTGCCATTGCCGGGGAAATATGATATGATGTCTGCACTACAGGAAGAAAGAGAGGCAGAGCCGATCATGATCGACGTATTTGACATCATGGGGCCTATCATGGTGGGACCCTCCAGCTCCCACACGGCGGGCGCGGTCCGCATAGGCCGCATGGCCCGGACCCTTCTGGGGGAGGAGCCGGTCTCCGCCGCGCTCCACCTCCACGGCTCCTTCGCCGAGACCGGGGTGGGCCACGGCACCGACAAGGCCCTCATTGCCGGGCTGCTGGGCCTGTCGCCGGACGACATGGACATCCCCAGCAGCTTTGAGATCGCGGCCGACCGGGGGATGAAGTTCTCCTTTGACGAGACAGACCTGCGGGACGCCCACCCCAACAGCGTGAAGATGGAGGTCGTCGGCGCGTCCGGACACCGCCTGAAGATGCAGGCCAGCTCCACCGGCGGCGGGCGGATCCGGGTGGATAAGCTGGACGGCGTGTATGTCAGCTTTTCCGGGGACTACCACACCCTGATCGTCCAGCACATGGACAACCAGGGGAATCTGGCCAACGTGACCAACGCCCTGGCCCTGGCCCGGGTGAACGTGGCCAACATGAGCCTGCACCGCAGCAGCAAGGGCGGCAATGTGATGATGATTATTGAGACCGATGACCCCATGCCCGACGCCATTGTGGAGCTGATCGAAAAGCAGCCGGGCATCTTGCAGGTCATCCACTACAGGAGGGAGAGCTGAGATGAATCTGGATTCCATGCAGGAGATTGTCGCCGCCGTCCGGCGGGAGGGCAAGCCCTTCTGGGAGATCATCCTGGAGACGGATATGGTCAACCGGGGCGTGTCCCGGGGCAACTCCCTGGAGAAGATGTCCCGGACCTGGCACACCATGAAGGAGGCCTCCGAGGTCTACACCGGGGACCGGCGGAGCCTCAGCGGCCTCTCCGGCGGCCAGGGCAAGCAGATGCGGGACTACGCGGCCAGCAGCGCCCCCATTGGCGGGGAGTTCATCGCTCAGGTGATTGCCGAGGCCCTCTCCATGGGGGAGAGCAACGCCTGTATGCGCCGGATCGTGGCCGCCCCCACCGCCGGGGCCTGCGGGGTGATGCCGGCGGTGCTGGTGCCCCTCTACTGGCGGGAGAACCTCTCCGAGGACAAGATGCTGGAGGCCATGTTCACCGCCAGCGGCATCGGCGCGGTGATCGCCTACCGGGCCTGCATCTCCGGCGCGGCCGGCGGCTGTCAGGCGGAGATCGGCAGCGCCTCCGCCATGGCGGCAGGGGCCCTGGTCCATCTGAAGGGGGGCAAGGAGGAGCAGATCTGCCACGCGGTGGCCATGGCTTTGAAGAATCTCATGGGTCTGGCCTGTGACCCGGTGGCCGGTCTGGTGGAGGTGCCCTGCATCAAGCGGAATGCGGCGGGCGTCATGATCGCGTTCTCCTCCGCGGAGATGGCGCTGGCCGGGATCGAGAGCAAAATCCCCGTTGACGAGTGTATCGAAGCGATGTACCGGGTGGGAACCGCCTTGCCCAGCTCTCTTCGGGAGACCGCCCAGGGCGGCCTGGCCGCAACTCCCACAGGCACCCGGCTGAAGGAGGAACTATTTGGCGGCCGCACACATTGGCGCCCCGCGCCATGAAGAAGACCTCCCCACTGAACGCGTTCATTTGTACTATTCCCAATGTAATGGCAGAATTTGTACAATACGGAAATGATTTGTTTATAAATTTTATGCAGAACGACGGGGTTTCCCGAAAGGAGACAGAAGCAATCCAGCCACAAGAAATTGAAAAAAAGTGCCCAAAATTTGTTCATATATAAAAAATCAAGATAATTTCGGCCGGAATAAATAATTTGTATCCCAATTCCAGAAAATGTTCTTTAAATTTGTATTGTTAAATTCCCAGAAAATCAAAATATACAGTACAAATTATTGACCAAAAAGAGAACAAGTGATATACTGTCATCAGGTTAAACCCTCAGCGCAAAATTTTAGAAAGTGAGGAACATGAAATGAAAATGAAAAAGGTTCTCGGTCTTGCTCTGACTGCCGCTCTGGCCCTGTCTCTGGCTGCCTGCGGCGGCAACGGGGAGAAGACTCCCTCCGCCGGCAGCAATCCTCCCGCCGGCGGCGGCGAGCTGATCACCGTGGGCGTCATCAACAACGACCCCAACGAGTCCGGCTACCGCACCGCCAACGACGCGGCTATGCGCGCCACCTTCACCGAGGAGAACGGCTACAAGGCCACCTTCTACAACAACAACGACGCCGCCCAGCAGATCGCCACCGCTCAGCAGATGGTTCAGGACGAGGTAGACTTCCTGCTGCTGTCCCCCGCCTCCACCACCGGCTGGGACACCGTGCTGAAGGACGCTCAGGCCGCCGGTACCCACGTCATCCTCTTTGACCGTATGCTGGAGGCCGACGAGAGCATGTACGCCGCCGCCGTCGTCTCCGACATGCCCGCCGAGGGCAAGACCGCCGTGGACTGGCTGGCCGCCCAGGGCCTGGACGAGTACAATATCATCCACATCCAGGGCCACATGGGCTCCGACGCCCAGCTGGGCCGCACCGGCGCTCTGGACGAGAAGGTAGCCGCCGAGGCCAGCTGGAACTATGTCGCCCAGCAGACCGCCGACTGGGATGAGGCCACTGCCCGCACCATCGTGCAGTCCGTCATCGACTCCGGCAAGTCCTTCAACGTGATTTATGCCGAGAATAACGGCATGGCCCGGGGCGCTGTGGCCGCTCTGGACGCCAACGGCATCACCCACGGCAAGGACGGCGACGTCATCGTCATGGGCTTCGACAGCGACAAGTGGGCCTTTGAGGCCGTGCTGGAAGGCAGCTGGAACTACATGGGCCTGTGCAACCCCTTGCAGGCCGACACCGTTGACACCATCATCAAGGACCTGATGGCCGGCAAGGCCCCCGCGCAGAAGATCATCTACACCCCCGAGCAGGGCTTCGACTGCGCCACCCTCACCCAGGCCGACGTGGACAAGTACGGCACCTGATCTGATCGCACACATCATCATCACGTGACCCGACACGCGGCGCGGCATGTCAGCCGCGCCGCGTGTTACATTTTTTTGAAGAACGGAGGCGTATCCCTATGCAGGAAGGCGCGGTATTGGAAATGCGCGGCATCTGCAAATACTTTCCGGGCGTACGCGCCCTTCAGGACGTGGATTTCACCCTGCGGGAGGGGGAGATTCACGCTCTGATGGGAGAGAACGGCGCAGGCAAGTCCACCCTTATCAAGGTGCTCACCGGCGTGTATCCCAAAGACGGGGGCGAGGTCCGCATCAAGGGCGTCGAGGGCGCGGCGGTCATCCGCTCTCCCCAGGACGCTCAAAATGTGGGCATCAGCACCGTATACCAGGAGATCACCCTGTGCCCCAACCTGACGGTGGCGGAGAATATGTACATCGGCCGCACCAAGGGCTCCATAACCAACTGGAAGGCCATGAACAACGGCGCGGGCAAAATTCTGGAGTCCCTGGGCATCCCCGCCAGCCCCAGGCAGCAGCTGGGTTCCTGCTCCATCGCGGTGCAGCAGATGGTGGCCATTGCCCGGGCGGTGGACATGGAATGCAAGGTGCTCATCCTGGACGAGCCCACCTCCTCTCTGGACGAGCAGGAGGTCCAGAAGCTCTTCGGCCTGATGCGGGACCTGCGCGCCAAAGGGGTGGGCATCATCTTCGTCACTCACTTCCTGGAGCAGGTCTATGAGGTCTGCGACCGGATCACCGTCCTGCGGGACGGCCAGCTGGTGGGCGAGTATGTCATCGAGGACCTGCCCCGGGTCCAGCTGGTCAGCAAGATGCTGGGCAAGGAGCTGGACGACATGGCCGACATCAAGGGCGAGTCGGACGGCGGGGCGGTCAGCCTGGAGGGCAGCCCCGTGCTGGAGGCGGAGGGCCTGTGCAGCAGCGCGGGCATCAAGCCCTTCGACTTCTCCATCCGCAAAGGGGAGGTCAACGGCTTTACCGGCCTGCTGGGCTCGGGGCGCAGCGAGTGCGTCCGGGCCATCTTCGGCGCCGACCACGTCACCGGCGGCAGCGTGAAGGTGGACGGCAAGGCGGTCAAAATCAAGAAGCCCCTGGACGCCATGAAGCAGGGCGTGGGCTATCTGCCCGAGGACCGGAAGGGCGACGGCATCGTGGGCGACCTCTCCGTCCGGGAGAACATCATCCTGGCCCTCCAGGTGATGAAGGGCTTCTTCCGCCCCTTCTCCCGCGCCCAGGCGGAGGCCTTCGCCGACGAGTACATCAAGCTGCTGGAGATCAAGACCGCCTCGGCGGACACCCCCATCAAGTCCCTGTCCGGCGGCAACCAGCAGAAGTGCATCCTGGCCCGGTGGCTGCTCACTGACCCCAAGTACCTGATTCTGGACGAGCCCACCCGGGGCATCGACATCGGCACCAAGATCGAAATTCAAAAGCTGGTCCTCCGGCTGGCGGAGAAGGGCACCAGCGTCACCTTCATCTCCTCGGAGATCGACGAGATGCTGCGCACCTGCTCCCGCCTCATGGTCATGCGGGACCGTAAGCTGGTGGGACAGCTGGACGGAGAGGACCTGACTCAGGCCAAGATCATGGCGACTATCGCAGGAGGTGATGAAGAATGAGTACCCCCGTAAAAAATCCTGAAACACAGGTAAAGCGGCCTGACGAGTCCCTCTTCAAGCGGCTTACCCGCCAGCAGCTCTTTATCCCCGTGGCGGCCCTGGTCCTGCTGGTGCTGTTCAACCTGATCGCCGACCCCTCCTTCTTCACGGTCTCCATCAAGGAGAACAGCCTAGGCAACCCGGTGCTCAGCGGCAACATCATCTCGGTGCTGGACAACGCCTCTGAGCTGGTCATCCTGGCCATCGGCATGACGCTGGTGACCGCCTCCTCCGGCGGACAGGACATCAGTGTGGGCGCCACCATGGCCATCGCCGGCAGCGTCATCCTCCGGATGGTCTGCGGCGGCCAGGTCACCGCGGACACCATGCAGATGAACCTGCTTCTGGCTGTTTTCATCGGCATTGTGGTGACCATGTGCTTCGGCGCCTTCAACGGTGCCCTGGTGGCCTATTTCAACATCCAGCCCATGGTGGCCACCCTTATCATGTACACCGCCGGCCGCTCCATCGCTGCCTGGATCAACAACAATCAGCTGCCCATCATCAACGACATCGGCTTCAAATACGCCGGCACCTTCCTTCCCGGCATCCCCGTGCCCACCCCCATTTTTATCACCATCCTCATGATCGTGATCTTCTGGCTGGTGCTGAAATTCACCAACCTGGGCCTGTACACCCAGTCGGTGGGCATCAATCCCAACTCCTCCCGCCTCAACGGCATCAACCCCCAGATGGTCAAGCTGCTCACCTACGTCATCCTGGGCGCCTGCGTGGCCATCGCCGGCTTCATCCGGGTCAGCCGCAGCGGTTCCATCAACTACTCCCGCATCGCGGAAAATATTGAGATGGACGCCATCCTGGCGGTGGCCTTGGGGGGCAACGCCCTGTCCGGCGGCAAGTTCAACATCTACGGCTCCATTCTAGGCGCCTATGTCATTCAGTTCCTCACCACCACCCTCTACAAGTACGAGGTGCCCTCCACGGCCCTTCCCGCCTACAAGGCGGTGGTGGTCATTCTGCTGGTGGTGCTCAGCGCCCCGGTGGTGCGGGAGAAGCTGGCCAACATGAAGAAAGCGCCCGCAAAGGCGTCAAAGGAGGTGGCCTGACATGCCGAAAGGGATCGCGGTCGATAACCGGGGCCGGCTGAAGGAGCGGGCCGCCATGAGCGACACCAATCTGCTGCTCACCATCACGGTGGTGGTATTCTTCATCCTGTACCTGTACGCCATCGTTTTTCTGGGCGGCAGCTTCGCCAAGCCCCAGAATTTCCTCAACATTCTGAACAACAACGCCTCCCTCATCGTGCTCTCCTGCGGCATGAGCATCGTGATGATTACCGGCGGCATCGACATCAGCGTGGGCGGCGTCACCTGCCTGGTGTGTATGGTCAGCGCGGTCAATCTGGAGCGGCAGGGCGGAAACCTGTTTACGGTCATTCTCATCGGCCTGGGCATCGGTCTGGCCTTCGGTGTGGTCCAGGGCTTCCTGGTGGCCCACCTGGGCATCCAGCCCTTCATCATCTCGCTGGCGGGCATGTTCTTCGCCAAGGGCATGACTACCATCGTCAGCAAGGAGCCCGTGCGGGTGACCAATGAGGCCTTCCTGGCCGTGA
>OFGO01002055.1_pt1 | contig 12592 bp, 14 predicted proteins | sample 1521761 | NCBI WGS metagenome assembly OFGO01 (sample SAMEA3504128, study PRJEB24116) | mouse gut metagenome | biome: mouse gut; feature: mouse-associated habitat; material: faeces | place: Denmark | collected 2011
TGCCGGAAAAATGCGTGGCGGCGGCGATGGGCAGAAGCATCCCGCCAGCCAGTAAAATCAGCATGATCGTCTGTGTATTCATTGGTTCACCCCATTTCCTGTTGTGGTATCGCCTGTTTCTGCTGCTGTTCCAAAATATCCGCCTCATATTTGACCGGAACTTTGGCAAAGGATACCGCCAGCTCCAGCCAGCTGTCCGCCAGCGCCCGCTTCTCCGTCTCGCTGCGGATGCCGGGAGTCAAAGCTTTCTCCAGCACACTCTGAAATTGTGTCGTCAGTTCCGCAGGGCGGCGATGCAGGCTGCCCCGATTCTGATGCGGCAGAATGCGACGGTACAGTGCGTCAGCCAAGTCCTCCGTGGAGCATCGCTCTCCCAGCTGCCGGCGCTCCCGTTCATAGACCGCCAGCGCCAGGGCGGATGCGTGCTCCATGCACTCCATGGCCCGGTCAAACTGTTTCCATTGAAGGCTTATCCTGGCGTAGTCGATGAGATTGGGAATGTCCTGCTCCCAATAGTCCCTGCGGGAGCGATCCATGCGCCGGCTGATCCTGCCGCAGATCTCCGGCGCGATGATGAGCTGCGGATGTTCCTCCGAATCCTGTGCGGGAAGGCCCCTGCGGGCTTTGAGGTCCTCGTTCCAGTCCTTGTGTTCCGGCTGGATCACTCCAACCTCGTCATAGCCGTGCTCGTGGAGAATCTCCGTCAGGCGCCCGCTGGCCTCGATGCCCGCCGCGTCATGATCCAGGCAGAGGCAGATGGTGCGGAGGCTGGGGTCCTGCTCCAGCATCCAGAGCATGGCGTGTTCGCTGGTCCCACAGAGGGACACATAGCTGTGTTCCTGCCAGCCGCGGGGATAGCGGGTGAGGAAGGACATCAGGTCGATGGGGGCCTCGAAGACATAGAGCCGGTCACTGGCCCCAACATAGTGGAAGCTGCACCGGGGATCACTGCCCTCCATGTTGATGCGGAAAGTCCTGCCGATGTCATTGACGCTGCGCTTGTGAGCGTGGCGTGGAACGCCGGTTTCGTCTTTGCCAACGAAGACGGCGTTGTGGTACTCCCTGGTCCTGTCCTTAGATATTTCACAGCTCTCGTACAACAGACCCGCCCGGACAAAGGCGCTGACCACGTCCCGGTCCAAAAACCGGCGGTTCAGCAGATAGGCGTATACCCGGCGCATATCCCGGTTCGCCGGCGGCAGGGCAAATTCCTCCTTGGGCTTCTCCTCCTGCTTTGGGGCGGCGGTATAGATACACCCCTGTTCGCCGTCCAACAGACGGGTGACGGCCTCCGGATAGGAGAGATTGTAGAACTGCTGGACGAAGGAGATGGGACCGCCGCCCTGCTTCACGGCGTGGTCGTACCACTCATTGCCCCGGACGGTAACGCTGTGGTCACTGGACATTCGGTACTCCACTCCGGAGGGGATCAGCTTCTCCCCCTGGCGGCGGAGGAACTCCACCAGATCCACCTCGCTGGCCCGGAGCTTCTGCTCTTCGGTAAAATGAATATAGGGCATACTTCCTCCTTGCATAGTTCGCGGTTGCTTTTTTCATCTGTATGGGGTATACTGACGGTAAGGAAAGTAAGGAATCGCGGGTTTGAGAAAGGAGTCAAACATCATGGAGCTTGCGAAAGTCACATCAAAGGGACAGATCACGATCCCCATTGATATTCGGAGAAAACTCGGCGTAAAGGAGGGAGACAAAATCCTGTTCGTCGAGGAGCAGGGACAGATCATCATGATGAACTCCTCCATGGACGCGCTGCGAAAGGCACAGGCCGCATTCGCCGGGGAGGCGGAACGGCTTGGGCTGAAGGATGAACAGGATGTGGCGGACCTGGTCTCAGAGCTGCGGCGGGAACGGATGGAGGGCTGAGATGAGGATTATGCTGGACACCAACGTCCTCCTCTCTGCCATTCTCTTCCCCAGTGAGCGGATGAACCGGATGATGCGTTGCATCTTTGAAGAGCACAGGCTTGTCCTGTCGTCTTTCGTTGTGGATGAATTGGGCTATGTGATCCGGCGCAAATTTCCGGCGAAAGCGGCTGCTGTGGACCAGATGCTCTCCGCAATGAGTTATGAGCTGGTCTACACGCCGCGGATCATGGATCAGACGCTGTTTGCCATCCGGGACCCCAAGGACTACCCGGTCTTATATACCGCCATGGTCGAGGATGTGGATGTGCTGATTACAGGGGACAAGGACTTTGCGGAGATCCAGGTCGAGCGGCCTGAGATCTGTACGCCGGCGGAGTTTATGCGCCGCCGCGGGATAAACTGACGCGGAGTCTTTCGGCTTGTCAACCCCCAATTGCCGCAGGAGCCATACAAAATATTCCAGCCTTTTTCTCTGTTTCCGCCATTGCTTTCCTCCGGCGGTCCAGCTACAATATATAGCGGTTGCATTTTACTGGAGGAAAGGATGTTGTGTGTGGAACTGAGTTATGACCCGATTTGGGACGAGAGCGGGGAACTGCGGCGGGGCTGCACGGTGCGGGAGGCCCTGGCATGGCTGACCCGCTTCGGCGGGCGCACGGCGGGAGAGCCTGTGACGGTGAACGGCGCGGTCTATAAGATCGGCCGCCTGCTCTACGGACCCGAGAGGCCGGATGTGGCGGACAAGCCCATCGCCTTCGTCTGCGACGGATATTATCATCAATTGAATTTCAGTGTCTGACAGCAAGGGACAGCTCCCCATGGGGCTGTCCCTTTTCTTGCTCTCATATCTGCCGGGGCGCAATCTCCGGGTTCTCATGGTCGTCGGGCTTGTGGCCCATGGCAATCTTCTTCTCCCGGATTCTCCGCCGGAGCTTGCTGTCCACGAAGTGGATTCCAGGCAGTGACGGAGGAGCCTCGTCCCGGAAGATCCTGCTCATGTGATGCAGGAGCCGTGTGGCGCTGGTCAGGAGGGGCGGGCCCTGGGAATCGTTCCTGTGGTTCAGGAAGTATTGGGCGTACTCATTGCCCTGCTCCGCCGCCAGCGTGAACCAGCGGGCGGCGGCATCTTTGTCTTGGGGAATGTCCTTACCCAAGAGATACAGCTTGCCAAGGGCGTATTGGGCGAACTGATTTCCCTGCTCTGCCGAGGCGGTGAACTGCCGGACAGCCTCTTCGACGTCTTTAGAGACGCCGTCGCCCTGGAGCAGGAGCTTGCCCAGCTGGTATTGGGCAAATTGGTTCCCCAGAGCTGCCGCTTTCTCGAACCACCGGCGGGCGGCAGTGGTGTTTCCGACTTGCAAGTTCAGCTTTCCAAGGGCGTACATGGCGTACTCATGCCCCTGTTCCGTTGCCTGGGAAAACCAGATCACCGACTGGACGGCGTTGGGTTCCATCGGCCCGCCATCCCGGTACAGTTTTCCGAGGGCATACTGTGCGTATTGCGAACCAGCCTCCGCGAGTTTCGTCAGCCATTCTACGGCCTGAGAAATTTCCTCCGGCGTGGAACTGACGCTGTCCAGGATCAGCTTTGCCAGCTGGTACTGGGCGTTTTCATTTCCGGACCGCGCGGATTTCTCAAACCACTTCCGGGCCCCAGCCACTCCAGAGCGGCCTGCTCATCCTTCTCTGTCCCGACGCCGTGCAGGAGCATCCAGCCAAGACGGTACTGGAGCTTATCGTCGTGGCTCTGATGCTCCAGAAACTTAAAGCCGCGAAAGGCGGCGACGAAATAGCGGGTGGCCCGGCGCTTGTCCGGCCGGCAGCCAACACCATCACGATAAAACTTTCCCAACTCCCAGGCTGCGTAAGGGAAATCTTTGACCGCCGCCTGTTCATAGAGCTGGAGCGCAGTTTCGTAACTCTGCTCCACGCCCCAGCCCTCACTGTACAGCTTGGCAAGGGAGTATTGTGCGTAGGTGTAGTCTTGTTCTGCTGACCTCGTAAGCCACTGTGCCGCCACTTCGTAGTCCTGCTCTGTTCCAAGCCCAGCAGCGAACATTTTGCCGATCCGGTACTCCACATATCGGTTGGGCTCTTCCCGCTCCACAGCCTGGAACGCGGCGAGGGAGTTGGCGTACCACATCTGTGCTTGCTGCTCATCAGGGTCCTGGCCCAAACCATTGCCGAATAGTTTGCCGAGATCGAACATGGCGAGGGCGTTCCCGGACCGAGCCTCTTCCAGAAGCAGCAGACGGGCTTTCTCGAAATCCGGTGGATTTTCATCATCTCCGGTCATAAACTTCCGGGCTTCCTTGTACCGCTTACTCCACACAACGGTGGGCGGCACCTCGTCCTGGGTTTCCGGCGGCTCACTGTCAGGGGCGAGTTCCTCCGGTACCGGACCATTGTCCGAGGGGATAGGCTCCTCCGTATCCTCCGGCGAAAGCATAGTGGCATCTCGGCCAAGGTGAACCGCCTCCTCAATTACGATGTTCTTAATCCGCTTGAACTCCTTCTGGCGGGAGAGGGGAAGACGTTCCGGCAAATCGTCCTTGTAGGTCCGCAGCACCTCTTCCCGCGTTTGATACCACAGCTCGTAAGCGGCGGCGACGCGGGGGTCCTTCTCCAGCTCATCCACGATCCCGTCCACGATGGCCTTCAGCGGCGCTTTCAAATAACCGTACTGTTTTTTCCCGGAGGTGTTCCGCAGACGCTCCGCCAGGTCCAGCATGAGGCGCTCGATGTTTGGGCTCACCAGTGTCCCGGTGCGCATCTGGTCAATGAGTTGCCGCAGCGCGTCTTGGCTTTCCTGGGTAAGCGCGTCCCGCTGTTGTGTCTGGCGCTGATAGATCTCCGCCAGGTCCTGATGGAAGATTTCCTTTGCCAGCCCCGACTTGATTTTTGCGATGCCCTCCTTGTCCAGGAAACCGGACTTGCCGTCGGCGCTGTAGCAGACCATATGCACATGCGGGTGGTGCGATTCATCATGAAATGCGGCGTACCACCGGAACTGCTCCAGCGGGATCTTCATCGCCTGCGCCATCTCTATGGAGTAACCGGAAAGAAAGTCCTTCCATTTCTCTGCGCTATCGAATCCCAGTCGTGTGGCATCCTCCCGGCGCAGAGAAATGATTGGCAGCCAGACCGTTCCAGGATGGTGCGCCACTTCCTCTTGTATTTTGGATAACGTCAGCGAGTCGCTACCACTGGTGAACAGCCCATGGGAGCCGAACCGCTGGGCGCGAGGACGCTTGGCGATGTAGTCCACGTAGTTTTCCATCTTAGCGATCTGGTCGAGATTGTCCTCAATAGCCCGTGTAATGAACTCAGATGCATTGCCACGTGTGGGGGATTCCTGGTAGTCAACGTACTCCTCCAACCCTTTGCTCAGAGGAAACTCCCGGGCCAATTTCTCCACCATATTGATCTGATTCTCTGTTGCAAGCAGATCTATTTTGCCAGGATCAATGCGCTGGACTCCTTTGCGGGTGGCGATATAGCCCACCGCATTTCCCAGATGAGCAGCGGCCTTCGCTGTGCCGCCCTTGACGTGCGGGCACTTGAAAATGACGCGCGGCATGGGTTATCGTTCGTCGTGCTGATACTTCATCGCATCCGCAAAAGTGACTGCGCCACTGGTCTTCTTGACCTCCTGGATGCACCGTCCGCGCAGGCGTTCCAGCGCCTCCGGGCTGACGTCCACCTCGGAAGCCAGCACATTCATCATCATGTTTGTCTCCACCGCCAGTTTGAACAGCAGCCGGGCAATATGGTTCTTGGCATTCTCCACCGTACCCTGGAGCGCGGAAACAAGGATTGGTGCAAGAAATTCCGTGCCATTTTTGCTGGTGACATATCCCGCATAGAAGCGGATCGCTTTCTCGATAAACTCGCTCTGGTTCTCGCAGCCATCCAGTGGAAAGATGTCTTTGACAAGCTGCTGCGTTTCCGGCCTGATTCGCAGAGCGAACTTGATTTTCTCTCTGGGCATGAACTACCTCCATTTCTCCGATTTTGAGCCGTATCCCCGCCTGGAACCCCGAAAAATCCAGCAGCGGCGGGAGGTTCCGGCCACGCGGATGCAAACCTGACCCCCGAGGCCGAAATCTTACCCCCGTCTGGAACCCCATCCCCGGCCCGCATTGCGGGGCGGTGTGGTGTGAGCGGGGGCGCAACGCGACCCCCGCTCTTTATCCCGCACCTTTTTCGTCCCCCGTAGCCCCTGCGTCCCAACGGCCCCGGCGTTTTCCCAAGTCTCGCCGTAAATCCGGCTCACAGGCCGCGACAGGGCTGTTATGGAGGCCGGATGGGGCAAGGATGCCACCCAACGGGGAAAGGCCGCACAAACGGCCTCACAGGGGCAAACAGCGGGGAACGGGCAGGGAGGGCCTCCCAGCCCTCCCACTGCCTGTTCACATCGCCATTTCCGGCCCATCATTTTGGACAATTTCTTCGGTATGACTACCCGCTCCCTGATCCGTCATACTCTGCTGCGGCGCCCGGAACCGGATCACGATGTCCTGATAGTCGTAGCCTACCCAGTCCAGCAGTTTCTCTGTGAGGTTTCCCAGCAGAGCCTCCGCATCGAATTTGCTTTCCCAGTACAGGCCCTCGTCGATCTTCAGCGGTGCGGCCATACCTTCCGGACTGTCCGCCAGCAGGGTGCGGAAATTTCCGCTGATCCGTCCCCGCAGTTCCAGCATCCGTTTATGGCACTGTGCATCGGCATCGCAGTCCCGCAGGGCGGTAAGCACAACTTTCTTCCAGGTGTTTGCCTCGATCTCCACGCCGTGCAGGATGACGGAGGCGGGCTTCTCCCCCTTGAACATGGCAGGCGGTGAAGCGAAGGGCAGGAGCCGTCCGCCCTTCGCCTGGAATTCCTCCACCCGGTCACCCAGAATGAGACGGCAGAGCAGATTGTCAAGGTTTTCATCCACCAACCGGTGGAACTGTTCCCGGCAGGCGTTGATCTCTGTCAGCATATATTTGTCCATTGTCCAATCACATCACCATTTTCGATCCAAAGCCTTGCACCGGCTCCTCTCTGTGCATATTCGGTCAGTTGGAGCGCCTCCTGAATCGCGGTGCGCACTTCCTCCAGTTCCGCCCGGAGGCTGCCGGCAGTCAGACGCGGCCCTTCCGGCAGCGGAGTCCCCAGCAGGACGTCGGACAGCCCGCCAAGGTCTGCGAGGGTGACTGCCAGCTCCTGCAAGGCGATCCGTTCCCGCTGATCCGGCAGGCGGACAGCCGTGCGGAAGAATTCCCAGCCCGCCTCTATCTGTACGACCGCCTCCGGCACAGCGTTCAGCCTGTCCGGGTCGAGCAGGTGCGGCGTATCCCTGCCGGTGCGTTCGAACTCCCGTGCGCTCTCCATCTCACTGTCGATCCACGCCAGGTGGGTGCTGACGTCCACAGCCCCTGCGGCGGCAGCGAACGTCTCCAGGCCGGTGCGCATCGCCTCTGCGGATGGGATGCTGTCCGCTCCCACGCCGTAGAGCATGGATGCTGTCTCATGGGCGATCAGACCGCACAGGTCGGCAGGGGTGAATGGTGTTCGTTCCTCTGATCTCATTTTGATTTCCTCCCGATTATGCAGTAGGCATTGCCTCCGCCAACACAATGGCACAATTTTCGCTGAGAAGCTATTGAGCAACACCAACGAAATTTCTGCCTGCGTTCTGAGCGATAGCAACAACTCACATCACCAGCCCGGCAGGCGGAGCCATATCCTCCGCCATACACTGGGCGCTGTAGTCCGCCAGCGACTGCCCGGTCTGCTGCTGGCAGTAGGTATCCATCTTTTGGAGGAGAGCTGCCTTCTCTACGGAGTTGAGGCGGTACTCTATGGATTCCTCTCTGCCGTCTGCCCGGTGTAGATCGACCTCCAGCATATCGCAGACCTGACCGGCGGCCATATCGTAGTTGGCATAGACATTCAGCCAGTCGTCTCCTTTCGCAGTGCGCGTACCGAATACCCTGTCCATATCAAAGCTGTTTTCCAGATAGAAGTTCAGCCGTCCGTCATCCGCCGTGATCTCATCCGCAAAAGAAAAATCCTTTGCAGTGAGATGGCCTGCCGAGGCGATCTCCCTGTCTGCCAGCTTCTCCACAAACCTGGCCTGCCGCCGCTCCTTGTCGTAGCTGCCGGTGCGGTACGAGTGCCAGCTTGCGGTAGATACATCCTTGAGCCGGTAGGAGATCCATCCCAGGTCAGGCCGAACGGCGGAGAACTCCCGTACATCAAGGTTCACATCGTATACGCCTGTGATCTTCCGCTCTCCATTCACGCAGTCAACAGCCATCCGGTCAAATTCTTCCGCGGAGATTTTCTCTCTGCCGGACAGCATTTCCCGGAATGGGTGGTGTTCTGCCTGCTGCAGCCATCGCCGGACATACGATGCGGAAGCCAGCATATCTACCGCTTGTTCCACCTGAAAATGTTCTGTAATGCCACCCTCTGTCACACGGAAGACGGCATACTTTTTACTGCCCTCTATCTCCTGTTTTTGCTTTTGCTGCTCCACCCGGATTTCGTTGCTGATCGTATCCCTCACATACGCAGGGAGTTGTTCAATCAACTCATTCAGGCAGCTGCTCAGCCTGTCCTCCACCGTCTCATCCTTCAGCTGCCGGGACAGGGCCTGGTACCACCGTTCATCTACCCAGAGAGCGATCTCTCTACTGCTCATGGCGCACCTCCTCCGGCCTGGGGGCCGGCCGGCGGGGCCTGGGAGGCCGTGCCGGCGGGGCGATGCTCTCGATGTACTCCCGCGTCTGGGCGGGGACATACTTCTCATAGATCTTGTTCACGCAGTCCCCCAGTTCCGCCTCCATGGAGGACTGTTTCCTCCCGGCGTAAAACTGGATGGCCCGCAGTTTCTCGGCGTCCACCTGGACGCTGACCGTTACCTTCCGCATAGTCTCCTCCTGTCAGAATACATGGAACTCCCAGGTGGTGGGGCCTTTCTTGACGGGCATGGGTTCCGCAAACTTCTCCGCGTAGTGTGCTGCGTCCCCATCGGAGAGGGAGCAGAAGTCTCCGTCCTCCGCACCCACGATGAGGAATGTTCCGGCAATGGTGTCGCCGCCCACCTGCCGGTTGGCGGGCAGGCCCATCAGCTTGCCCGCCTCATTGCACACGAGAACCACGTTGGCATCCAGCCCCACAGTCTCGATGTCACCGCCCACCGCCTCCTGGAACGCCTCCAAAGTGTTGGCCATGGTCACCGTCTCCGGCGGCTGACCGGGGGCGAACTTCAAAACCTGAATATTCATTTTGTCCCTCTCCTCCATCATCCACATTCCCTGTTCCGACTGCCCGTGGGCCTCACAGGCATCCCGAAACCGCGCCAGCTCCTGGGGTACCACCCCGGAGATCACGAGTTCGATCCCGTGATCGACAAGACGAACCGCCTTGACTTCTGCGCTCAGCAGAGCAGAAAAGCTCTCCCGCCCGACCTCTGTCAGGCTCAGGATACCTTCGACTGGAACGATACAGGAATTTTCATCCTCGTGTACAACAAAGAGCTCTCTGTTGCTCACTCCCCAGCCGGCAACGTCCTGGAGCCGGCTGCCGTCCTTCAGCATACAGTCCATCATCCGGGCAATGATACCGCCCCGATAGATGAAGTCCTTCGATATCAGAAACTGCTCGCTGTCCATCCGGATCGCCGCCAGCGCCTTTTTGTATGCGGAACGGATCGCGGCTTCCTCCACGCGATGGTTGAAATGGTGCGCACCAATATCGCCGAAATAATGCGTAATGCGTTTCTCTGACGGAACTCTGTGCAGTTCCTCGTATGTGGCGATCAGCTCCGGCGTCCGCCGGTTGAACAATGGATCATATTTGTCATTCTGCATTTGTACTGCCCCTCCTTGTGGGCTGGAAGTCCCCTCACATTGTCAGCTCCATGGCCTGCCCAGCCTGTATGAAATTCTCATAATCTTTGCCGAGCCGCGTCAGCTCCTCCGGCTCCACGCCAGTGAGTACGACCTCCACTCCCTCTGCTGAGGGGCAGATCTCCGACACACGGGCATTGAGCAGGGCGTCATAGTCCTGCTGGCCGCTCGCAGTCAGCAGCCGCAGATTTTCTGCCGGTATGGAGCTCTCTGTTTCCGCATGGCACAGGAAAGACATCCCACCGTTTTTCAGAAGGGGGAGAACGTCCTTGAGACGTATATCCGAGGCGGCTGCCTCGGAATGATTCTGGAACTGCCTGCAAAATTCGGGGAGGTACTCCGCTGTAATACATCCGCTGTGCATCTCCACCGATGCGATCTCAGGCCGGCGCTCCAGCGCTGACTTGAGCATGGCATCCAGCCCATTTCCTTCCTGGATGTTCAGCCCCAAGTGCTCCTGCAGCTCTTCAAAGCAGACGCACCAGCTTCCCGTACCGGTGCGCTCGGTTCCACGTTGGATGATGCGCTCTGCCGCGCGATCCAGTTCCCTGTTGATGATACTTCTCGCCTCCGGCAGATACGCCGCGTATTCCGCGCGGACACGGCCTTCGGCGGCGACGATCACCCCGTCATTGCGCCCCTGGCCCAACGCCATCAGGCTGTGTATCACACTGCCCTTGTCGACGATACAGCTCAGATTTTCCGCTATAAAGCGATGCTCCCTCATTGGGTACTGCAGCAGTGCGGAAAATTCCCCGTCAGGCAATTCCACGACCTTCTCTATTTGACAGGTTGTGAGCTGCGGCAGGAAACTCGCGGGATGATACTGCAGGTTTGCTTCTATTCTCATCTTGACTCACACCTTTTTATGGCAAATAGCTTCTAGGATCCGTCCGTTCCCCGTTGACCCGCACCTCGAAGTGCAGGTGCGGCCCGGTAGACCGCCCGGTGGAACCGGACAGAGAAACGATGTCTCCAGCGTTCACAGTCTGCCCCACCTTCACCAGCAGTTTGGAGTTGTGGGCGTAGAGTGTGGCGAGACCGCCGCCGTGGTCGATCATCACATAGTAGCCGTAGCTGGAGCTGTACTGGGCGGTGGTCACCGTACCCAGCAGGGCGGCACGGATGGCGGTGCCAGTGGGTACGCCCAGGTCCATCCCTCCGTGACCCTTGCTCTTGCCGGTAAATGGGTCTTTCCGATAGCCGAACTCCGAGGTGATGATATTCCGCCAGTCAGAACCCACTGGGGAGCAGAAGCCGTCCGCGCCGATGAACGGCGCATCCGTACCGCCAAGTCCCGCGCCGGTGGAGGTGCCGTAGCAGACCAGATTGTAAATGCTGTCCGCGTTGTCTTTCTGCTCGTCTGAGATCGTGACAGCCATGGCGGAGGCGATATTCTGGTAAACTGTGTTCAGATCGGTGATGGGGACAGCAACGGTGTATTTTTCCTCCTTCTCCACCTCCACACCGGTTTCGTCCTTCACCTTGACGGTACGCATCCGCTCCTCGTAGGTGACGAAGCAGTCCGTGAAAAGCTGGTGATCTTTTGGGACGGAGAGATCCGCGCCGAAGTACAGGGCGAAAAAAATCGCCTTGACCCGGATACCGTCAAGGCTTTTTTCTTCTTCTGTCATTCCGTTGATCTCCGTAATGAATCCGTCCAGCAGGCCGAAGCTGCTCCGCATATCTTCGATATAGGCGGCGTACTCCGCCGGGGTATCCGGTGGCAGGGTTCCGCCATTGAAGCACAATTCCACCACCGAGGCGTTATGGCCGGAACCGGCGGACAGGGAACAGAGCAATGCCAGCAGAACGACGAGCGGGGAGAGGATGGCCGCGATGATCCAGCCGATGCTTTTTCTGGCACGCTCATCCGAGAGCAGCGCCGCCGCTGCCTTGATAACCGCAGGATTAGGCAAGAGTCATCCCTCCCGGAGCAGGGGTTTCCTGTCGTTGTGCCTGCAGTTCCTGCCAGTGATCCGCGAGGGCCTGCACGGTTGCTTCATGACCGCCGCCCCGGTGCTCCGCCCACTGCTGATACCGCTCAAAGTCCATGCCGTGATCCAGCAGCAGCCTGGCAGCGTCCACGGCATCGTTCTGGACACAGGCGTGGAGAGCGCTGTAATCATCAAGATCCACCCACATCCGTTTCTCCAGCAGGCCCTCCGCCATCCAGCTGTCGCGGCCCTCGTATGTCAGCGTATGAAGCACCCGAGTGGAGCTGGAGCCACCGGAGATCCCCTTGTCCACCAGCTCCGACAGGGTGCGGAAATCATGATCCATGGCGAACTGTTCCAGCAGGCAGGACGGCGCGGCGGCGATCTGCTCGCTGCTGCACTGGTGGATGATCTGCGTGGCGATGAAACGGTGATCCAGGTAGGCGTAGCTGGCCATCTCGCCGTAGAAAGACGGCTCCAAACCTGCCACACACGTCTGCGCCTGTTCCATCATGAAGAGGACTTTCTCTGGATCATTGATGTCGATGGCCTTCTTGCAGGCTTCGCAGTACACCGCAGGATCGATATTCATTCTGTCAGCCATCAGCAACTCGGTCATCCTCCGGCCAACAGCACCCGGCCGGCCCGCCGCCTCCACCAGCAGGGACTCCTGCTGATACGGAACTTTGGCGGTGTACTCTTTGAATGCCTCCAATTCACCGTCCCGGATCGCCAGCACGGCTTTGTCGTAGTCGCTCATCCGCAGTGGCCGCATCCCCACCTCGTTGATGTACTCGGTGATGCTGCCAGTCATGCGCCGCAGGAGCTGTTCCGTCTGCGTCAGGGCATTTTCCTGCCGCTCCCGCTGCTCC
>OFGO01002056.1_pt1 | contig 12568 bp, 9 predicted proteins | sample 1521761 | NCBI WGS metagenome assembly OFGO01 (sample SAMEA3504128, study PRJEB24116) | mouse gut metagenome | biome: mouse gut; feature: mouse-associated habitat; material: faeces | place: Denmark | collected 2011
CGGAACCATATCCAGAACGGACTGTGGCACAGCCGGATTCTTCTTTTTGAGGTATGCTTTCATCTCCGCTGATTTTGGACTTGATGCCGTCTATCAGGCCGCCGATGATGTCTTTGCCCCACTGCAATGCCTGTGAGGGCAGCCCCTTGATAAAATTAATAGCTGCATCAAATCCGCTCCTGACCGCACCCGCGATTCCGCTCATGGCGTTTTTGATGCCGGATAGCAGGCTGTTGAATACATTCACCACCGCGTCCTTGATGCCGCCCACAATGCCTGTGACCGTGGATTTGATGGCATTCCAGACGGAAGTAATGACCTCCTTTATCGCATTGACCACGGAACTTACCGCGGATTTGATTGCCTCCCACGCTGCGGTGATGGCAGATTTAATCGCCTCCATAATGGAAATGACCGCTGACTTTATCGCCTCCCATGCCGCCACAGCCACATTTTTGATTGCCTCAATCACAGAGGACACTGCGCTCTTTATCGCTTCCCATGCGGCAATGACCGCAGAACGTATCGCCTCCATTGCTGTGGAAATGGCATTCTTTATCGCCTCCCACGCGGAGACCACCACATCCTTAATGGCAGAAAGCACCGCCGTCACCGCTGATTTAATGGCTTCCCAAACAGAAGTGATTACATTCCGTATCGCCTCCATTACCGTGGTGACAGTATTCCTGATTGCCTCCCATGCGGAGGAAAGGAAAGAGCCGATGGCGTTTGTCACGGTTTCAATCACGGTTTTTATCGCATTCCAAACCGTGGATACCACCGTCTGTATCACATTCAGTACGGTTGTGATAATGGTTTTGTAGAACTCGAACCGCGCCACGATCAGCGTCTTTATCACATCAAGCACAGTCTGGAAGATGTTCTTTATCCCTTCCCATAAGCCACTGAAAAAGTCCTTCAAGCCGTTCCAGATAGCCTGCGCCGCCCCGGTGATGGCGTTCCAGATATTGGAAAAGAAATCCTTCAACCCATTCCACACGGCTATGGCGGCATCTTTTATCACATTCCAAAGGTTAATCCAGAACTCCCGGAAGCCCTCACAGTTATTCCATAAGGCCACGAAAATGGCAATCAGCGCAGCTATGGCAGCTATCACTAAAGTGACCGGGTTCGCCGCAAGGATGCCCCATAAGGCACTAAGCCCTCCGCCGATACTGGAAATGCCGCCGACCAGCGTAGGGATGAAGGTCATGATGCTGCCCACTGCTGACACCACTTTTCCAATCACAATAAGGACGGGGCCGATTGCCGCCGCGAGCAGGCCGATAGTAACAATGGTGTTTTTGGTGCCTTCGTCCATCCCATTCAGCTTGTCAACAAATCCCTGCACCCATGTGACGATCTGGCGGATGGCAGGCATGAGGATTTCACCAAAAGAAATGGCAAGCTCCTCCAACTGGCTTTTTAAAATGGTAAGCTGCCCGGCAAGGTTATCCTGCATGGTAGCCGCCATCTCCGCCGACTTCCCGTCACAGTTGGCTATGGCGTTGCTCACCTTCTCAATGTCCGCAGGGGCAGCGTTCATCAATGCGAGGAATCCTGACATGGCGTTCTTTCCAACCAAAGCCTCTGCCGCCGCTGCCTTTTCGGACTCGGACAATCCGCCGAATGCCGTCCGGCAGTCTGCCAGGATAGCACTCAAATCCCTCATGCTCCCGTCCGCATTGGTGGTAGCGATGGTGACCTCCCCGATGCTCGAACCACAAATCTTCACTTCTCCGGAAAGGTTGCTCATGATGGTGCGGAGCGCAGTACCGGCCTGTGTGGACTTGATGCCCGCATTGCCCATCAATCCAATCGCCTCTGCGGTATCTTCCGCAGAAAAACCAAGCGCCTCGGCAATGGGCGCACAGTATTTGAAGGTCTCGCCCATCATGGAGACATTGGTGTTGGCATTACTGGATGCCGCCGCAAGGATATCAGCGAAATGCCCGGAATCGGCGGCAGTCAGGCCAAAGGCTGTGAGGGCATCCGTCACGATGTCGGATGTGCTTGCCAGGTCTTCCCCGGAAGCAGCGGCAAGGTTCATGATGCCCTCAATGCCGGAGAGCATATCCGAGGTTTTCCAGCCGGCCATCGCCATGTAGTTCATGGCCTCGGCCGCCTCAGATGCGGAGAACTTCGTCTTGCTCCCCATCTCCCTTGCCTTATCCCGCAGGGCTTCCAGCTCGCTCCCGGTTGCCCCGGAAACCGCCCCGACCTGGCTCATGGCTGTATCGAAGTCCGCCGCCGTCTTGACCGCCACCGTTCCAAGTCCCACAATGGGCGTGGTCACTGTCTTGGTGAGGGTAGTGCCGACACCGGAAATCTTATCTGAATATTCCGGCTTCCGTGTCCCTACTGTCCGGTAATAGGAAACCGCAAATCCGTTCTTAAGGAAACCGTCATTCCGGAGATAGAAACCATTAACATATATCCTTTAGAATGTAAGCATGCACCGTAAGGTGTAAATACATTCTAAGGAGGGTCATTATCATGACCAAGTATCGAGAAATTCTGAGATTATCAAATCTCGGTCTCAGCCAGCAGAGCATCGCTGACAGCTGCGGTGTCTCCAAGAAAACGGTTAACCGTGTCCTCAAGAAAGCCAAAGAGATAAACATTTCCTGGCCTCTTGATGCAAACGATACCGATGCCGTGCTTGCGGAAAAGCTATTCCCATCTGCGGACAAACCCATCGCATCCAATAAGCGGATGCCCGACTTTGCTTACATCCGTAAGGAACTTCTGCGTAATGGTGTAAGCAAAAAGCTGTTATGGGCTGAGTACATGGAGGACTGCCGTGCAAATGGCGAAGAACCCCTCATGTATTCCCAGTTCTGCTACCACATCCAGCAGGATGAGCAGAAACACCGTGCAACCATGCATATCAACCGGAAACCCGGCGAGCAGGTTGAGGTTGACTGGGCAGGTGACCCTGCCACGGTCATCGACCCGGATACAGGCGAGATCCTGAAAGCCTATGTCTTTGTCGGCGTCATGACCTACAGCCAGTATGCATACGTCGAAGCGTTTCTGGACATGAAGCAGAAATCCTGGATCTCTGCCCATGTACATATGTATGAATACTTCGGCGGCGTTGCCAAAATCTTAGTGCCGGATAACTGCAAGACTGCCGTTGTCCACAATGGCGGCTGGAAAGACCAGCAGATCAATGAGACCTATCAGGAAATGGCGGAGCATTATGGAACAGCCATTATCCCGGCACGCGTCAGGACTCCAAAGGACAAGCCAAATGCGGAGGGAACTGTAGGAATGACATCCACCTGGATCACCGCAGCCCTTCGGGATGAACAGTTCTTTTCCCTTGCCGAACTGAACCGGGCAATAAGAGAGAAGCTGGAACTGTTCAACCACAGACTCTTTCAAAAGAAAACGGGCAGCCGGATCAGTTTGTTCCTTGAAGAAGAAAAGCCGTTTCTGACACCGCTGCCTGCTACCCGCTTTGAACTGGCAGACTGGAAACAGGCTACCGTCCAGTTCAATTATCACATAAGTATAGAAAAAATGCTATACTCCGTGCCATATGAATACATCAAAAAGAAAGTTGATGTACGGGTAACGGAACACACAATTGAAATTTTCTACAAGCATAGCCGCATCGCTTCCCACCGCCGCCTTACCGGACGCCCCGGGCAGTACAGCACCATTACGGAGCATATGCCGCAGGATCACCAGAGATATCTGGAATGGAACGGCGACCGTTTCCGAAAATGGGCTGAGCGGATTGGCATAAACACATACTCAGTGGTAAATGCAATACTTACCTCCAAACCCGTGGAGCAGCAGACCTACCGGAGCTGTATGGGGCTTCTGAAGCTGGCTGAGAAATATTCAGACAGCAGGCTGGAAGCCGCCTGTAAGAAGGCGCTGTCCTTTACAGCTTCGCCCAGTTACAAGAGCGTAAGCAACATTCTTGCAACCGGTGCTGACAAGACAGGTTCATCCGAAAATGGATCCGGAACCACGAAACAGAAAGCAAAAGGCATCACCCGTGGTGCCGGCTACTATCGGAGGTAAACGCATATGACCAACCAGAGTACGATCGATAAATTAATTGAAATGCGTCTCACTGCAATGGCGGATGCATTCCGTAACCAGACCGGCGATCCGAGGCTTAAGGAAGTTCCTTTTGAAGACCGGTTCGGTATGCTGGTGGATATCGAATTCAGCAGCCGCAAGAACAACCGTTTAAAGAGGCTGATCCGGAATGCCGCCTTCGACCAGCCTGATGCCAGCATTATGGATATCAACTACACCTCCGGGCGCAAGATGAACAAGGAACTTATTAAACGCCTTGCCACCTGCGAATATATCGCTGAACACCGAAATCTTTTCATCACCGGTGCAACAGGCTGTGGGAAGACTTATATGGCCTGTGCCTTTGGCATGGAGGCATGTAAACAGTATTTCAACACCAGGTATATCCGCCTGCCCGACCTGCTCATTGATCTGGAAATGGCGCGGTCTGACGGCAGCTACAAGAAGACGATGGCCAAATACGCCAATCCCTTGGTGCTAATCCTGGATGAATGGCTTCTCCTGAAGCCCACGGAGACGGAGCAGAGGGATATCTTCGAACTCCTGCACAGAAGACGGAAGAAATCATCTACCATCTTCTGCTCCCAGTATGAGTATTCTGACTGGTATGAGCAGCTTGGCGGAGATGACAGCCCACTTGCCGATGCCATCATAGACAGGATCGCTCATGACAGTTATATGATCAACATCACCAGCATTGATCCCCAGAATGACAAATCAATGCGTGAGGTATATGGCTTAGATAAAGCATTACGCGAGTAAACTCGCAATAACGGTTTCCTGTATGCCGGACTGGCGGTTTCCGCCAGTCCGGATATGCGGTTTCACCGCACAAGAATATTCAGGGAAAAAGGCAACATCCTGAAGGTATAATAGAATTTGGATTACGGGATTGAAATACAGATCTTGTATATATCTTTTTTATAGATTATTAAATGAGTTATGACAAGAAGGAGGTGATTCCATCGTGAGCAATTTAGAAAACAAGGTCCCTCTTTGGGAAAAATATATACTGACAATACAAGAAGCAGCGGAATATTTTCATATCGGAGAGAAGAAACTGCGAAAACTTGTAGAAGAAAGGACGGATGCAGACTATTTTATTATGAATGGCAACCGTGTCATGATAAAGCGGAAGCTATTTGAGAAATACTTAGATGAATCGACCTCGGTATAAATTTTAGTGTTGTAACAATATATTGATGCTGACTATATCAAACTACAAAAAAATCAATGGAATTTGGGCCCTGGGCATGGTATGATATACATATCGTATCGGGGCTCTTTTTCATTAGAAAGGAGCAGAAAAATCATGAGCGAAAAAAGACGGGATAATAAAAACCGCGTATTACGCAATGGAGAGAGCCAGCGATCAGATGGAAGATATGCGTATAAGTACATAGATACCGATGGAAAACAGCAATTTGTTTACAGCTGGAAACTGGAAAAGACCGACAGGCTGCCGAAAGGCAAGCGTGATGACCTTTCCTTAAGGGAAAAGGAAAAGCAGATCCAAAAGGATCTGGAAGACATGATATCCACCTCAGGCGGTGATATTACAGTCTTGGCGTTGGTTGAAAAATACACCTCGCAGAGAAAAGGCATGCGCCATTCTACGAAGGCCGGGTACAAAACAGTTCTTAATGTCCTTACCAAAGATGACTTTGGCAGGAGGCAGATCAGGGATGTGCGTTTATCTGATGCGAAGGAGTGGCTGATTCAGCTTCAGGCGAATGGGAAGGGCTACAGCTCCATCCAGACAATCCGGGGCGTGGTCAGACCGGCTTTCCAGATGGCGGTGGACGATGATCTGATACGCAGGAATCCATTTGAATTTCATTTGAGCACTGTCGTGGTGAACGACAGTGTCACAAGAGAGGCGATCACAAGGAAACAGGAAAGGCAGTATCTGGAATTTGTCAGGAATGACAAGCATTTTTCAAGGTACTATGATGCAATCTATATACTGTTCCATACCGGGCTTCGTATCTCTGAGTTCTGCGGTCTGATCAAAGAAGACATTGACTTTAAGGAAGGCAGGCTCCGGGTCGAGCGTCAGTTACAGAGGACACGGGATATGCAGTACATCGTAGAAGACACAAAGACGCCCAGCGGCGTGAGGTTTGTTCCCATGACGAAGGAAGTCATGGATTGTTTCAGGCATATTCTTGAGAACCGTGAAAAGCCTAAAGCGGAGCCGGTCGTCAGCGATGCGAAGGGGCGGCTGTACCATGGCTTCCTGTTCCTGAACAAGAATGGAAGGCCGATGGTTGCCCTGCATTGGGAAAAGTATATGCAGCATATCAGGGAGAAGTACAACAAGATCTACAAAGTACAGATGCCGGATGTGACGCCCCATGTGTGCAGGCATACCTTTTGCTCCAACATGGCAAACAGCGGCATGAATCCCAAGACTCTGCAATACATCATGGGCCATTCGGATATCGGCGTCACGCTGAACACCTACACGCACATCGGCTACGAGGACGCAAGCAGGGAAATGAAAAAGGTGAGCAATGCCTGAAAAAGCCGAGTAGTACAAATTTTTAATTTACTACTTTTTTTACTACTTTTCAGGGCCAAGATATGCCGGGATAAACCAGGATATGCCGAAAAACCCAATGAGCCTGAAAAAATCCTGAAAGCCTGGAAACGCCCAAAAATCAAGAAAAACCACGATAATCCAACTTATGCAAGGAGTTAAAAATAGATGATAAAAATACTTTTCGTCTGCCACGGCAACATCTGCCGCAGCCCCATGGCCGAATTCGTTATGAAGAACCTGACGGCGGCCCGGGGATTGTCTGACCAGTTCTATATTGCCTCAGCTGCCACCAGCTCTGAGGAGATCTGGAACGGCATAGGGAATCCGGTCTATCCGCCTGCCAGAGCCAAGCTAACGGAGCATGGCATTGCCTGCGGAGGAAAAAGGGCGGTGCAGCTGAGGCGGGAAGACTATGCGCAATACGATTACCTTATTGGCATGGACAGTGCCAATATTCGCAATATGCACCGAATGCTGGGCGGTGATCCCGAAGGCAAGGTCTTTAAGCTCCTTTCCTTTGCAGGCTCGGATCGGGATATTTCCGACCCATGGTATACCGGGGACTTTGACGCTACTTACCGGGATGTGGTGGAGGGATGTGAGGCGCTGCTTGCCCGATTGCAGTGATTTGCAGCGACAGTCACGGATGAAATGAAGATATTGTACTAACGGACTTTTACGCTCACGCTCTGATCATTTTGTGCTCACGCTTTAATTATAGGAGGTAATTATAGGAAGAAAAATCTGTACGGAAAGGTTTGGATGTGCAGCTTACCCCCTTCCGTACAGAACCTTCCGCACAGAATCATACTTGCATTTCGCAGAAAGCATTCCGCAAAAAAGCTGGTCATGCGTCACATGGAAACCATGCGTCACAAGGAAACATCTATATTGCCGCCCTCTGCAAGCATAGGCATGGAGGAGGCCACCTCCGCAGCAGACCGCTCATCAATCTGGATAGGAATGTCAACGCCGGAAAGCTCCAGTGACACGCCGCTGGAAGAAGCTTCCTGCTGCTCCCGTTCCATTTGGTTGAAGAGGGCTTTTAGATACTTCATATCTGCTTCCGCAATTTCTCTCAGCTCTTCGGCCCTATGCTTTTTCTTCAGCTGTTCTAGTTGCGCGGGATCCATGTCCGACAGTGCTGCCTGCGTCAGTTCCAGTTCCTCCAGACCGGATTCCTGCTCCAGCTGTGCCAGTTCCTCCTGCAGCTCCTGCAAAAGCTGCCGGATTTCCTCTTTGCTCATTTCAGGGAAATTTTCAGCCATATCCTTGAAGCTCTCCTCCAATGATTCCTCATCGAACATTGCCTGCATGCCGCTGTTTCCCTTTTCCAGATTCTCCTCCTGCTGCAGGTGCTTCATGCGTTTTTTTGCGATTCTCTCCATTTGCTCTGCATGGCGGATGGCTCTTCGGAGTTCGGTTCTGTCATAATCGCCGGTGTAGACCTTTCTGCGCAGGCTCACTGTCTCGCCCTTGGCCCTTGTCAGAACCTGCCTTGCATTGCCGGAGGTCTTGGCCTGAATGATCTGAGTGGATATTCGCTTGAATTTATACTGGAGCTTTTTTTGTTTTTTCAGTTTTGAATCATGGATGGTGATGGTGCCTGCCGTAGAGCCGTCATGGTTTTTGATGGTTATTTTCCTGACTCCGGTATATCTGTTGGTATTGACTTCAATGGCCATTATTTCCCCCTCCTTTTCCGATGTGGCAGTCATGGCGGCCTGCCGTTTTTATAGTCCGATAGTTCCCCCATTTTTTGATTTATTATTCTATATTAATAAAAGAGATAAAAGGCGAAAGACTTCAAGAGGGCCTGATCTTTCTGAAAAAACAACAAGGGGACCATAGGGTACTCATATATTATATCGGCTTTTTTCTGAGGAAAATAAGAACAAGCGACTGGGCATAAGGCTATCAGTGCAATACTTTTCTCAGAATCTCGTCCTCCTCCAGCAGCTGCTTGGCCAGCTGGCGATATTTTTCCTCATGGAGATATGTGTGGCGGAAAGGCTTTATGGAAGGAGCCATGTCGATGGCGGCGGCATAGTCGGAACGGCTCAGACCGAGGGTGGACACGTAATCCCAGAACCCCGTATCAGTGAATATGGTGTTCACTCTCTTGTAGCGATGATCTTGTACCCGGCTCATGAGATAGGTGGCGATGCCCACCTGAACACCGTGGAGCTGAGGGTGTTCCAGCAGCTTGTCCAGAGCGTGGGAGATCAGATGCTCACTGCCGCTGGTGGGGGCGCTGCTACCGGCGATTTCGTTGGCGATGCCGCTCATGGCCAGAGAGTCCAGCAATTCCCGTAGGAACAGATCCTCGTGAATGTCTTGAAAAGGAGTGCGGACAAAGCTGTTCACAGCCTTCTTTGCGATCATGACTGCGAAATCATTCACCTCTCCATGTCCGCAGTGGGCCTCATAGATCCAGTCATATAAGGCAGTTATCTTGGATACCATGTCCCCTATGCCGGAGTATAGGTATTTCTCAGGGGCGCTTTTAATCACGTCTGTATCGGCCACAATGCCGTATGCCATGCGGGCAGGTACGGATGTGCGCCTATCGTTTACAGTGAGGGAGGCGCTGGCGCTGGAAAAGCCGTCGCTGGAAGAGGAGGTAGGCACGCTGATAAATGGCAGCTTGCGCAGATAAGCGGCATATTTTGCGGCATCGATGACCTTCCCGCCTCCTATCCCCAGAATGATCTGGGCCTTGTTGTCTATGGAGAAGGCCAGCTCCATGATATCTTCGATTCGGACGGAGTCCAGTTCCCGATATTCCAGCACGGTGACACCCGCCGTCTTCAAGGAATGCATTACCTGACTGCCGAACATGTCTATGAGGCCGTTACCAAAATATATTACCGCCTTGTCCATGCCGCCTGCGATGACATAGCTGCCTATTTCGCCCAATGCGCCTTTTCCCACCTTCAATATGACAGGAATGGCTATATGACCGTTGTTCATAGCTTGATATACCTCCCGGATTTTTTCTTTAGAATATCATATACGGGCAGGGAAAGCAATAAACAAGGGCAGGGATAATTTTTTGAAATAGTATATTGCATTATATAATACTATATGTTAAAATGAATATGCGGATATAAAATAGTATACAAAAAATGACATAAGAGATGCTATAAAGGATGCGGGGATCTGGTCAACCAAGGCCAACTGTGTCATGAAAAAAACTTATGGAAAGGGGGAATAGGATGAACACACAGTTTAAGAAGGGCGCATTAGAGCTGTGCGTACTTTCCCAGCTTGTCAAGGGCGACAAATATGGGTATGAGCTGACGGAACGGATATCTCATGAAATGTCCATTGCCAGCGGCACGCTGTATCCCATCTTGAGAAAGCTGAAAGAGGACGATTATGTGACCACCTATCTGGTGGAATCGGAATCGGGTCCGGCCCGAAAGTATTATCAGCTGACGGATAAGGGCAAGCTGTATCAGCAGACGGTGAAGAATGAATGGGATTCCTTTATTGAAGGAATCAGACGGCTTATTGAAGAGTGAGATAGGCCATATGCCCGCGCGGCAGAAGTTTGGAGGATGGGCTTGTGGGAATCAGTGTGAAAGGCGGCTTGCAGGTGGAAGAAAAAGAGGTACAACACTGAAGAGGCCGAGCTTGGATTTTGTGAAAGGCAGCCTATAGGCGGGAGAAAGAAGCGCGGAAAAAGAGAGGAAGAAGAGCAAGAGAAAAATAGAAGAAGAGCAAGAGAAGAGCATAAAAAAGAGCAAGAGAAGAACAGCAAGAGAAAAACAGAAGAAGAGTAAGAGAAGAGCGGAAAAAGAACTATAGTGTTGAAAGATAGGAGGAAAATCAGATGACAAAGTTAGAGTATATGCGGAGATTGCAAGAAAAACTGGACAATTTCAGCAAAGAGCTGCGGGAGGATATTTTAGAGGATTATCACCAGCACTTTGCGGAGGGTGAGCTGCAGGGTAAGACTGACGAGGAGATCATAGCGGAACTGGGAAATATTGAGGATATGGTCAGGGAACTCTCCGAGTCGGAGCTGAAGGAAAACATGGTCTGTGGGATGCCGGGCGCAGAAGGATTATCGCGGGTTCCCGTACAAGAATGCCAGAAGACGACTGGAACGGGGATGTGTGCCGGGGACGGCACTGAAAACGGGAGCTGCGAAAATAAGCCGGCAAATGCAGCGCAGGAAGGCCCTGCGGCGCAGGAGGGCAATTCCTATCATTATTCCGGCAAATACAAAAAGATTGTTCTGGAAGGGGAGGAAGCCGACATTTATTTGATGCCTTCGGAAGACGAAGAGATTCATGTAGAGTATATCAATCGGCTTAGGAATGGGCAGGAGAAGTATGAATGTTATCAGTATGAGGAAGGTGACGTCTTTTATGCCGGAATTCAGAAAAGGAAAGACATGAAGAAGGGCCGGACGGGAGAGGACGGAGATGAAAAATCCTGGAAGGTGATGCTTTTTGGAAAGACAGTTGTTTCCTATAAAAATATTGGCGATGCCGTCAACGGCCAGACGCTGGCGTTATATGTGAGCGTGCCCAAAGGAGTGCGGGAGCTTTCGGTCAAAGCTTCCTCCGGAGATGTACAGATACAAGACCTTGTTCAGGAGAATATTCTGCTGGAGAGCTGCAGCGGAGATGTAAAAGTATTAAAGTCCCTTGCAAATATCATGAAACTCCATACCTCCAGCGGCGATTTGGCGATCTGTGAGACAAAATGCTGCCAATGTTTGAATGTCAGCACCTCCAGCGGCGATGTGAACATACAGGATGTAGTGATGAAGGAAAGAAAGGCAGTGTTTTTCTCTGAGGATGGACAAGATGAAGGCAGCATTGCTGAAAGAGAGCTGATTGTCAAAAGTTCCAGCGGCGATGTGACTATAAAGAATGTAACGGCCGAGAAGATAGACGTATTCAGCAGCAGCGGTGACGCGAAGCTGCAGAACGTCACCGCTGCTGCGTCAAATGTGAGAAGCGCCAGCGGCGACGTGAGCATTGATCATATAGACTGCAGCAGGGTGATGCAGGTGGAAAGCTCCAAGGGTGATCTGGCGGTGGCTGACGTAAAGGCGGAGGCCTTTAACGTGGGATGCTCCGCAGGTGATGTGGCCGTTTCTTCGGTTAAGTTTACATCAGGAAATATAGAGACATCAAGCGGAGATTTGGCCATTTCCGACATGGAGTTCACATCGGGTAATTTCAAAACGAATTCAGGGGACATGGCTATGGCAAATCTTCAGTTCGGCACGGGGAAATTTATGGCCGTGCAAGGGGACATTGTCATTGCGAATATGAAATTTGAAGCGGGAAACTTTGTTGCGAAAAGCGGCGATATTGTAGGATCTAATTTATGCGGCGAATTCGGCTCTTTTTCTACCGAAAGAGGTGACATCGTCCTGCAGGATCCGGACGGGAATCATTGCAGGGGATATCAGTGTGTTTCGGAGAGCGGCGACATAAATGTGGAATCCGGTGCGGAGATATATGAATGCCGTAGCCGGGCGGGTGACATTTCGGTGCGGGCTTTCGGAGCGCCCAGAAAACTGACGATTGAATCCAAGGAAGGAGATGTTTCCGTAAATGCCAAGGGGACTCCTGAAAGCATCAGCCTGAAGTCCAATGGCGGCGATGCCAAACTTACGCTGGATGAAGCGGAAGGAATGGATGTGGAAATTCAAACAGTGAATGGGGATGCCTGCATTAAATGGGACGGACATAAGAGGAACGTGGGGAAGGGCAATTATACTTACGGAACCGGCGCCTGCAAGGTGGAAGTATTCTCGGGGGACGGGGACTTGGTGATTTCCGGTCTTTCGGACTAGCGGACATATGACTTGCAGCAGCTTCGGCCAGTTTGCAGCATCCCTATTCAGTCTCGTGGCGGCTTCGGCCAGATTGCAGCATCGGTAGTGTAAAAAAGTTTGTGTCTTAGGTAAAGAATGGCTCCTTTTTGGTAAGA
>OFGO01002062.1_pt1 | contig 12527 bp, 7 predicted proteins | sample 1521761 | NCBI WGS metagenome assembly OFGO01 (sample SAMEA3504128, study PRJEB24116) | mouse gut metagenome | biome: mouse gut; feature: mouse-associated habitat; material: faeces | place: Denmark | collected 2011
AAATCCGTTATCGTCCGGGGCTGTATGTCCGGTTCTAATATGTCGTTGATGGAGATATCATACAGGCTGGACAACTGCAGAAGAATCTCCAGGTCTGGGATCGTCGCTCCCGTCTCCCATTTTGAGACAGCCTGTCTCGACAGGTGCAGTCTTTTAGCCAGATCCTCCTGCGTGTAATGATGCTTTTTCCGCAGGTATTGCAAGTGCCCCGCTATTAGATTCGTATTCATCTTAACCTCACTCCCTTCTCGTCCTTGTACTACGTTATCCCTATTATAAAGCATATGACAAGAAGAGATAAGAATCTGTCAGGCGTAAAAAAGCAAGCAATGATCACCCGGCAGCTTGCTATACTGCCTGCTTTGAAACTTCCATTCCATAATAAAGATAAATAAAAGCCCAAAATGTCAGGACTTCCACATACATATATGTTACAATCACTTCATCAGGACAAACAATAACAAAGCGCTTCGGATTGGAGGTAAAAATGAATCAATCTCGGATCATGATCGTCGAAGATGATACTACGATACAGGCACAACTCCAAACGCTTTTAGCCGGAAACGGCTATGAGATCGCTGTCGCCACAGATTTTTCAAGAGTGATCGAGCAGGTGAGATCGTTTTCACCTCATTTGCTCTTACTGGATATAAAGCTGCCTGGAAACAGCGGCTTTGACATATGTTCCCAAATCCGCGCTTACTCGGATGTGCCTATCATATTTGTAACGAGCAGCAATACAGATATGGACGAATTGGAAAGCATCATGCTTGGCGGGGATGCCTTTATCACAAAGCCCTACAACACCGCCATCCTGCTTGCTAAAATTGCAGCGTTGTTACGGCGGGCATATAACCTGGGGCAAGCGGAAGTTTTGACATGGAATAACGTGGCTTTGCACTTGGAAAGCAGTACGATAGAATATAACGGGCAAAGAGCAGAACTGACTAAAAATGAGTTGAAGATCCTCTATTATCTTTTTAAGAACGCAGGGAAGATCTGCGCCCGGAATGCTATTGTAGATTTTCTCTGGGACAACCAGCTTTACATTGACGACAATGCTCTGAGCGTGAACATGACCCGGATCCGTGGCAAACTGGAAGGGATCGGCCTGACAGGCTTTATCAAAACAAAACACAGACAGGGGTACACATTATGAACGGGAATCTATTTCTGAAAAATCAACTGCCCAGCCTCCTGATCAACTTTGCCGGCATGCTTGCCCTTGTCCTTTTTTTGACCGCTAACGGCAATCCTATTTCTGTTAGCCTTCTTATCGCAATCGTCTGGATCGTTGTTATGAGCCTGTATGGTGTCATTCGCTTCCTCACACAAAAAAGGCATCTGTGTAAGTTGTTGGACATGGCCGAGCAATTGGAAGAAAAATACTTATTGCCGGAAATTATGGAAATCCCGGAAAAAGCTGATGAAGCGGTATATTATCATATTCTGAAAATGGCTGAAAAATCCATGCTGGAAAAAACAGGCAGGATACAGCGGGAACGAAAAGAATACAAAGAATATATTGAACAATGGATACATGAGGTCAAAACGCCCATCACGGCAATGAAACTGCTCTGCGAAAATAACAGCTCTCCGTTCACCAGAGAAATGCTGGCTGAGTTAGAAACTCTCAATCGTTTTACGGAACAGGCTCTCTATTATGCCCGCAGCGAGCATACAGAAAAAGATTATCTTATCAGAGAGATCGGGCTTAGTGATGTCGTACATTCTGCTATCGCAGATAACAAATATCTTCTGCGGCAAAACAATGTGATCATTAAAGCAGAAAATATAGATAACAACGTCTACACGGATGATAAATGGGTGCGGTTCATCTTAAACCAGCTCATCAGCAATGCCATAAAATACCGTACACAAAAACCGATCCTACGATTCTTTACAGTGAAGGAAAACGACCGCATCCTTTTATCCATAGAAGACAATGGAATGGGTATCGCAGGCAGCGACTTGCCCCGTATTTTTGAAAAAGGGTTTACCGGGCAGAACGGACGGATCATTCAGAACTCAACAGGAATCGGATTATATCTCTGCAAGCGTCTTTGTGATAAACTCGGAATAGGACTGGCTGCCTGTTCAGAAGGAAATGGCACCACGATCACGCTGTCCTTTTATATCAACGATTTCGTTACAGGAGTGCAGGGCTGATACGCTCTGCACTTCTTACATTTCTGTAAGAACTGCGTAAGAAAACCTGATACAAAGTCCAATCCGCACTGTTTACAATAAGAGCATAAAAGACAAGGAGGCAGGAAACATGGACACCCTTTTGAAATTGGAGCATATACAGAAATACTATGGCAATGAGGGGAATATCACAAAAGCGATCAACGATATCAGCTTCTCCGTACAGGCAGGCGAATTCCTGGGCATCATGGGCGCTTCCGGCTCCGGGAAAACAACGCTGCTCAACTGCATTTCGACGATCGACACGGTAAGTGCCGGACATATCTACTTGCAGGAAACGGATGTGACTGAGATAAAGCCAAGATCGCTGGCCCGGTTTCGCAGGGAAAACTTAGGGTTTGTATTTCAAGATTTTAATCTCCTGGACACGCTGACGCTCTCTGAAAATATCGCGTTGGCACTGGCGATCAATAAAACGCCTGTATGGACCATAGAGACGCGCATCACGGATATTGCGAGGCAGCTGAATATCAGCGATGTGCTGCATAAATATCCGTATCAGGTATCGGGCGGGCAGAAGCAGCGGTGTGCTTGCGCCAGAGCAATCATTAATAACCCGAAGCTGCTTTTAGCTGATGAACCTACAGGCGCATTAGACAGTCATTCATCACAAATGCTCTTATCTACCATCCAAAGTATCAACGAACAGCTGGGTGCAACCATTTTAATGGTAACGCACGACGCTTTTGCGGCAAGCTATGCGAATCGTATTTTGTTCTTGCAAGACGGAGAAATTTTCACGGAATTACACAAAGGTAACGATACCAGAAACAGCTTCTTCAATAAAATTCTGAATGTCCTTACCATGATCGGAGGTGGACAAAGCCATGTATGCTAAACTGATCCTCAAAAATGCGAAACGCTCCCTAAAGGATTACCTCATTTATATCGTGACCATGACAATATGTGTCACTCTGTTCTATTCGTTCCTGTCCATTTCCAGCAGATATTATCGACCGGATATCGGAAGCGAATATGATTTCACGATGCTTAGTGACGGCATGAAAATGGCAGTCTGTCTGATCACTTTGTGCCTGCTGTTTTTGATACGTTTTGTCAATAACTACATGCTGCGGCACAGGCAGAAAGAGTTCGCCGTTCAGTCCATCATGGGGATGGAACAAAAAACCATTGCAAGGCTTTTCTTCGCCGAAACATTGATCATGGGAATCTTCTCTATTGTACTGGGAATTTTCCTCGGTGCATTCTTCTCACAGTTTATTACGGCAATGCTGCTGACATCTTACGGAAAAGACTATGCGCTGACATGGACGCTGTTCCCGGATACGCTCATGCTGACAGCCGGCTTCTTTATTTTGAGCTTTCTGGTGATAGGGCTATTCAATACCCATACCATTCAGAAGACCAAGATTATAGATATGCTTTTGGCAGACCGGGAAAACGATCCTGCGCTGCAAAAGAGCCGTTGGATCATCGCCGCCTCGATACTTTTTGAGATATTTACGGTTTATGCGTTGATCTCAGGAATAGATAAAGTCATATTTTACTATGACAGCCGTTTTGCGTTGCCCGTCAGAATAATGTTTTGGGGTAACATTTTCTTTCCGGCTGTCACTCTCCTTTGGTCTGTCTTTCATCTGATCGCAAAGAGAAAAGCAGGTCTTTATACGCTGCTTCCCGCATTATTAGGCTTTTCCGTTCTCAATGCTTTTACGGCGGCAAGTGTTCCGTTATTCACAAACAGATACTATTTATCATGGGGAACCGGAACGATCAATCTATATATGATGTTTATTCTGGTCGATCTGCTTTTCTTTATCTGTGCTTCAATATATCTTGCGGGAAATCTTATTGTCGCATGGAAAGAGAAATCCCCCAAGCACCGATACAGTGACGAGAACCTGTTCTTTTTCGGGCAGCTCATTTCTAAACTAAATACGACCAGTAAGACCATGACGCTCATCTGCATAACCTTAGTGCTTGCCATCTTCCTGTTTATCGCTGCGCCGATTTTAACAGCCTGGGCTTCCGGCTATCTGGATGCGCGCTCCATGTATGACGTACAGATCTTTTCCAAATATAATAACGTATATGAGGAAAAAGATCTGCCGACTGACGACTACGAGATCATCACGGATTTCCTTGTCGAACATGAGATTGAAACAACTTATGACTGTATCTTCAGTTTATATCTGCCGAAGAAAGCAGATTTTCATAACCGGGTAAAATATACGTTTCCTATTGCGGCAATTTCTTTGAGCGACTACAATATGATCCGTGAAATGCTAGGATATGGGCCGGTATCTTTATCGGAAAACGAATTTACAACACATTGGAAGTCCATTGCCACGGAAGAAGAAAGGGATAATTTTCTCACGACGCATACCAGTGTCATCACGGATGCGGGAGAGTTGACACTTACCGAACACTCTTATTACGAAGAAGCGATCGGGGAAACGGCTTACAATTCCTATACGAATGTTGTCTATATATTCCCGGACAGCATCTGTAAGAAACTGCTGCCTGTTATGCGAAACCGCTATATCATCACGGCACAAACGATCTCTTACCGGTATGCGCTTGCGTTGGAACAGTTCTTTACAGCGCAGTACCCGGAACAGACAGACACCGGCGTCTCCTATGCAATTCGATTGCGTACCTTACAGATCAACAGCACAAAAGCCGGGAATTTTGTGCTGCAGGCTTCCATGCTTTATGGCGCGATCGTACTGATGGTAATCTGTCTTACGGTACTTTCTTTACAGCAGCTTTTAGACGCCGGACAGTACAGATACCGCTTCTTGGTACTGCGGAAATTGGGTGTGGAAGAACAGCGTATCACAAAGCTCATACTAAAACAGCTGGGCATCTGGTTTGGACTGCCTTTTACAGTTGCAGTGGTCGTTGCGGCCGTTATCATCACCTATTTTATACAGGCTATATCGGCAGAAGTTTCCACCTATATAGGACTGAACGCGTTACTGTTACAGATCGGCGCAACAATAAGTATTCTTGCAATTTTACTGATCTGTTATTTTATGAGCACATGGATATTGTTTAAGAGTTCTGTCAGAAATACAAACTAGATCTGCCTCGCTCACGGACGTCCATTTCAAAGACTCGGGACAAATAAAAGCCAAAAATGTCAGGACTTCCACATAGGTATATGTTACAATCACTTCATCAAGGCAGACGATAACAAAGCGCTTTGGATTGGAGGGCAGGCGTCCTCAACGCAAAGCGCTTCGGATGGAGGTAAAAATGGACTGGCTGACAAGTTTCAAAAAAGCGATCGATTATATGGAAACACACATGCTCTCGGATATTGACGCCAAAGATGTGGCAGACGCGGTTCATATATCGCCTTCTTACTTTCAAAAGAGTTTTAAGATCGTAACCGGTTATTCCATTGGAGAATATCTGCGAAACCGCAGGCTGTATCTGGCTGGACTGGATATGTTGAATGCAGCCCCGACAGACGGCAGCTCTTTGCAGAAGAACCCGAAAGCGCTTGCAGACAAGACCGTGCTGGAGCTGGCCTACAAGTACGGATATGATACACCGGAAAGTTTTACCAAAGCCTTTTCCCGCTTTCACGGTATGTCGCCTACGCAGCTTAAGTCCCAGCCCACCAGGATTAAAGTTTTTCTGCCTTTGATCGTAGAAATCTCAATACGAGGAGGAAACAAAATGGAGTTTCAATTAGAAAAAAGACAAAGCATGCATATGATCGGATTAGGACGGATCTTTTCTTATGATACCTCTTATCAGGATATCCCCAAATTCTGGTGTGAATTCTGCAGCAGATACTGCACGCAGGATACACCGGCCCCGCCGGAAGAACAGGCCATCCGGCAGACGATCGCAGAATGCATCGTGGGAGAATTCGGCGTCTGCGTGGAAGACATTAATGACGGAGAACATTTCCACTACTATATCGCAGGTGCGTACCAGGGCGGCGCCGTGCCGGAAGGCATGTCTGTCTTTGAAATTCCCGCCAGCGAATGGGCCAAGTTTAACTGTATCGGCCGCATACCGCAAAGCCTGCAGACAGTCAATACCCGTATCTTCAGTGAATGGCTTCCGGGAAACCAGGAATTTGAAATGTCAATGCCAATAAATATAGAGTGGTATTCCAATGGAGATACCAACAGCGACGACTATGTAAGCGCTGTTTGGATCCCGGTAAAGCGCTTATAATCTGCTGTTCCCACCCTGGCTGTGCGTCACAAATTCCCGTGAGGGACAAATTGCTCACCGAAAAATTTATCCCCCTATATCCTGTCACTATCTGTTCTGCTGCAGTCCCTGCTGTACATAAACAGACAGATTACCGTTAAGATCGTCTCCACAACAGGCTGCGCTGCGATCACCCCATTCAGTTTCCAAATATGATTCAAAATGATCACTCCCGGGATAAACAGCGCGGCATTTCTCAGAACCGTAATGGTAAGCGACCTTACCGCTTTGCCCAATGCCTGAAAATAACTGGTCATCATATTGATAACCCCCAGCATGGGAGCCGACAGGCAAAGAATCTTAAGAAAGTACCCCGTCTGTTCGATCAAAGCGGCGTCCTGCAGGAATATTGCGGCCAGCGGCTTTCCGCAGAGCATAAAGACAGCCATAAACACAACGCCCATACAAACTCCGTACAGCACCGTATATTTTACGATATCCGACATTCTCTTTTTTGCATTCCCTCCGTAGCAATAGCCCACCAGAGGAGCAACACCCTGCGATAACCCCACCGACAGCAGAATCGGAATCATATCAAGCTTATAGGCAATCCCATAAGAAGCCACTGCATCAGAACCGTAAATGCCGATATAATTGTTAAGAACGATATTGGAAACACTCATAAGTACCGTAATGAGCGCACCCGGAATGCCGATGCTTACGACATTGCGGATCATCGGCGCATTCCATACAAACCCCGTAGGGCTAAGCGGCACCAACTGATTGCCCTTCTTTCCTTCACGGACCATGCAGACAAGATAGTAGACCGTCGCGCTCACAAATCCTAATGAAGTTGCCAGTGCGGCCCCTGCCGTTCCCCACTGCAGAACCGCTATAAAAACATAATCCAGCACCATATTGATACCATTCCCAAGCATCAGTCCAATGGTGCCTTCCTTGATCAGTCCCACCGAACGGAACAAATGCACAAACCCATTCGACAGCATAATAAAAGGTGCTCCTGCAAAGATCCATCTCAGATAATCACAGGTATAGATCATATTATCCGCATCTGCACCGGATAATTTTGCCAGCGGCTGCAATAATATCAGCCCCAGGACAAGCGTGACAACGCCTGATACCGCCATCGCATATACGCAGAATTTCATGGTCGCACCAGCTTCCTTTTTCCTGCCTTCTCCCAACAGCCTTGCAATCACGCTGCTGCCACCCATGCCGAAAATACAGGCGATAGACATAATAATGAGCAGGATCGGCGCACACAATGTGACTGCGGCGATCATGGCAGGTTCTTTTGTCAGCGAAACAAAAAAAGTGTCGGCAATATTATAGATCAATGTCGTCAGCTGCCCCAGCATAGCAGGCAGCCCAACTCTCATGATCGCTTTGGATAGATTCTTTTCTTCAAAAACGGATGTCATCTCTTTCTTTTCCTCCCTTGCGCTTTTCTCCATCATACTGTAAAATAAACAAAAAAATCAGGACATATGTCCTGTTAATGAAACGTCGTGTGAAAACTCTGATGTGCCAACTTTTCACACGCACATCCGTTCCTGCATCCGGTTTCACAGCCGGAGCAAAAATGAGGGATTTTATGGAAAGAATCTATGATAAGCAGAAAATTGCCGCCTGCATTGCAGGCAGCAAATACCATATTGTACTTGATACTCTGGATGTGGATTTCTACCTGATAAGCTATGAAAAAGGGGAATTGGTGTGCTCACCTTTTCAGAACGAAGTCCTGTTTCAAATTGTGGAACAGGGTTCCATCAACATTTACTTCATCCGCGATGATGGTACACGCTATGCACTGTCAAACGGAACTACAGACTACTTTCTCGGCGACATGGATATCTTCTATCCCAAAAACAACAATATTTATGCAGAAGCCGCCGAAAACCTGACCTGTATTTCCTTTTCTATCGAAAAACACAGGGAAACGCTGCTTGCCAATGCCGGATTCCTGACGCTGATCTGCCACAGCCTTGCATCCAAGATCGGCTCCATAACTACCATGGAAGCCGCTCCCGCCTCCCTGACAGAACGACTTTTCTCTTATATGAGATATAAATGCGCCGATGAAACTTTAAGAGGTATAGAGCAGGCTGCCTTTCATCTGCATTGCAGCGCAAGGCACCTGCAAAGAATCCTGAATCAGAACGAATCTGCCGGATTAGTCAAAAAGCTTGGCAAAGGAACGTATAAACTGATACAGCCAACCTCCTGACTAGATTGAAAATCCCACATAATACAAAAGGAATCCTCTGCCGGTATTCCGGTGTTGGATTCCTTCTGCTGACTTCTTTCTTACTTTCTGTAATTCACAGATACTGTCACGTAGACAGGCGCTGCGTTAGACCCGCTGTCTTTGAATCTGACTGCAAACTTAAGTTTGTAGGTCTTGTTTGTTTTTGAGGAAGCATTGGGAGAAACATGCAATGTTCCTTTTCCGTCTCCCTCATACTTGTACACAAAGGTGTCTGAGCCGTTCGTCAATTCAATACTCTTGATTTCCGGCAGCACTCCCTTCGCCGCCTTAACTTCAATCTCCTTGCCATAAGTGTCTCCGGCAGCGCTCTCGAACAACACTGTCTTAGTCGGATTCACTGCCAGCTTCGGATTGGTTTGCTTCGGCGTGATCTTCACTTTACCGTACTGAACCACACCGCTTTCCAAAACTATTCTGAGCGACAGATTATAAGTAGTCTTTACTTTCAGGATACTGTCGTTCTCTGCCTTGATGACTATGTTTCCATTCTCACATACAGCGGAAAATCTATCCGCATAGCTGCCATACAGATCAACCTTCTTTATTGTATCCGTATAATTCTTAAGGGTAGGCTTAAGAGTGATCTGTGTTCCTTCCCTGTTCAGCAGATCGATGCTTCCGCTCTGCTTAAGGGTCAGTTTCACAGCCTGCGTGCTCACCGTAACATCCAGTTGGCCGCTTACCCGAGCGCCCTTTTGATCCCTGCCGGTGATCACATAAGTATATTTCGTATTTTTACTGAAGGACGCCTGTTCACGAATGCTTACCTCCAGTTTGCCATTCTCAAACGAAATGTTAAGTCTATCATTCAGCGCATCATCTGCTGCTTCATTTTTGCCCGTGATGGAACTGACACTGCGAATTTTCCGCTCCGGTTGATTCTTGACAAACAGATCGATCTTCAACGGATCAGCCCTGTCTGCATCGTTCAGGATAACCTTATTATTGGAAAAGCCCATCTCTGGCGCGCTTCCTTTCTTGACCGTACAGGAAGCCGTCGCCGTTACCCCTTCAAACCATCCTTCATTCCTGACTTTAAACTTCAGCGTAGTAGATTTCCTGGCCCTGTCAAGAAGCTTTACCGTTAACGGCTGCGCCTGGGAGGATGCCTCAACCTGCTCGACACCGCTTATCCCTGATTGCAGCTCCATGCTCCATCCGGTTTCCTTTGTGATCTCACTGCCATCTGCCTTGAGATTGAACGAAACTGTCGTTGTATTCAGTCCCACTTCCTCATATGCAGAACCGGTATACAAAACCGTGCCCGCCGGAACTGCCTGAATTGCCGGAACCTTCTTATTGGCTTTCACCGTAAATGACTTCTTGTAAACTACAGACTTATCATATCCTTCAAAGGTAATCTCAAAGGTTCCTTTCAGCGATGTGCTCCCGTAATTACTCTTATTCAGATTTGCCGTCTTCAGTGTTATGTATTCTGCTTTCTGATCACTGCCCAGAACAAGCTTTGGCTTATTTGAACTCACCCCTACTGACGGTGTATATCTGACCTCATCAATCTTTGCCTCCGCACTGATCAATATCTTCGTCTCTTCCGCATCCACTTCATACAGATTGACGATATTATCCTGGGTCAGAGTAACCTTCGGAATCTGCTTAACAACGGAGATCGTAAGCGGTAATGTATGCTCTTTCGCGCTCTCACCGGTTCCCGTCTTCACTCGCACGTGCACTTTATATTTTCCTGTCTTGAGGTCTTTCGCTCCTCCGATCTGATATTCCGTAGCAGAATCCGGCATCTTCTCGATCGTAAAGCCAGAGCGACTGCCATCCGCCAATACTACCGAAAGGCCTTCGCCTGACACTTCATACCCATAAGACGGTACTATATGAACCGTTGCCGTGGGTGTATTCTGATTAAGATTCAGGTTAATGCCAGTCTCTTCCAGTCTCGGCGTACTGTCCTTGACTACAACACGGAAAGTCTTCGTATAACCGCCGTTTTTATTCGCCGTGACAGAAATAACTGCCGCTCCTGTCTCCGTCTTTATCTTAAGTGTCGCCTCACTGCCCTGGCCCTTAACCTCCGCCACCTTGGTGTTGCTGGATTTCCACTGGAGGGAAGGATTATCTATCACTTCATCTTTGCCGTCACGAACTGACGCAGACAATATATATTCCTTCGCTTCCTTCAAATCTTCCAGTTCTATTGAAGAATCGATCGGTACCGTCACGCCATTCTCTGTTGTTGTAATATCGATGCTGCCCGCAAGCCTGTCGTTGGTCACAGTGATCCTGAACGAAGGGCTGCTAATGGTAACTTTCTTATCACCATGTTTCACGGTCAGTTTCGCGGTTACTGACACTGTACCGCCGGAAACTCCGCTCACTGTTGCAGTATTGCCGCTTTTATTCTCCAGCCGTGCAGCAGAACCGGAGATACTCCACTCAACAGGATCATAGCTGCCCTCAGGAAGGTTCCCTCCTGCGGTCTCTATCTCTGCCATCAGATCTGTATTTGCACCATTCTGCAGCTTGGCTGCACCAGCTATAGAGATGTCCTCTACCGTAATGCCCGTTATCGTAAGTCCTGTTATTACTGCATCCTGATAGCCTTCTCTCTTCACGATCACATCGTAAATCGGCCGTGCGCCGTCTGCAATTGCATACTCTTTAAGACGCCACTCCGCTGATTTCAGTTCATACTCAGTCGGAAGAGCAAGTTCAATATCCGCAACTGTCTGGCACACATTTGTCACAACAGTCAATTTCGATGCATTCAATTCCTGCAATCTGGCCTTGATCGCTTCTTTCTCTGCTTCAGTCCACTTCCTCAGTACTTCTACAGTACATCTGGCTGTCTTGCCGCCGTCTTCTGTGGTTGCCGTGATCTCCGCCGTACCGTAACCGTTTATGGTGACTTTGCCCTGTTCACTTACACTCGCAACTCCTTCGTCAGAGGATGTGAAGCTGACTCTCTTATTCCGCGCCGAACTCGGCCGTACCGTTGCTCTGAGCAAAATCGCAGAATCACTGAACGAATCTCCCGCCACCGTAATTCTGCTGCGATTCAGGGAAATTCCCGTCACAGACCAACCCTCTCCTCCTGCCTCACGGAAGGGAATATTGTTTTTCTCCGCATAGGTTTCCGCTGTTGAACCGCTGAACCCGTAAATAACTGCTTTAGGAGAATTCTTCAGAATATTATCCCCTATCTTTGTCACTTTCTGCGGAATGTATAAAATCGTCAACTCTTTACAATTCGTAAAGGCATTCGCTTCGATAGTTTCTAAAGAATCCTGCGGATACAGCCACTGCAGACTGCTGCAGCCTTCAAAAGCACTGCTTCCGATGCTCTTCAGATTAACTCCAAACTGCACCTCCTCAAGACTTATGCAGCCGTCAAATGTATGCTTCGGCATTGTTACCAGCTGATCCGGCAGCGTCACCTGCTTTAACGCCTTACAGCCCTTGAACGCACCCTGGTTCCCTTCGTACTGATAACCAGAGTCCATGATCAGCTCCGCCGCTCCGTTTTCAAACTCCACCGCTTCGAGACACGCGCTGTTGCGGAATGCCGCTCCCCCTATCTTCGTCACGCTCCCCGGGATCGTCAACGGTTCGCTGTTGATGGCCCCCGAAAGATCCTGCCTGCCAAATGCCACGCCGTCAAAGGCCCCGGCTCCGATCGTCTCCAGCCCCTCATTCAGGTGCACTTCCGTCAGACTTGTGCAGCCGGAAAATCCGCCTTCCCCTATGCTGTCCAGCGACGCCGGAAAATCTGCCGCCTGAAGGCTGCTGCAACCGGAAAATGCCCAGTTCCCGATGCTTTTCAGATTAACCCCAAACTGCACCTGTTCAAGACTTGTGCAACCTTCAAATGTATGCTTCGGCATTGTTACCAGCTGATCCGGCAGCGTCACCTGCTTTA
>OFGO01002063.1_pt1 | contig 12527 bp, 17 predicted proteins | sample 1521761 | NCBI WGS metagenome assembly OFGO01 (sample SAMEA3504128, study PRJEB24116) | mouse gut metagenome | biome: mouse gut; feature: mouse-associated habitat; material: faeces | place: Denmark | collected 2011
CGGCCCTTTGGGCGGGGGCATACAGACTGGAGGGGTTGTACCAGATGTCCTCCATACACAGGAGCATAGCCTGAATGACCGCTGGAGTCATTTTTGTGGTAGCCGCATTATCCATATAGATCATTTTATCCGCATCCTTTCATGTCTGAAAGATTGGAAGCGCCGCAAAGACGACGCTCCCAATCGAAAAGTTTATTCATCAAATAGAGCTGTATCCGGCTCTTCCAGGTCAGTCCGGTCCAGCTTGTTTTTGCGCGCACAGTCCCGGTCAAAATAGGCCAGAAGCTCAACTCCATATTCATGGACGACGAAGAAGTAGGGTCTAAGGCCATCGTCAATCTCAATGACTTCGTTGACCTGTACAGGAAATCCCAAGACATCGCTAATCAGCTTATGCTCAGTCGATTCATAAAACCCCTTAGCGGTCAATTCCGTGCTGCACTCGTGCCGCACCGCATACTCATATCCATGCGCAGAGCGGTGAGCGCCATCCTGCTCGAAAAGGAAGCTCAAGAACCAAGCATCGGTATCCTTATAGCAATAAACGCGCAGCTCAGTTGGCTCCTTACGACGCGGACACCACGAAGGAATATATACCTTTGGATCAGAACGCTTAAATACCCTGATCCTCTTCCCACCGGCACAATAACGGCATCCTCCCCGTAAAAACGCCCAAGATATAGTATTTTATTTTGCTCGATTGGCATATCTTGTGGCTGATAGGGAGACTACGGGCCAGTGCCTAACTGCTCCTTCTGGTACGGACAGTCAGGCCCTCCATACGCACCTCACGATGCCCTACCAGATAGTAGTCCGTTCCATCATGTTCTACACTGGTTCGTACCCAGTACGGCACATCATAGCGACCGTCTGTTACCAGGGCCTCGATGGGACTGCCGCAGCAGTAGTAAAAGCCGCTGCTGGTTTCATATCTGCCGGAGGCGTTCTTCCTCAGCTGCTCAATTTTCAGAACCGGCTGGGCAATGTAACGGATGCAGTCCTCCACATCCGCCAGCTTCTCCATGACCCCGCGCAGTTCATCCAAAAGGAACAGCTGCTCGCCGTCCTCATAGTTGATCTCCAGTCCGCTCAGGTCATCATACCGGGGATAGGTTGAGTTTCGGAGCAGGCGGCTGATGCCCGGCTGCAATTCCGACGCTTGGAGCATAATGTCGTTGATATTTGCCATATTCATGACCTCCTCTTTTACTGTCATACTATAAAACAAAGGGATACAGCAGTCTTTTCTGCATGAAGGTTCAAAAAATTTTTGAATCAAAAGACGTTGCAAAAGTCCTTCTGCTCCTTTATACTGCTATCACATTACATCCGCGAAAATAGTCCAATTTCCCTGTCACAAATCAAGGCAGTGCCAGTCTAATTTCTCAGGAGGTGTTTTTATGAGCACGAAAGAAAATCAAGAGCTGTCTGCTCTGATCGAGCAGGCCACCGCCGGAGACAGAGCCGCGCTGGAAATGGTACTGACCGGTGTTCAGGATCTGGTATTCAATCTGTCCCTGCGAATGCTGGGCACGTTCCATGACGCGGAGGACGCATCCCAGGACATTTTGCTGAAGGTCATGACCCACCTCTCTTCCTTCAAAGGGGAGAGCAGCTTCACTACCTGGGTGTTCCGCATTGCGGTGAACCACCTCAAGGACTACAAGAAGCACATGTTCGCCCAATTCCCCCTGAGCTTCGAGTTCTACGGAGACGACATCTGCAATGGGAAAATTCAGGATGTGCCCGACCTGACTCAGAATGTAGAGAGGACCATCTTGGCCGAGGAGCTGAAGCTGTCCTGCACGAATGTAATGCTCCAGTGTTTGGACCCGGAGAGCCGCTGTATCTTTATCTTGGGCACCATGTTCCGGGTGGACAGCCGGATCGCCGGGGACATCCTGGGCATCACCCCGGAAGCCTATCGCCAGCGCCTCTCCCGGGTGCGGAAAAAGATGGCGGACTTCCTTTCGGAATACTGCGGCGAGTACGGGAAGGGAACCTGCCGCTGCGCCAAACGAGTCAACTATGCGATCCAAAATCATCGCATCGCTTCCGACCGCCTGGATTTTACCGCCGCCAGGCCTAGCGACACCGCCGTGGAGGTGACGGCGGCCATGGAGGAGATTGACGGATACTCCCAGCAATTCTCGTTCTGCCGGGCATATCAGTCCACAGAGCGGTTGAAGAAGATGATTCGGGACTTTCTAAATGGTCCGGCCTTCTCTACGGTTGCGGAAGCGTAATAGGAGGCAGAAAATGAATACACAGATGATTTTGGACTATTTGACGCAGCTGAGCGCCAACAATAACCGGGAGTGGTATCACACCCATAAGGCTGAATACCAGGCGGCCAACGCACAGTTTGAGGAGCTGATCCAGGCTCTGATGCTCCGAATTGGGGAATTTGACAGCAGCATCCTCGGCCACGCTCCCAAGGAACTGACCTTCAAGCTGGTGCGGGACACCAGATTCAGCCATGACAAGTCTCCTTACAACCCCGCATTCCGGGCGCACATTTCGTCCATGGGAAAGCTGCCCATTCCAGTGGGCTATTATCTGATGATAAAGCCGGGCGGACAGTCCTTCCTGGGCGGCGGCCTGTTTGCTGACATGTTCAAGGATGCCACCCGGATGGTTCGAGACTATATCTCGGAGCACGGCGGCGAGTGGGAGGAAATTATCACTGCTCCGTCTTTTCAGGAGCGTTTTACGGTAGGCGGGTCAGCACTGAAAAACGTCCCGGCTGGATACGAAAAGGAGCATCCCCAGGCGGAATATCTGAAATATAAGAGCTGGTATCTGGAATACTCGGTTCAGGACAAGGATCTTACAGACGGTGATCTGTTCTTAGCCAAAGCGGCAGACATCTTCCGGTTGATGAAGCCGTTCAACGATTATCTGAACAATGCGCTCACGGGGTTCAAAATGCCTACACGGTGAAAGCCGATTTCTGCGTAATCTGCTGTAGGGTGACGCCTCTCAAAGACGCCACCCTTCTTTGTGTTACCGGCATGACATTATTTCATTATCCCAGCCGCTCGAAAATAACCTGCTTACGCAGGTAGAGGTTTGCAACCGCCAGGGTAACATCCTTCCGGCTTTCCGCCTGCATCATCTCCCAGCGGATGTTATCACAGGTCGTAAAGTCATCGTCGTAGAGTGCCGCCATTACCTTTTGATCGGTAGACAGGTCGCTGACGCCGGCCTCGGCGCACTTGATCAGCTCGGCGGTGGATAGGAGGGCCTGCTTGGACAGGGCCAGAATTTGTGCCTCCCGCTGGTTGGGCTGGTCCCGCTGAAACAGCTGCCTGGCTTTGGATACAGCAACGCCCTCCAGCAGAACCATCTTTAAGAAGGTCGCGGCACGTAATGGAATACTCTCCGAGATAGGAATGACATAGAGTCCGCCCAGCAGGTCATACAGTGCCTCAAAGTCGGTGTCGCCGCTGCCGGACACAACCAGCCCGCGGACCTCCAGCCGCTTCAGACAGTTCTCAAAGGTTCGGGTGATGTACGGATACAGCGACTGCTCCAGTTTCTCGTAATGCTCCCGAGCCTGCTCCATATTTGCGATACGCCAGTTGAGGCAGGTCCATAGGGCCATTTCCTGCCGGTCCACCATGTACTCCTTACGGTTGACCATGATTACAGGATAAGTCTGACCTGAACTATCCCGCTTGCGGCGAAAGTTACCTACAGCTGTATAGTATGTACGCATAAAATCGTCCTCCAATGTTTCAGTCTATATTTCTTTTACGAATCAGCCCTGCTTTTTTCAACAGCTCCACTACAAAGATGACGGAGGGCTCCATCCTTTTTCAGTTTGGCCTTCGCTCGGGAGATCCACGCCCCCACATGGTTAGGTTCGGTGTGGTAGAGCCGGGCAATATCCGCCCCGCTATAACCCCTGATTTTCAATTCAAGTGCCTCAATGCCCAGTTGGGCCACACCGCTGTACTCCCTCTTGTAGTGTGCCAGCAGGGCGCTCATGTCGATCTGGTCAATCAGGCTGTCCGTCTTATCCTCCACAGAGGGCTCCGGGATAGAAGGAGGGTGTTCATCATCAGCAAAGCCGGAGCCTACCGGCAGACTGCACAGGTGTTTCTGCTGGGTGTTGGCGGCCTTACAGCAGTCCAGCAGGTGGTTACGGATTACAGCAGCGGCATAGGTGCTGAACTGGGCGGAGGTTCCGTTATAGGTGGCCGCAGCCCGGCAGAGGGCAAGGGCGCCCTCTTGGCTGAGATCATCGCGCCCCAGGCCGTACACCCCCTCGTTGGTTCGGATATGGCGAGAGATGACCCAGCCTACCAAGTCCATGTGCTGTTCCACAAGGACCTGTTGCTCACTGGTCAGGATAAAATCGTATTTCATGGAATTCCCTTCTTTCGTTTGTAGATTTTCGTGGGATAGTTACGCCGCACAGGTATTCGGCGCGAGAAATTGGCTGCAAAGCTGAATGACCTGCTCACACCGCCATTCTGAGAACTTAGCGATATGCGCTTCTTCCGGCGGAAGCCCCATCTGCACCTGGAGCCAGCGGTAGGCCGCTGTTCGAGACATCATGCCGCTTTTCCACAGGCGGTTGAAGGCTTCGTGGGCCTCCATACGCTTGATGCGAAGGGGGCGGTTTGCCAGCGTTCCCATCGGGAGGCGGGTGCGACGGTGGGCGCTCACGTAGGAATCGCAGGTGGGGTATTTGGCGCAGACATACACCTCCTCGCCCGGCTGGCGGTACTCCTGGCCGTGAACGGCAGAGGCCGGTCGCAGGAATGCCTGGGAGTTGCAGTAGGGACATTTGATGTTGATTCGTTTCATGGAATATCCTCCTTGTAATGGAAATCTGAAAATCTGCGTACTCTCCCCAAGGGAAAAAGCACAAATGACAGGGAGCAGCCCTGTCAAGTCGTTTTCGGTATTTACTTGTCACTTATATTACGCACCGCTCAAAAGCAAATCCGGCCCGAAATTCTGTGAATTTTCTGTAAACAATAAAAGAGCTGGCCCGAACGAGGTTCAAGCCAGCTCTTTGCAAAAGAATATAAGGTATGGTAAAATAGGGCATCATGGTCAGGAGTGTATAGAGTATGACAAATGACAAAGTATTTCAGATGAATTTCGGGAAAATCTACGGGCTTCTGCTGGACAAGGCCACCAGGAAGGGCCGGACAAAGGATGAAGTGGATGAAGTGATATGCTGGCTGACGGGATATGCCCCGGAGCAGTTGGAGGCGTTCCGCTCCACCGATCTCTGTTATGGGGACTTTTTCCGCAATGCGCCCCAGCCTAATCCGAACCGGGCGCTAATCAAGGGTGTGGTCTGCGGTGTCCGGGTAGAGGAAGTTGAAGACCCAATCATGCGGGAGATCCGCTGCCTGGATAAGCTGATTGATGAACTGGCGAAGGGGAAGCCAATGGAGAAGATTCTGCGGAAATAGGAGGAAGCAGCCATGTGGGTATGTCCCAAGTGCGGGCGGTCATTCAAAAATACGGAGCAGAGCCATTACTGCGGGAAACCTCCGGCGACGATTGAAGAGTACATCGCCGCCCAGCCAGAGGAGACGCAGGACTATTTGCGGCAGATCAACGCCGCCATCAAGGCCAGCATCCCGAAGGCCAAGGAGAAAATCTCCTGGAGTATGCCCACCTACTGGAAGGGCCGCAACCTGATTCAGTTTGCAGCCTCCAAGCGGCACATAGGCCTGTACCCTGGTCCCGAAGCTGTGGAGGCGTTCGCCGCCCGGCTGACGGAATATAAGACCAGCAAAGGTGCGATTCAGCTTCCATACAGCAAGCCGCTCCCGCTGGAGCTGATCGGAGAAATTGCGAAGTGGTGTGAGGAGAATAGCTGAAGGATACTGTTATGTAACTTCTGTGTTCTCACAGAGCCTTCTCAGTGGGTGTTCCTCCGCTGCAGGGAGTCGCCAGAGCAGATATTGTGCATACAGAGCTACAAATCCATCCTCGGTAAGCTGGCCGCAGCACTCGGCCGGGTCAATCTGTACTCATGTCAACTCGTAGAGCCGCTGGACCGGCAGGATCACCGGCTGGCCGTCCCGGGCAGCCGCCAGCAGGTAGCCGAGGTTGTCCGTTTCTCCCTGGCATGAGATATAGACGGTGTTCCTCCAACTGCCGGAGCAGGCAGCCAGGAACAGGTATAGCTGTTTTGTCGTTGAACTCGCATTTTGCATACGTTTCGTATCTCCCGTCTGTGAAAAGATGTTTTGGTTTCAGTCTCATAAAAGGCTTGAAAAAGACTTCAAAAATACATATAATAGAAGCAAGACAGCAAAAAGGTAAGGAGGAGGCTGACATGGAAGTAATCCGTAAATTTATCGACGCAAACAGCCTGATGTCCATTATGGCATTGCCGGAAGCCTTTCGGAACCGCAAGTTGGAGGTTATTGTTCTTCCCACTGATGAAGAGTCTGCAATACAGCAGAAGCCGGATGTAGCTGGTATTGTCCAGTCCCTGGTGGGGGCGATTCCACATACGGATATGACTTTATCAGAACTGCGTGATGAAAGACTGGGGAAATATGAAGCTGCTAATTGATACAAATGTAGTGCTGGATGTCCTCTTGCGGCGCGAACCGTTTTTCAGGACAGCAGCAGAGGTGCTTAACCTTACCCAGCGGGATGAAGTATGGGAGTATGTATCTGCCTCCGCGATCACAGACATCTACTATATTGCAAATAAGCAAATGAAAGATCGTGATGCTGTGCGGGATCTGCTGAAACGGCTTCTTATGATCGTTTCTGTGGCGGCTGTTTCCGAGTGGGAGATACAGAACGCGCTTAATCTGGCATGGGGAGACTTTGAGGATTCCGTTCAATATTCAGTTGCACTGCTGAACGAGATGGATGGAATTGTCACACGAAATCCCAGCGACTATCAAGATGCGAATATACGGATATGGCTCCCGGAGCAGGCACTGGAGTTATTCGCAAACGAAGGATCATGAATACAGGGCCATACCCGCAAATATGCAGGGTATGGCCCTGCTTTCTACCCAATTTATGCCCAGTAAAAAATTATAGGAAGAATATGGAGGGACTGCTTTTACACCAGTCCCTCCATATAATCTCGCTTCACACAACATTCGTTTGAACCTTTCTGAAAATAACCGTATGGTATGCTGCAGCTTATACTCCAGTTCCTCACCATCTGCCGCCTTGCTTATTTTTTACTTATTTTGAAGCGGAATCGTGAGACTTCATCTCGTTCAGCAGCACCTCTGCCGCAGGGGAAAACACTGCGTACTTTTTCCAGGCCAGGAACAGCCTGGAGTGGAGCGGCGGTGTCAGCGGCCGAAAGCACAGCGGGCTGTCCGGCCCGGTGTCCGCCAGCTTGTCAAAGGAGAGCAGGCAGCCCAGGCCTTCCCGAGCCAAAACTGCGCCGTTGTAGGCCAGATTGCAGGTCGCCACGATGTTGAGCCGGTCCACCTTCTCCTGGAACCAGTCTGAGAGCTCCTTTTGCAGTCCCTGCCGGGGGCAGATCAGGGGAATATCCAGCAGGGCCTGCGGCGTGATCGCCTCCCGTTCCGCCAGGGGGTGGTCCCGCCGCAGGATGACGCCCCAGGTGTCCGCGCCGGGCAGGGGGAGGTAATTATATTTGGACAGGTCGTTGGACTCCACCAGCACGGCGAAGTCCAGCAGGCCCTGCTCCAGCCGCTCCGCCAGGTCGCTCCGGTCGCCGCTGTACAGGTGCACCCGGATGCGGGGGTACTGTGCCTGCACCGCTTTGATTCGCCGGGCCAGATGCTTGATGCCGTCCGATTCCGCGCAGCCGACATGGATATCCCCGCCGGTGATCTGCCCCAGGGCCTTGAACTCCTCCGCCGTCTTATCCACCATGTCCAGGATGTCCTCCGCCCGCCGGCGCAGCAGCATTCCCTCGTCCGTCAGCCGGACGTTGAAGCTGCTACGAACAAAAAGCTTTTTGCCCAGCTCCGCCTCCAAGTCCTTGAGCTGCTTGGACAGGGTGGGCTGGGAGATATGGAGCCGCTCCGCGGCGTGGGTGACGCTGCCCTCCCGGGCCACGGCGAGAAAATACCGTAAAACGCGCTGTTCCACAATAACACCTCCTGCTGTCAGTGTAGCAGGAGATGTTATTCTTTTCAAGAATAACATGATATAGAAACTAAGTATTTGCTATTTCAATACCGCGCCTATACCGTAGTCATATCCGGCGGTATTCCCCTGGCCCAGCACGGTGTCCTCGTAGCGGGTCTCGTAATACTTATAACCCACATAGATGCCCTCTTGATAGACCACATAATTTTGGTTGACCTGCTTGATGGGGTCGTTCTGGGTCAGGCCCATCTCCGCCGCGTTGGGAAAGGTGAAGTCACCCAGGTTCTGCATAGCAGGGGCGGACAGGTTGTTATAGCAGAAGGTATCCACCAGCCGCCCGGAGGGGTTGATCTCGCCAGCGAGGATGCCCGCCACGGCGTTGAGGCCGTACTGGCCTACGCTACCGATCCACAGGCAGGTGTCGATGCTGTAATCGGCATTGTTCAGGAAGGCGCAGTGAGGGGCGTTGGAGGAATTGATGAGGACGATGACCCGCTGGAACACGCCCTGAGCTTTGAGCTGCCCAAGCTGGGCCAGGGTGTCCTTTTCTTCCTGGCTGAGGGCCAGGTAGTCGCCGTTCTCGCCGTCGGTGCCGGTGCGCCAAAGGTCGCCGCCCTCGCCGCCGCCCCGGGCGAGGACAAAGACCGCCGCGTCGCCGTAGGAGGAGAAGGAGCTTTGTACATCCGCAGGGTAGACCGACCAGGGCACTTCGTTGATCTTATACGCGCCCTTGGTGGCACTGCCGTCGATGTCGGTGACGGAGCGGATATAACCGCTGCCCGCGCCGGTGTCGTAGAAGTCCCACAGGACGGGGTTGACGGACAGTCCCACGCCCTCCAGCGCGTCCTTGAGCCTGGGGGCGGTGGAGGTATCCACTGATCCAGAGCCGGTGCCGCCGTAGATGATATCCACGGAGGAGTGGGAGAACAGGCTCACTTTTGCCCCGGAGGACAGCGGCAGTGCGCCGTTGTCATTTCGCAGCAGTACGGCGCCCTCGGCCTCTACCAGTTCACAGATCTGCTTTTGGTAGGAGTCGAAGTCTGCGTCGGATGTAAACGCGCTTGGGAAATAGTTGGTGTCCGTCGTTCCATCCCCAGTGGACACCAGCTTATAGGTCTCGCAGTCCAAAAAGCCGTTGATGGATGAGGCAAAGGAGTTGGCCACCACGGTGGCCACAAGCATGACGGCGGTCAGTAAGCCAAATACGGATGTGAGTGCAATGCCGAACTTCTTACTTTTGAATAATTTCATCCCGGTTCTCCTTCCTGCTGCCGAAACAGCACATGGGAAAAGTTATATAGGTCGAGCAGCGCCGAATCGTAAAGATGCTCCGCCTCCGGCTTGTCAACAGAGGCAAAATTAACGTTCTCCTGAAAGGTATTGCCGAATTCCGCCAGAATCTCTTGACAGACAGTGCGCTGCTCTGTTGTCATATGATCCTTGGGACCGTGTCCGTTGTACCAGTATAAAATCGGGCAGTCGGGCTTGTTCTCCAGCGTCTCCCGCAGCGTCTGCGTGGTCAGGGTCTCCCAGCCGTGGAAGTTCCCGTAATAGCTGAATGCATCCAGCATATCAGGCAGGGCTATCCGTGTGATAAAACGGGAGCCACGGGAAAATCCTGCGATGGCCCGATGCTCACGGCTGGCCTGGATGCCCTGGGGAGAGGTGTCGCCGTTGGCATAGGTGAGGTAAGTGCTCTCCACAAGGGGGATGATGTCGTTTCTCAGCTCCTGCTCGAACGAGTCCAGCCAGAACATGGTGTCGTCCCTGGAATCTCCATAGTCCGTTTCGCCCCGCAGGGTGGAAAAGTAGCTGGGCGTTACGATGATGAAGGGTTCACATTCTCCTTTTGCAAACAACTGGTCTATGACGTTTTTTGTATAGTTCGCCGTGAAGTGCGGGTTGTCAATCTTCATCTGCTGTCGGAAATATGTCCCCAAAGTCTTTTGGGTATAGAACCAATACTCCTGCGTCTCGTTGGAGCCGTGGAGCAGATAGAGGATATTATATCGCTGCTCCGGGTCGTAGCCTGCCGGCAGATAGACATACAGCGTCTTGTCCTCATAAAGGGAACCGGGGACAAGTCCCTCCTTCGCCTCTACCGCATAGGATTCCACATGATAGGTCAGGGTTTCGATGGTTCCGACCGCATCGCATTCTTCCAAATATTTCTTCGGAAGGATGTAGGTTTCAAATCCGTTCTCCTGGCTGGTTTTCCCGCAGCTGGACAAAAGCAGGGCTGTGGCCAGGATGGCGCCGAACGTGCGGGCCAGCCGCCGTTTATGCTTCATCTGAAATTCTCCTTATACCACACAGAAGGGACACCGCCCCATACGGCAGTGCCCCTTCCGCAGTGCAGCATGATGGTTTTGAGCTGTACGCCGGATTTACTTTGTGATCTCGGCAGTATAAGTATTGCCGTTGGCGGTAGTGGCCGTCAGTGTCCAGCCCTCAAAGGTCCAGGTGCCGTTCTCCACGATCCCCACCTTTTCGAACTGGTACTCATAGGTCCCGTCCGCCTTGAAGGAGAGGACGTAGGAGCCTTCGTTGCTCCAGGCGAACAGCTCATCAGTGGAATCGGTGGCCCCATAAGCGCCGGTCGCACCCAGAGCAGGCCCCCACACGCCGGACTCGCAGAAGAAGGTGGTCTTGAGCTGATCGCTGGTATCAGGAGTGAAGTCCAGCACCATGGTGTTGGCGGGATAGCCGGACTTGCTGCCTTCGGCGTTGTCATCCATAGGGGCAGAGGGTTCCTCGCTGGGCTCTGCGGGGGGTTCGGGGATAAAGCCCTGTGTTGTGCAGGTCATGATGACCGGACGGACGAAGCTGGCCAGGGACAGGTCCATGGAAAATTGATAGCCGCCGTTCTCCAAGGGTACCTCATAGCTCTTGGTAAAAGTGCCGTCCTCATTGTCGATGTTGAAGCTCAGGGCGCCATTGGCCTCGCTCCATTTGCCGGAGGCGGTGGCCTCATAGTCTTCTACGTCCAGGAAAACCACGCCCGGTGTCATGTTCAGGGTGCCGTCAGAGAGCATCTCCATGGTGAAGTCAAAGTGGACGTCGCTCTGGGAACTGATGTAGGAACCGGCGAAAGTGTAGGTGACCTCCGCGGCGGGCTGGGAGGGCGGGGGCGTTTCCTTGCTCTCACCGCTGCCGCAGGCGGTGAGCAGACAGCAGATCAGGGTCAGGCACAGAGCCAGTGCGATGGGCGTTCTCAGGTTCTTTTTCATAACAAATCCTCCTGTTTTCATTTATGTTCAGACGGTGTTCCGTCCAAAGCAACTCAGTTAAACGTGATACCGCGAGCGGCGCAGATCTCGTCCAGCTTTTCCCGGATCACCCGGCCCAGGATGTCATAGCCTGCCTGGTTCAGGTGCAAGTCGTCCTCGATCCACAGCTCCGGGTTAGGGGCCGTGCCATCCTCCAAGCTCAGCGGTACGACTACATCCAGATACTCGAAATTTTCATGACCGGCGCAGTAATCCTGCACCCATTGATCGCTGCCCACCATTTTGTCGTGATATTCACCAAAGAAACGCAGGGGGTTCGGAGTGGAGGACAGGATCACGAACACCGTGTCCGGCAGCTGCACCCCCATCTCGTCAAAGAAGGTTTGCCGGAACGCAGTTACCTCTTCCAGCGTCTGGCCCCGGGTCCAGTTGTTGGAGTCGTTGATGGTCACCAGGATGGCGGGTTTACTGTCGTAGATCAGATCCTTGGCATAGTGCTGGCGGCTGACGTCGTTGGAGCCGCCGAAGCTTTTGTTTTGAATGGGATAGCCCTCCATCTGATCTTCCAGAGTCTCCCACCGGACGAAATTGGACGCGTCATAGAAAATGACCTCGCCCTCCCTGCCTGCATAGGTACGCACCATTTCTTTGACAGTGTCTGCGTAGACCTCGATCAGCATCTGGTCGGTTTCTGTCCCGGCCAGGGAGTCGTCCATCGCTGTTTCCAGCCGGACAGTCAAGGGCTGGGATCCGATGGTGTCATTAAACTTAAAAGACAGCTTCCCGGTATATTGGGATTTCTTCGCGGTATAGTGCTCACTGCCGATGGTCAGCTCCAGCCCGTTTTCGGCATCCTCACTCCATGTGCCGCCCCGGTTCTGATGGCACTCCAGCACCAGGGTATTGTCGGTGTAGCAGTGCAGGATATAGTTGACCACCGTAGTCTTGTCCTCACTGATGTGGGAACCCGTGAAGGTATAGGCTTCCTCCTTATCCTCTGGAACCTCCACCTGTTTGCTTCCGCAGGCGGTCAACGCGAAGAGAAGGACGGCCCCTGCCAAAGCAACGAGCAAACTGCTGAGATATCGCTTCATCTTATCCAACCTCCTTGTTGAAACTATACACATATCAAGGCGGAAAAGAAAAGCCGTCACTCGTGAACGGTCGTTTTTCACTCGCCAACTGCAAAAGGCCGCCGCGCCCCGGCAAAAATACCGAGGC